>ENA-OQVM01001103-OQVM01001103.1-marine-metagenome-genome-assembly--contig:-NODE-1103-length-37296-cov-6.376340_pt1 | contig 37296 bp, 39 predicted proteins | sample MGYA00237776_ERZ505498 | MGnify/ENA primary metagenome ERZ505498 (study PRJEB26159, sample SAMN06265151) | marine metagenome | isolation source: Helgoland LTER site | place: Germany:Helgoland, sampling...
TCCGGAAATATATACCTATAAACAGGGCGTTTGTTCTCCATATAACAAGTTGGCATTCATTAAAAACAACAGTAACCAATAATTATTAATCCATATAAAATATATGTTATGAAAAAAAAAGGACTATTTATCATTTTTATTTTTTCTCTAGTAATTTTAGAGTCGTGTCAAGAAGAAAAAATACCCGAAGAGTTTATAATTGAAGCGTCATCTGATATAACATCAAATCAAGAAGGGCTAAGTCTAGTAAAAGATTACGTTAAAGAGATACAGCTTTATGAAAACTCAAAAAGCAATATGATGAATGTTTTAGCAACTTATGATTCAGTGATTATTGCTGAAGAAGTCGCAAAACTTTTTAATCCCGATAATTTTGAATGCCCATTACCAAAAAAATTAAAAAGTAAAATTAAAGAAGATCCAAGGTGGGCACCACCTTTTGTTACTAAACAGGTTAATAAATTACCTAAACACGCGTTACACGTTGATGACGCGAGCTTAGCTGTTATATTAAGTACAATAACTTTAAAAAAATCAAATAATGAAAAACTTCCAATAGTTGTGCTTGGCTCACCAAGCTATAGTAGCTTAAGAGTTGACAACTACATTGATAGAGCACGTTCTGAGTTTGCATATTCTTTAGATTTTTCTGGTTATTTAAGCGCGGCACTATCAACATCCGCTAAAGGAGGGAAAAATGAAATTAGCCAATCGGCTAAATTGGCAATGGATAAGTCTGGAATGCTCATGTTGGCTAGAGGTCATGTTTTTTCACCATTATTCGTAGCCCTTAGACCATCTGCCTTCCCTGATTATATTGAGCAGAGTCACTATGAAAGATTGTCAACGATTTATGCAATCTTAAAAGCACTACCTCAAGCTACAGATGAAAGTGACGAATTAACTACGCCTATGGAACTTGATGTTTTATGGAGTTCAATTTCTGGTCAATCCAAATTTAATGGAGAGGGTAGTTTAAAAGCAAACGCTGGTGGAGGTATCGGAATTGCATCAGCTTCTTTTAAATCTGAAGGTGGAGCTTCTATGTCAAAAAAGGCTAGTTTTTCTGATGTAGATTCTTACATAATAAACGCAAACATATTGACCAATTATGACCCAGTGAAAGTTAAGGAAGTGAATGAGGCTTTAAAAATGCTCACCAGTCGTGCGTTGATTGTAGAACCAGCTGAAAAAATAAACGATAAAATTAATTTCACGGTTCAATTTCCAAAAGGGTTTAGAGATTTGGATTGGACAATTAAAGAAAATGGTTACACAATTAACGAAGTTAAAATTGACAAGACAGGATACTGCTCTTTTGTTGTAAGTGCGCCTGCCACTAGCACTAACAAACTAATAACAATCAAAACATCTTTTCAAAATTTGAACTTAGAAAGAAAAGTAATCTTGCCTTAAAAACGAAATGCCAACAATATGACAAGAATATCACTCATTTTTGAATTAGGAAAACATGAAGAGAAGTTTTCTTTTTCGCAAGAGCAATTTCTAATTTTAGCAGCTAACAGCTTGAAACAAACAATTAACTCCAATGAATTTAAGAAAAGTGTATTGACCTATAAATTCAAAAATAAACTTGGATTTAATAAGTATTATTTTAGAATGAACAAAGGCTTTTCAAGGAGAGAAATATTAGAATTCATTTTATCAGGAAAGGATAAGTATGAAGATAGTAAGGATTTTACAATAAATTTTGTTTTATGTCCATATGTTAAGGAACTAAAGTATCACGCATATACTTCATCTAAAATTAAAGAAATTTATATTAATACAGTCTATCTTGATTACTGTATGAATATAGAGGATAAAGTTAGAGGAATTTCAAAAATAGCCAGTACGCTTATTCATGAATACACACACAATCTCGGTTTTGACCATAAGACAAATAAGCCTTCTGATTACAATAATACGACTGTTCCATATGCAATTGGAAAAATGACAAAAAAAATCATAAAAAAAAACCAAAATTAAAGCAATGAAAATCATACATATAAGCGACCTTCATTATGATGGAAAAAGCTCTAAAACAAGAAAATTAGTTGATAAAATAATTGGTCACTACAAAAACCAATCAAACAAACCTCTTATTATAAATAGCGGTGATTTAATTGAAAATGGTGGAAAAAAACAATTATATGGATGTAAAAAACATATGAAAAAGCTCATTGATAATGGGTTTGAAATGTTGTTATGTCCAGGAAATCATGACATAAGAAAGATAAAGGGAGCTGTAAAAACAAGTAGAGGGCTTAAAAGGTTTGATTCATACTACAGAGAGTTATTACCTTCTCATTCAAATTTTATGGGAGAGGAAGACAATAATCTAACCGATTTTCCTATCACTCATAAATATGAAAATTTCTTTTTTATTGGTTTAAACTCAAACAAGAGAAAGGAGCCCATAACTCCAGGAGGAAGATTAGGCTCAAATCAATTAAGAGAACTTGATGAAATAATTACAGAAATCCATGAAGAATTTGAAGAAGCAAAAATTATAATTTACCTACATCACCATCCTTTTGAATATAATATTAACATTAGAAATGTAATACACTTCGAACAAATGCAACTTATAGATAGAGACGACTTGCATAACATTATTAAAAACCGAGTTGAGACTATTCTATTTGGCCATGCGCATTGGGATGAAAGACTATCAGATGAAGAAGCTAAATATGGGTTAAAACTAGCTCAATTATCTGCAGACTGTACTCATGATGGCTCAAATATAACTTTTAATGAAATTGACTTAAGTTCTTTCTCCGTTGATAGAATTTAAAAAAACGAAATGCCAACAATATGTATAGTGCATACCCTTCGGGATACGCACCATACACGGAACGTTAGCCGTCAGTTGACAGAACGCAGAGTACCAATAAAAAAAACAAAAATTAATTGAAAAAAATCTTAATAACTGGAATTAACAAAGGACTTGGAAAAGAGCTTTTCAATCAATTAGTTGAAAAAGGTTATTTTGTATTTGGACTTTTAAGAGATAAAGAAGTTTATAATGAGCTAAATAAAAATAAGCCAAAAAATGTTGAACTCATTTTAGCCGATATTTCCGATGACAATTGTATCGAAAAAATACAAAAAGGTGTTAAAAATTCAATATTGGATTTAGTAATAAATAATGCAGGTATTGGTGGTGAAGGGATGAAATTAGAAAACGTGAATTCTAACGAAATAATTGATTTACTTAATGTTCATTGTCTCGGAGTTTTAAGAGTTATGAAATCTATTTCAAAGAATTTGATAAAAAATAACAAGGCAACTGTTATTAATCTTAATTCAAGATTAGGTTCAATAACTCATCAAAATCTTGGAACTTTTAAAAATCTTGAAGTCAGCTATTCCTATAGAATTGCAAAAGCGTCACAAAATATGCTTACAGCTTGTTTGAGATTAGAATTTAAAGATATCCTTTTTGTGAGTTTAACACCAGGAAAATTAAAGACTGAAATTGCACAAGTAGATGCTGATTTAGAGCCATCAGAAAGTGCAAAACGGATTATTGAATATTGGGAACAAGAAAAATTTGAAAATACAAATGGAATATTGGAAGTTCCAGACAAAATAATGGAATGGTAAAAGGAAATAAAAACCGAACGGCTAACAACGTGTAAAAATAATTGCTTGGTTCTTGCCTACTTGGAAAATCCTGCGGATTTTCCTCTGGTTCGTTCCATTTTTAGTAAGTTAGTTGCTTGCACACGCAACTATTCTTACACATAAACGTTAGGCACAATTAAAAAAATGAAGAAACGAACAAAAATTATAATAATATTATTGGTTGCATTTATTGCATTATTTTTCTATGGCTCTAAAAATTTTGAGAATGACAAAAATCATTTATTGCATATAAAGACTTTAGCCGCTAATGGCAATGTTTTAGATGCCTTCAATGAAATGGAAGAAAACCAAAGTTTTACTAATCCTCTTATAAATATTGCTTATAATAAATGGAAAAATAAGTTCTATTCGAGATTTGTAAATAAAGACGAGATAATTGAACCAAACACAGACAATAAGGTCGTAAATGATATATCAAATATCTACCGCGAATACTGGATTAATTCATCTTTCAAAAAAAACAAGCAAGTATTCTCAGATTCTATATTAACTTCAAATCTGTATGATTACCTACAACAAAATGGACTGACAGATTTAACCCGTAATCAACTTGAGAAAAGTTCTTTTGAAGAAGTTAAAAAAGTAATTGAAAGTCAAAATGCTTATTCAGCAAGTTTTTACTTAAACGAAACTTATGGTCTTAAAATATGGGATAAGCAAGCTGAAAAAAAATATACTATTGAATTACCTTTAGACACACTAACTATCTCTGTTGTCTTTATTGAAAATTATTTATTAAAAGGAGTTGCAGATTTCACAACAATGGGAATTGGAAAAGATGGAGGTTGGTCATCAAATTCAAATCAAAGTTTATATTGTAACAAAGGAGAATATGACCTTAATTCTGAAAAATTTAAACTATCGTATCTAAAACACGAAGCAAATCATTTTGTAGATGTACTAAAATACCCAAATCTTAGTTCTACCGATTTGGAATATAGATCTAAAATTATTGAATTGATGTATTGTAGTAAAGAAACAATCTATAAGAGGATTGCTGAGTTCATAAATAGTGCTTCTTCAAAGGAAAGAACGCATTCTCATCCTTACGCTAATTATAGTTTGATTAAAGGAATGTCAAAATTATTGTTTAATTCAGAATATGAATCTGATTATGATAAATGGAAAAACACATCTGTAGAAGTAATTAATAATGCGGCAAAACAATTATATAATCAGAGTGGAAGTAAATTATTGAAAGATAAAAATGCAAGTGAAATAATCTAAAAGTGCCTAACAATGGCTATAGTTAATACGGGTTTTAGTGCTTAACCTAAAAGTAATTGCTTTTTAAACCAAGTCCGCCAAATCTTTTGATTTGGCTTTAAAAATGAAAAGATAAAACAAAATAAAAAGTTTTGGCTAAGTGCTTAATCGAAAGTTTAGTTACTTTTAATCCCGTACTAACCATAGCCTAAACGTTGGCAAAAATTAACATTAATGACAAATAACGTGTTTTTTTCTGCAAATTTTCTGCAAATAAAAAAGGGCAACAACATGAAAACGCTGAAAACCCCTTATTTTAATAGTGGAGAAGAACGGATTCGAACCGTCGACCTCTTGACTGCCAGTCAAGCGCTCTAGCCAACTGAGCTACATCCCCGATTATTATTTCATACCGCTTAAAACCAAAACAGGTACCGAACTTGAAAAATCCTTTTTCAAAATTTCATTCTTTTCCCATTTTTTTATAAAAAAGCCTCTTTTACGCCTTACTACACATAACATATCTGGGCTATTCGCCTGAAAATGCTCTAAAACCCCTTGAAACGTAGTAGCGTTTTCAGTTTTTGTAATATTGCTTACAACAGACTTTAATTCTTTATTTACATCAAAATCACCATCTTTATGAAACGGTGTTTTTACCAATAATAAATCTGTAGTAGCCTTAAATTGTTCTTTTATAGATTTAAGAGGTTCCAAAACATGACCCTTTTTAATTATAGCAGATTTTATTGCCATTAAAATATTTGAAGGCTCAGAAAATTTATACCCTTCAGGAATAATAAGTGCAGGAACATCCATTTGCTTAACAATTTTACCTGAAGTTTTTCCTAAATACACTTCGTCTTTAATAGAATTTGTTCTAGGCTCAATTAAAACCAAGTCTACATCTGCAGCTTTACATGCTAATTCCAAAGTATCAATTAGTTTCCCCTTTAAGGTTTTTACAATAACCTCAACACTTTTAGTGTCTATTTGCGAAACTAAATCCTTTAAAAACGCTTTACTTTCTCTTTCAATAATCTGATCTACCTTAATCATAGTACCAGCCTTCGTGTAAACGTTATACACTTGAACCACAAAAAGTTTCGCCCCAAAAGCTTCTGCAAAATCCACAGCATACTGTAAATGACTTAATGCGTTTTTTGACGACCCAACTGGAACTAAAATATTCTTCATACCAATAAGTTTTAATGCTAAATTTACAATAAATTTGATGTAAAAATAAAACATTTAAATGATTCGAAAAGGAACACACGATGATTTAGATACCATTATAGAAATCACAAAAGCTTGTGCTGCTAATATGATAGAAAAAAATATTCTTCAGTGGAATGAATTTTATCCTAATAAAACAGCATTTATAAATGATGTAAACCGAGAAGAGTTCTATGTTTTAGAAATTGATAATACCGTTTTAGGATGCATTACAATTTCCACGTTTATGGATCAGGAGTATATCCCTATTTCTTGGTTGACACAAAATAAAAACAACATTTACATTCATCGATTAGCAGTTCATCCAAACCTTCAAGGAAAAGGTTATGCTCAACAATTAATGAAATTTGCAGAACATTATGCTCAAGAAAATAATTTCTTATCTATCAGATTAGATACCTTTTCGCAAAACAAAAGAAATCAAAAGTTTTACGAGCTTCGCGGATATAAAAAACTTGGAGATATTTTTTTCCCCAAACAAAGTAAACATCCTTTTCATTGCTATGAATTAGTATTGTGAACATAAATATTAGTTTAAAACATATAAACAAACTCGCTATTCCAGCATTAATTTCTGGAGTGTCTGAACCTATCTTATCATTAACTGATGCGGCCATCGTTGGAAATATCCAAGTTAATGCTACCGAATCTTTAGCCGCTGTTGGTATCGTAACTACTTTTATCTCCATGCTTATTTGGGTATTAGGACAAACCAGAAGCGCCATTTCATCCATTGTATCGCAACACGTTGGAGCAAATAAGTTAGATCGTATTAAAAACCTTCCTGCTCAAGCTATCTTTATTATAACCTCACTAAGTTTTATCATTATATTTAGCACATATCCTTTTGCAAAACAAATTTTTAAACTCTACAATGCTTCCAATTTAATACTAGATTACAGCGTCGCGTATTATAAAATACGTGTTTTAGGGTTTCCATTTACATTATTTACTATTGCCGTTTTTGGAGCATTTCGAGGTTTACAAAATACCTATCACCCCATGATAATTGCGATCATAGGCGCAACATCAAATATCATTTTAGATATTATTTTAGTTTATGGAATAGATGGTTTAATTAACCCAATGAATATTCAAGGCGCTGCTTATGCTAGTGTTATTGCTCAAGTTTTAATGGCGTGTTTCGCTGCTTTTTATCTTCTTAAAAAAACAACTATTCCATTAAAGCCAAGTTTACCTTTTAATCCTGAAATCAAACGGTTTGTTTTAATGATTCTAAATTTGTTTATTAGAACCATTGCCTTGAATGTCACATTATACTTCGCTAGTGCCTATGCCACAAGTTATGGAGCTGAATATATTGCAGCTTATACCATTGCCATAAATTTATGGTTTTTAGGTGCGTTTATTGTAGATGGATATGCCAGTGCAGGTAATATTTTATCAGGAAAATTATTTGGTAAGAAAGCCTATGCAACACTCATTACACTGAGTAACAAACTCATAAAATATGGAGTTATAATTGGCATTATTTTAGGCTTGGTTGGTGCAATACTCTATGACCCTATTGGGCGACTATTTACAAAAGACCCAGAAGTTTTAAAAGCGTTTTATAACGTGTTTTGGATTGTTTTGGTCATGCAACCACTATGCACCTTAGCCTTTATTTTCGATGGAATCTTTAAAGGTCTCGGCAAAATGAAATACTTAAGAAATGTACTTTTATTTTCAACATTTCTCGTATTTATACCTATTCTTTTTTGGTTAGATAATTTAGATTATAAACTCCATGCCATATTCATTGCCATCACATTCTGGATTATAGCTAGAGGCATTCCTTTAATTATAAAATTCAGGCAACTATTTTTGCCACTTGCACAAAAGAATTAACTTTGCCTGCAGCATAACAAACAAGTATGATTCTATTTATTGCTTTACTTCAACAAGTAGATCTTGAAGAAAAAATTAATAGTGCGCCCGATAAAGGTTACGAAATTGGAGTTTTTATAGGATCCATGCTCCCCTTTTTCATACTCGTTCTGCTAGCCTATTTAATGTACAGATATAACAAAAAAAGAAACCAATAAATCAGCATTATGGATATCATGTCGTTCGTTAGCGGAAACGGATTGTTTCTCGTCCTGGCCATAGTATTAATCATCATATACTTTATAAATAAAAGAAAAAGAAGATAATGGGAAACAATATACGTATCACAAAACAATTCTCTTTTGAAACCGGACATGCTCTTTACGGCTATGACGGAAAATGTAAAAACGTACACGGCCACAGTTATAAACTCTCGGTTACCGTTTTCGGGAAGCCTATTGCAGACAACACCAACGTGAAGTTCGGAATGGTGATAGACTTTAGCGATCTAAAAAAAATAGTAAAAGAAGAGATCGTAAACGTATTCGATCACGCCACCGTATTCAACAAAAACACGCCACATGTGGAGCTAGCAAAAGAACTTCAAGATCGCGGACACAATGTGCTGCTTGTTGATTACCAGCCAACTAGTGAAATGATGGTGATAGATTTTTCCAAAAAAATAAGTAAAAGGTTACCAAAACATATCAAATTACACTCCTTAAAACTTCAAGAAACAGATACTTCGTTTGCCGAATGGTTTGAGTCTGATAATATTTAAGGGAGCCTGCCTGCCGGCAGGTTACCACAAGGGTCAGGCTTTCACTACTGGCTTCCTCCTGTGTCGGCGAGCTCAAACATGCCGTTTTATCCCTAACGCACTTATCCGCAATATTTAGTTAATATATTACTAGATAAAAACAGTGAAAAAACAAACATAGCAATAGTTAATGACCTCGTTTCCGACCAATTCGGAATCATCAATCTGAGCAAATAATGAGTGAAGAAATGGAATCGCAAAGCGGAGTTTTAAGCGTGTAATTTCGAGAGCGAATGATCCACAGGATTTCCTTAGATTGATTTGATCTTTTGATTCGTTTTGCGTCTAGGCAAAATGAACAAATAAAGAAAGTAAAAACTATAAACATGAGATTCCTGCATTCGCAGGAATTAGTATATTTACAACATGCAAATCACAAAAGGCAAAAAAATATATTTCGCTTCAGATAATCATTTAGGAGCTCCAACAAAAGAAGCCTCTTTTCCTCGCGAAAAGAAATTCGTAGCCTGGTTAGACGAAATAAAACATGATGCCGCAGCTATTTTCCTTTTAGGAGATTTATTCGATTTTTGGTTTGAATATAAAACCGTAGTTCCAAGGGGGTTTACGAGAACTTTAGGCAAACTTGCTGAAATATCAGATTCCGGTATTCCTATTCACTATTTTGTTGGAAATCATGATTTATGGATGAATGGCTATTTTGAAGAAGAATTAAACATTCCTGTTTACCACAAACCAAAAGAATTCACATTTAACAATAAAATCTTTTTTTTAGGCCATGGCGATGGCTTAGGCCCTGAGGATAAAGGTTATAAGCGTTTAAAAAAAGTGTTTACGAATCCATTTTTTAAGTGGGTTTTTCAATGGGGGCATCCAGACATTGGTATGCGGATTGCACAATATTTTTCTATAAAGAATAAGCTTATATCTGGTGATGATGATGCTAAGTTCCTTGGCGAAGACAACGAATGGTTGGTGCAATACTGCAAACGTAAATTAGAAGATAAACATCGTGATTTTTTTGTGTTCGGACACAGGCACTTACCACTTAATATAGACCTCAAGGAAAACTCAAAATATATCAACCTTGGCGATTGGATTCAATATTATACTTATGGTGTTTTTGATGGAGAAACGATGGAATTGAAAGAATACTAATCCTCATCTTCATGAGCTTCAATATCGGCTCTTAAATCCAAATCTCTAAGCACAGGGTTTTTAACGCCAATGGCAAAAACTGTAATTAAAGTCATGGTACCTCCAAAAACTACGGCAGCCACCGGTCCTATTAATTTAGCTGCTAAACCACTTTCAAAAGCACCCAATTCGTTGGACGATCCTACAAACATAGAATTAACAGAAGATACGCGCCCACGCATGTCATCGGGTGTTTTTAATTGTAAAATGGTTTGACGGATAATCATAGAAATACCATCAGCAGCTCCGCTAATAAATAACAATAAAACGCTTATCCAAAACACAGAAGATAAGCCAAAACCAATAATACTAACACCAAAAATAAAAATCGAAATAAGTAGTTTTCTACCTGTATTTCTACTTATTGGAATGTAAGTAGTAGCAAACATAGTAACAATGCTTCCTAAAGAGATTGACGCATTTAAAATTCCAAAACCTTCGCTCCCAACTTCTAAAACATCTTGAGCGAAAATCGCTAGAATAGCGACTGTTCCTCCAAATAAAACCGCAATCATGTCTAAAGTTAACGCCCCTAAAATAGCCTTATTTTGAAATACAAACCGAATGCCAACCTTTAAGCTCTGTATTACAGGTTCGCCTATTTTTTTATTTAAAATAGGTTTCTTTTTTATTAGAAAATTTAAGAAAAAGGAAACAACAACCATCACAAAAACAATACAAAGTGTATTGTCTACGCCTATCCAACTAATAAAAAAACCACCAAAAAGTGCACCTAAAACAGCTGCTGTTTTCCAAGTACTTGTACTCCATGTAGCAGCGTTAGGGTATGTTTTTTTGGGTACTATTAAAGCCACTAAAGAAAAAATTATTGGTCCAAAAAAAGCACGTAAAAAACCACCAAAAAATACAAGAGCATAAATAGAATATAAAATAGACTTTGTTGACCAGTTACCAACGACCTCATCCGTTGTTAATAAAAATAATCCTAAACTAATCAGAGAAAAGGCAGCGATACAAATTGCTAATAGATTTCGTTTTTCTTTTTGGTCTACAATATGACCTGCAAATAGTGCCATAGTAAAAGCTGGAATAATCTCCATGAGCCCTATAATACCCAAAGAAAGAGGGTCTTTAGTAATACTATACACCTGCCACTCAATAACAATAAATTGCATTGACCATCCAAAAACCAAAAACAACCGTAACAATAAAAAAATGTTGAACTCTTTAATTCGCAATGCCGCATACGGGTCGTTTTTTGCCATAATTTAAGTTCTAGTGTTTTTTTAGATCTCTTAACTTTAATTGTAAGCTTACGTTGCCTCTCCATTCATTTTCATCAATGCAATATGCAGCTCTAAATGGTTTACCTTCAGAAATCACATCAAATTTATCACCCATACTAAAACCAATACTTACTATCCTACTTGATGATTCTGGCTGAGTAACCGTTAGTCGTAAATGGGTTTTATCTGCACCAACGCACTTACCATAGCCTGTATCTATTAAGTTTTCAGTCATAAAAACAGGTGTCATATTACTTGGTCCGTAAGGCGCAAACTGTTTTAATATTCTGTGAAACTTAGGAGTAATGTCTTTTAAGTCTATTTGGGCATCAATCTTAATTTCTGGTGTCAGTAGATTTCTATCTATTGTTCTTGAAACTTCATTTTCAAAAGCTTGCTTAAACGCTTCGTAATTTTTTTCTTCAAGAGTTAAACCTGCCGCATATTTATGTCCTCCAAATTGCTCAATATGTTCTTTACAATTTTCCAAGGCATTGTAAATATCAAAACCTCTAATAGAACGTGCTGAAGCCGCTAATTTATGACCACTTTTTGTAAATACTAATGTAGGTCTGTAATAGGTTTCTGTTAATCTAGAAGCCACAATACCTATAACACCTTTATGCCAATCTTCTTGATAAACAACAGTAGTAAGGCGGTTCTGTTCTTTTTGTTCTTCAATTTGCTTAAGTGCCTCCTCGGTAATTTGCTTATCTGTTTCTCGTCTGTCTAAATTATAGTCATTAATTTCAGAAGCATATTTTTTAGCCATATCTGGCTCTTCTTCAGTTAATAAAGTTACTGCATAATTGCCATGTTTCATGCGTCCTGCAGCATTTATTCTTGGTGCAACAATAAAAACAACATCGGTAATCGTTAATTCAGTTTTTTCAACCTGATCTAAAATAGCTTTTATTCCAGATCTAGGATTGGTATTTATAACCATTAAACCAAAATAAGCTAGCACTCTATTTTCACCATCTATAGGAACAATATCTGCCCCTATTGCCGTTGCTACCAAATCTAAATACAGCGATAAATCATTAGCCGTTTTACCCTCTTTTGAAGCTAAAGCTTGTACCAATTTAAACCCAACACCACAACCACACAACTCTTTAAAAGGGTACTCACAATCTTCTCGCTTAGGATCTAAAACCGCAGCTGCTTCTGGAATTTTGTCCCCAGGCCTGTGATGGTCGCAAATAATAAAATCGATGCCTGTTTTTTTTGCGTATGCTACTTTTTCAATAGCCTTAATACCACAATCTAACGCAATAATTAATGAAAACCCGTTTTCTAAAGCGAAGTTTATCCCTTTATAGGAAATGCCGTAACCTTCGTCATATCTATTTGGAATGTACGTGTAAACTAAATTGTGCTTTGTTTTTAAATACGAAGACATTAAGGCAACCGAAGTGGTTCCATCAACATCATAATCACCATAAACAAGAATACTTTCTTTGTTAGCAATTGCTTTTTCAATTCGTGCTACAGCCTTATCCATATCTTTCATTAAGAATGGATCGTGTAAATCTTCTAATCTGGGTCTGAAAAATGTTTTAGCCTCCTCGTACGTTTCAATACCTCTTTGCACCAACATCGTAGCTATTGCAGAGTCTACTTGAAGTGCTTTTTGTAAAGCATCAACTTTATCGGTAACAGGTTTAGGTTTTAAAGTCCAACGCATAAAGAGAATGAAAATTTATGATAAAAGTTTAACGAACTTTATTGTCCTTTATTTCAAGTATTTATATTTATGATTTTTCTACGGTCATATGTATCTTCCCTTTAGTAATCATATTTGGTATTGGCTTTTCGTTATAGAAGTTTCTTATGAAAATGTGTTTCTATTTTTAATTCTGAAAACTGACGAAACATTTCCATAACACCACAATATTTTTCAATTGATAAATCAACGGCCTTTTGAAGCTTTTTTTCGTTTAAATCATCCCCATAAAAGTGAAAATGCATTGCTACTTTATCGTAATATTTTGGATGTACTTCAGTTAAATTTGCTTCCGTTTCAATTTTAAATTCATCAACATGTAACTTCATTTTTTTTATTAATGCTGCCACATCTAAACCCGAGCACCCTGCTAAACCAGATAACATTAATGCTTTAGGGCGATAGCCTTCATCCTTTCCTCCATTTTCTTCTCCTGCATCAATAAATAAGTTGTGTCCGGACGGATTTGTACTTTCAAATCTCATGTCGCCTAACCATTTTGTAGTAACCTGAACTGCCATTATTCTGAATTATTTTTTGTTTCTTGTAGGTAGCAAAAATACTACTTAAAAAATAAAAATATGCCTTTAGTAAGACCATTATCTGCCGACCACAATTTAGAGACCCAAGAACTTGCTGCCTTTTTTAATGAAACCTTAGGCTTTTGCCCTAACTCGGTGTTGACGATGCAACATCGCCCGGCAATAAGTAAGGCCTTTATTAATTTAAACAAGGCCGTTATGGCTAATGAAGGTAGAGTAACATCAGCTCTAAAACGCATGATAGCTTGGGTGTCTAGCAACTCAACGGGGTGCAGATATTGTCAGGCACATGCTATTCGAGCTGCAGAACGTTATGGCGCAGAACAAGAGCAACTGGATAATATTTGGGAATATAGAACGCATCCAGCTTTTAGTGAAGCAGAACGTGCGGCATTAGATTTTTCTTTACTAGCTAGTCAAGTACCAAATGGTGTTGATGAGACAATTAAAAAACGTTTATATGAACATTGGAATGAAGGCGAAATTGTTGAAATGCTTGGAGTTATTTCTCTTTTTGGATATTTAAATAGATGGAATGATAGCATGGGAACATCTATTGAAGGTGGTGCTGTTGAAAGTGGCGACCAATATTTAGGAAAACATGGTTGGGAGAAAGGAAAGCATATTTAAATCGTTAACATTTTAAAACCCTTCGATTCTAGATAATATAGATTGAAACCTTTCAAGAAATGGAAAGGTTTTTTAATGTAACTGTTGAATATTTATTTGCTGTAGAATAATAAAAACCTGAACACTCGAACTGACTAATAATTTAATTCCCATTATGGGCTTATTTTTTTCCTCCAACAACAATAACAATTTCACCCTTAGGTGCTTTATTTGTGTAGTGTTCTAAAACGGTTTTGGCTGTTCCCCGAATGGTTTCTTCAAATAATTTAGTGAGTTCTCTGGAAACAGATACTTGTCTATTCTCCCCAAAATATTCACAAAAATGCCCTAAAGTTTTTACTAGTTTATGTGGGCTTTCGTAAAAAATCATGGTTCTGGTTTCTTCAGCTAATAGCAACAGTCGAGTTTGCCTGCCTTTCTTTACGGGTAAAAAGCCTTCAAAAATAAATTTATCGTTAGGTAAACCCGAATTTACTAATGCAGGCACAAATGCAGTAGCTCCCGGTAAACAGTCTACTTCAATACCATTTTCGATACACGCGCGCGATAGCAAAAATCCAGGGTCTGAAATTGCTGGTGTTCCTGCATCGCTTATTAGAGCTACCGACGTTCCACTTTTTAATTTTTGAATGATATTTTCAACGGTTTTATGCTCGTTATGCATATGATGCGACTGCATATGGGTTGAAATCTCGTAATGTTTTAGAAGTTTCCCTGAAGTTCTAGTGTCTTCTGCTAGAATTAAATCGACGTCTTTTAGAACTTCAATAGCTCTAAATGTGATGTCTTTTAAATTTCCAATAGGTGTTGGAACGATATAAAGTTTACTCATGTGTTAGTGATTGCAGTGGTTAGCTCTTGGCAAGCCAAGTATCGAGCCAAAACTATGAAAAGAAAAGCACGACGACGTCCTTTTTTGTAGTGGTAATGGACAAATTTTAAATAAATTTTGATTCTATAATTTCCATAAAACGGTCTTCAAACTCTTCTTTACCAGCCCAATTGTTATAATCTGGTTTTACCAAATTATCTAGAAATAGTTTAGCCTCGTCAAGAGAAATGGAGGTGTTTAATTGCGATAATACACGATCATAATCTTCGCTTTTATCATTAAACAGATGCTTTATAAAGGCAATTTTATCATTAAGTCCTATGTTGAATCCACCTATTTTAAGCTGATCATTTAAAGATTTTTTACCATTAGAAACCCCATTCTGTGATTTAGAAATGGGTTCAAAAATTGGCATATCTTCAAATCCAGCAGTAATATCTTCTAAGTCATGTTTCTTTATAGGAGTTTTGGGTATGGCTTCTTCAAAAACGGTTTCAATTTCTTCAGTCTCTTCTGGCATATGCGCCACCATATCTTTAATCTTGTTCATTACGGGCTCCATAATATAATCATCTTCAATGGCATCAAGATTAATATATATTTTGTCTTCAACCTCAATATTATCACTAACCCTATTATTGAAGGCGCTATCTAACATATTAAAAAACGAAGAATCACTGCCTATTGTTGGTAGGTCCCCTTCAAAATTTTCATGTGCAAATTTCAATACGGATAGCTTCTCGTAGAGCAAAGAAACTTCGGCATGCATTTTAGTAACATCTTCCTTCCCCTTTAATTTAAGAATTCTATGTGCTATACTGACGAGTTCAGATTCAAGCTTCTTCTTCATTATTTATAAATTTTAAATTATTGCTCTTTAGGCTTTTGATTTTTAATAAATTTACGTCACCTTTATACAAACGATAAATTGCTTTGTTTAATGAACTCATTTAAACTTTTTTTATTGGCTAAAAATTGCTCTTTTGCATCCATTTTTTGTCTTTTTTTCCTTCCGTAGCGATGCTATGCAACTCAAAAAAGCCTTTAACTAGCTACAAAATGACAAATTTTAGCTTCAATCAAAAAGTTTAAATAAGTTCAATGTTAAAATTACGAAATGTTTCTTGAAAATACAGTAAATCAGAAAGAACAATTTGGATGGATTGAAGTTATCTGCGGCTCCATGTTTTCCGGAAAAACCGAAGAACTCATCCGTAGGCTTAAGCGTGCGCAATTTGCAAAACAAAAAGTTGAAATTTTTAAACCTGCTATTGATGTGCGTTATGACGAGGGTATGGTAGTCTCTCATGATGCTAATGAAATACGCTCAACACCCGTTCCTGCTGCTGCCAATATTCCTATTCTAGCTGATGGTTGTGATGTGGTTGGTATTGATGAAGCGCAATTTTTTGATGATGAAATTGTACGTGTATGTAACGATTTAGCAAATAAAGGTGTTCGCGTAATTGTTGCTGGTTTGGACATGGATTTTAAAGGCAATCCCTTTGGGCCTATGCCTAGCTTAATGGCAACGGCAGAGTATGTAACTAAAGTACATGCTGTTTGTACCAGAACAGGGAATTTAGCGCAATATAGCTACAGAAAAAACCAAAACGACAATCTTGTTTTACTTGGAGAAGTTAATGAATACGAACCCTTAAGTAGAGCAGCGTATTATAAAGCAATGCTTCGCGATAAGGTAAGGGTCATGAAGGTTAATGAAGCCGAAGAGGTGAAAACTAAACACAAAGATTCCAATGCCTAAAGCGCAAGAAACTGTGCTTGAAATTGATTTAAAAGCACTTAAACACAACTTTGAGTATCTTAAATCTAAGTTACAACCTAGCACTAAATTTTTGGCTGTAGTAAAAGCTTTTGCCTATGGCAGTGATGCTATTGAAATTGCTAGTTATCTACAAAATTTAAGCGTTGATTATTTTGCTGTTGCTTACACTAATGAAGGTATTGCACTTCGAGAAGCTGGTATTACCAAACCCATTTTGGTGCTACATCCGCAAACAGTAAATTTTAAAGCACTTATAGCAAATTGTTTAGAGCCCAGTATTTATAATTCTAAAATTCTGAATGAATTTGTTACTATCGCTTCTGCAGAAAAACAATCCGACTATCCCATTCATGTTAAATTTAATACTGGATTAAATCGATTAGGGTTTTCTGAAAATGAGGTCGATTCTATAATCTCTAAATTAAAAGCAAGTAAAGCTGTAAAAGTAAAATCTGTTTTTTCGCATTTGGCAGCAAGTGAAGATTTAAATGAAAAGGCATTTACTTTAAATCAGATTGAAACTTTTAAAAATATTACTGAAAATTTCACGAGACAGGTCGGCTACAAACCGATTCTTCATATGAGTAATACATCAAGTGTTTTAAATTACCCTGAGGCTCATTTTGATATGGTTAGGTGTGGTATTGGTTTATACGGTTTTGGGAATTCTGATAAAGAGAACAAACATTTAAAACCTATTGCAACATTAAAAACGATTATTTCTCAAATTCACACTATTGAACAAGGTGACTCTGTTGGCTATAATCGTGCCTTTAAAAGTGATGCGTTATTAAGAACAGCGACACTTCCTGTTGGTCATGCTGATGGCATTGGTAGACAATACGGAAATGGCAAAGGCTTTGTAACTATAAATGGTGCAAAAGCCCAAATTATTGGAAATGTTTGTATGGATATGATTATGGTTGATATTACCAATATTGATTGTAAAGAAGGAGATGAAGTAATTGTTTTTGGAAAAAACCATACTGCAAATACATTTTCTGCTACTGCAAATACAATATCTTACGAAATTATTACCGCTATATCACAACGGGTAAAGAGGCTGATTCTAAATTAATCAAATAAATTTTTTAACATATGTGTGACTTTTTTACGTAAATTGTGTCTAAATTGTACTAACTAAAAATTTAATATTATGTTAAAAGAGTTTAAGAATTTTATTATGACAGGCAATGTAATCGACTTTGCCGTTGCTGTAATTATGGCAGGAGCCCTAGGCGCTGTGATTAAAGGATTTGTAAATAATATTGCAATGCCTTTTATTGGTTATTTTGCAGGTGGAATGGATTTCGCAGAACTTCACATTACCATGGACGGAAAAGAGTATGCTACTGTTGCAGCTGCCAAAGAAGCTGGAGCCGCTGTAATTTCTTATGGTGCCTGGATTAATACAATTATCAATCTTATCATCGTTGGTTTTGTAATGTTCATGATAGTTAAAGCATATAACAAAACTAAAAAACCTGTTGAAGCTCCAGCTCCTGCTGGTCCTTCTCAAGAAGATTTACTTGGTGAAATCAGAGATTTGTTAAAAAAATAACAAACTGTTAAATAAATAACTTTGTGTTATTTGTTGTTAAAAAGCCCTCATTTTTTAAAAATGAGGGCTTTTTTTAGATTTTAAAATGTAATTAATACCTAGTTTTGCTAAAGAAATTTATTAAACAAAAAAATATGAAAGTAGCTGTTGTTGGTGCCACTGGAATGGTTGGCGAAGTGATGCTAAAAGTTCTTTCAGAGCGCAACTTTCCTGTAACAGAATTAATACCTGTTGCTTCCGAGCGTTCAGTTGGAAAAATATTAACCTACAAAGGAACCGATTATAAAGTCGTTGGTTTAGAAACAGCTATTTCTATGAAACCAGATATTGCTTTATTTTCTGCGGGAGGAGATACATCATTAGAATGGGCTCCTAAATTTGCTGAAGCTGGTACTACTGTGATTGATAATTCTTCAGCTTGGAGAATGGATCCTACCAAAAAATTAGTAGTTCCAGAAATAAATGCTAGCGAACTAACTACAGAAGATAAAATTATAGCAAACCCTAATTGTTCTACCATTCAATTAGTAATGGCTTTAAATCCGCTTCACAAAAAATATAAAATGAAGCGTGTTGTGGTTTCAACATACCAATCCGTTTCTGGAACAGGTATTAAAGCAGTCCGCCAGCTCGAAAATGAAATCGCAGGTGTTAAAGGCGAAATGGCTTACCCTTATCCTATTGGAAGAAATGCATTACCACATTGTGATGTTTTTGAAGACAATGGATACACCAAGGAAGAAATGAAATTAGCCAGAGAACCTCAAAAAATCATGAATGATAGAACATTTTCGATATCGGCAACTGCCGTTAGGATACCTACTGCTGGTGGACATTCGGAGTCTGTAAATGTTGAATTTGAAAATGATTTTAATTTAGCTGATATTCGTAAATTATTACATGAAACTCCAGGGGTTGTGGTCCAAGACAACACAGACACAAACACTTATCCAATGCCTATTTTTGCACATGATAAAGATGAGGTATTTGTGGGACGTATTAGAAGAGATGAAACGCAACCAAACACTTTAAATATGTGGATTGTTGCCGATAACCTTCGAAAAGGCGCCGCAACCAACACGATTCAAATAGCTGAATATTTAATCGATAATAATTTGGTTTAAATGTTTTAAAAATTTAAATATGATTCCTAAAATAATCCATTTTTGTTGGCTAAGTACCGATGAATATCCTAAACTTATAAAAAAATGTATTGAATCTTGGAAAGTTAAATTACCTGATTATGAATTTATTCTTTGGGATACTAATAGATTTAACGTAGAAACAACTATTTGGACACAACAGGCCTATAAAAGCAAAAAATACGCATTTGTATCAGATTATATAAGATTACTAGCGGTTTATAAATACGGTGGGATTTATTTAGACACAGACGTCGAAGTTTTAAAAAATTTTGATGACCTCCTTAATTTGCCATATTTTATTGGTAGTCAATATGATAGTCTTATTGAAGCGGCTGTTTTTGGTGCTAAAAAAAATTCTGACTGGGTACTAGATTGTATCAATTATTATGATAATCGCCGGTTTATAAAACAAGATGGCGATTTTGACATGCTTGTTTTACCTATAATAATGCAATCTCAGATTGAGAGAAATAAAAAAATAATTCAACTAAAATTTAATGAAGTAAAAAACATTTCTAATTTAGTTGAAAATAAAAATTCGTTCTTTTTATATCCCTCTGAATATTTTAGTCCTAAAAATCATCAAACAGGTAAAATATTTAGATCAAAAAAAACATATACAATACATCATTACAATAATGCTTGGATGTCATTTCTATCTATTCAAAGATTAAAATTGATACACCTAATTGGATTAGGTAAAACTGAAAAAATTATTGATATATTAAAAATAAGACGACTTATAGCAATATTCAAAAGAGATAAATAGTATTTATTTTAATTAATAAACTAATCAATTTGAATTGCTCAATATTTTATTGTTTTAAGAAATATATTTAAATGCTTATTTCGGCGTTCAAGTCGAAGACCCTGACCGTTATTCGGAATACCTAATATATAGCATTAGGGTTTTGTAAAATTTGAATAAGACACTTTTAGGGTTGTGGTCCAATACAACACAGGTCAAACACTTATCTAATGCCTATTTTTGCACATGATAAAGGTGAGGTTTTTATTGGACGTATTAGAAGAGATGAAACGCAACCAAATACGTTAAATATGTGGATTGTTGCCGATAACCTTCGAAAAGGCGCCGCAACCAATACGATTCAAATAGCTGAAGATTTAATCGAAAATAATTTAGTGTAGATTTGATCTTAGATTATATTACTAAACTCCTGTATTTATTATACAGGAGTTTTTTGTTTACTTTTGATAAATTCAAAATTCATCAATCATGAAAAAAATTACAACCATACTTCTATGCGTGGCAATTTTAATGGCTTGTACAGAAGAAAAACAAAAAACAAACAATATTACTGTGAATTACCCAGAAACTAAAACCGTAGACACTGTAGATACATATTTTGATATAAAGATTAAAGATCCTTATCGTTGGCTAGAAGACGACAGAAGTGAAGATACCGAAGCTTGGGTTGAAGCTCAAAACAAGGCTACTTTTGGGTATTTAGACAACATCCCATATCGTGAAGAACTTAAAAAGCGATTATCAAAATTATGGAATTATGAAAAAATAGGAGCCCCATTTAAAGAAGGTGATTATTCCTATTTCTATAAAAACAATGGGCTTCAAAACCAATATGTTATCTATCGATATAAAACGGGAGAAGACCCTAATACCGGAACTATTTTTTTAGATCCTAATACTTTTAAGGAAGATGGCACCATTTCTCTTGGGGGCGCAAGTTTTTCAAAAAACGGTAAAATTTTAGCCTATTCCATTTCTGAAGGCGGAAGCGATTGGAGAAAAGTATTGATTATGAACACTGAAAGTAAAGACATTATTGAAGACACACTTGTTGACATCAAATTTAGCGGTATGTCTTGGTATAAAAACGAGGGGTTCTATTATTCCAGTTATGACAAACCAAACGGCAGTGAACTTTCTGCTAAAACAGATCAGCACAAAGTTTACTATCATAAATTAGGAACACCACAAAAAAATGATCTAGTAATTTATGGAGGAACACCTAGTGAAAAACACCGTTATATATATGGAACTGTAACAGAAGACAATCGTTACTTGTTAATTTCACCTAGAGTTTCCACATCAGGAAATAAGTTATACATTAAAGACCTCACAAAACCAAACAGTAAATTAATCACCATCATGGAGCATACAGAAAGTGACACTTATGTGATTGATAATGAAGGAAGTAAGTTATTTATAGTAACAAATTTAAATGCACCAAATAAAAAAATTGTTACAGTTGATGCATCAAACCCTACTCCTGAAAATTGGGTTGATTTTATTCCTGAAACTGAAAACGTATTAGTCCCTTCAGTAGGTGGAGGCTCTTTTTTTGCAGAGTATATGGTAGATGCTGTTTCAAAAGTTTTACAGTACGATTACAAGGGTGAACTAATAAGAGAAGTTAAATTACCAGGATTTGGTAGCGCTGGAGGATTTGGAACAAAAAAAGAAGAAACAGAGTTATACTATTCTTTTACAAACTATAAAACTCCAGGAAATATTTTTAAGTACGATATTAAAAATGGTACTTCTGAATTGTTTCATAAATCTAATATAGATTTCAACCCAGAAGATTATGAAAGTAATCAAGTATTTTATACTTCTAAAGACGGGACAAAAGTGCCTATGATTATTACGCATAAAAAAGGCTTAGAACTAAATGGTAAAAATCCAACTATTCTTTATGGTTATGGTGGATTCAATATTAGTTTAACACCTAATTTTAGTATTTCAAATGCTATATGGATGGAACAAGGTGGTATTCTAGCCGTTCCTAACCTGCGTGGCGGAGGCGAGTATGGTAAAGCATGGCACAAAGCAGGAACAAAATTGCAAAAGCAAAATGTATTTGATGATTTTATCGCTGCTGCGGAATATTTATTTGGTAACAATTATACCACATCAGATTTTTTAGCTTTAAGAGGTGGTTCTAACGGCGGTTTACTAGTTGGTGCCACTATGACTCAACGTCCTGATTTAGCCAAAGTAGCTTTGCCCGCGGTAGGTGTTTTAGATATGCTGCGTTACCACACCTTTACATCTGGAGCAGGTTGGGCGTATGATTATGGAACTTCCGAAGACGATAAAGACATGTTTGAATACTTAAAAGGGTATTCGCCAGTACATAATGTTAAAGAGGGTATTGAATACCCTGCAACATTAATAACGACTGGAGACCATGACGATCGAGTTGTACCTGCACACAGTTTTAAATTTGCAGCCGAATTACAAAGTAAACAAGCAGGCAAAAATCCAACTTTAATACGTATTGAAACCGATGGTGGTCATGGAGCAGGAACACCTGTAAGTAAAATTATTGAGCAATATGTAGATATTTACTGCTTTACACTTTACAATATGGGGTTTGAAGTTTTACCATCAAAAGCCAATGAAAAAATAAAAGGATAAAATCATTATCCATATACTTAAAATACGCTTCTACTTTAGAAGCGTATTTTTTTATACTATTTTTGCGATGCTATGTTAAATGTAAAAAACCTTACTTTTTCTTATGATAAAACACCAGTTTTAAAGAATATTTCTTTTAAGGCAAAACCGAGTGAAAATATTGCCATTATTGGAGAAAGTGGTTCCGGAAAAAGCACCTTATTGAAAATTTTATATGGTGAATATGATTTAATTGAAGGGCATGTTTTTTGGAAAGATGAAGAAATCTTGGGTCCAAAATATAACTTGGTTGTTGGTCATGATTTTATGAAGTACGTCGCACAAGAATTTGACTTGATGCCCTTTATAACTGTTGAGGAAAATATAGGAAAGTTTCTTTCAAATTTTTATCCAGAAGAAAAACAACGTCGTACTGCAGAATTACTTGAAGTTGTTGAGCTCACCAAATTTGCGAAAATTAAAGTTAAAACCTTAAGTGGTGGTCAAAAACAACGTGTGGCGTTAGCTAGGGCTTTAGCCAAACAACCTGAAATTATTTTGTTAGATGAGCCTTTTAGCCATATTGATAATTTTAAAAAACAAAGTCTTCGCAGAAGTGTTTTTAAATATTTAAAAGATGAAAATATCACCTGTATAGTAGCGACTCACGACAAAGACGATGTGCTAGGTTTCGCAGACCGTATGATTGTTTTAAACCAAAAACAAATCGCTATAAACAACTTACCAGAAACACTTTATAAAAACCCCACAACCCCTTTAATTGCATCTTTTTTTGGTGAATTCAATATTATAAATAACGAAATAGTTTATGCAAATCAGTTAAAAATTGTTGAGCGTTCTAAATTAGAAGCGGTTGTTAAGCATTCTTATTTTAAAGGACCCTATTATTTAGTTGAAGCTGTTTTAGATGGCAATGTTTTGTTTTTTGAAAATCAATTTAAATTGGAGAAAAATGCAATAGTTTACATTGATATTTTCAAATAAATTATTTATCAAAAGTCTTCAATAAGGCTGGTAAATAAAAGATATCAGTAATTAAAGCAATGGCCACTGTTATTGCACAAAGTAATCCAAAATCTCGTACCGATGGTACAGCACTTGAACTTATAATTAAAAACCCACCAACCAAGGCAATAGTAGTTGAAAACAGAGCATTCCCTGTATATTCCATGGCGTTATTCATACGTGCTTCCGGTGTGCCTTGTATGTCCTTACTTCTCCTATATTTATAAACCAAATGAATGGTGTCATCCATAGCAATTCCAAGCATAATTGGTGTTATCATGGCGGTTGTTACATCCAAGGGGATATTTAATAAGCTCATGAAAATAGCCAATATAGTTAACGGTAATAAATTTGGGATTAATATAAGCAAGGTCGTTCGCAAACTTTTTATAAAAAACCAAAGACATAAAAAAGCAACAAAAAAAGCAGCGAAAAAAGATTTGAATTGGGTTTGTAAAATGAAGTTATTTAGTTGTGCAAAAACGACAGCAAAACCATTAATTTTTAGTGTGTACTTTTCAATAGGGAAAGTGTCTTCAAAATCACGCTCTACTTCAAATAATAACTGCTCAAGCTGAGATGTTTTTATCTCTTTAAAACTAATAGTTATTCCTGCTGATGTAAAATCTTCAGAAAATAACTTAAAAAAATTATTATCTTCATTATCAACCGAAGATAATGTACTTTCCATCTTATCTTGAGATGCGTTTGTCTGAAACAACATCGGCATTCGCTTTTCTAAGAAATTTTTAATATTCACCACGGATACGGGTGCGTTTATTAAAGGATTAGCTTCTAGCTTTTTTTGAAAATTCTCCAAATGTTTCATAGCTTCAAAATTCAAGATTGTTTCTCCATTATTAGTTAATATGTTCAATTGAAGTCTGGAGCTTCCATTAAGCTCATTTTCAACAATTCTTAAATCCTGTTTTGCTTTACCTTCAGCCAAAAGGTTTCGTGAATTAGTATCAATTTTAACTTGAAAAATAGCATAGATTCCATAAAACAAAATTAAAGTAAAACAAACAATCAAAGGTGTTTTATACTGCGTTGTAAAACGATTTAACCAATTTATAAATTGACGCTGATTTACACTTTTAAAAGATATTATGGGTTTTGTGTTTTCGAAATTTAGTGTCATAAAACTAAACCCGATTATGGTTATGACATATACCAAAAAGAAGCTTAAAACCAACCCAATGCAGGTAAAAACTCCCATGTTTTTAAAAGCTGGTAGAGGCGATAAGTATAATGCAAAATAACCAACAAAGGTAGTAAGCGTGGTATAGAAACAAGGTATGAAACTTTTTTTGATAGCTAAAGTTATCAGTTTAGTTTTTTTAATAGTGTTATCTGAAAACCCTTCTTTATGATAAATATTTATAATATGAACCGCATCACTCACACTATAAACCATCAAGATTGTTGGGATTAGCATGGAGATCATATTCAATGCAAATCCTAAAGATGTAATAATGCCAAACAACAAAGTTAGAGGAACGGCAACCGAGAGTAACGACACCCATAAATAGCGTTTATTGGGTAATAAAAAGAGGAGCAATAATGTAATAACTAAAACCGTTAACCCACCAAACAGCATACTTTCTTTATAAATGCCTTTACTATACGCTTCGTTTAAAACCGGAGGGCCGGTTAGATAATAATTTGAATATTGTTTTTCAATGATACCTCTTATTTCACCGCCAATACTTTGCCGCTTTTCTTCAATGGTTGGTGTTGGATTAAGCTGAATATAGAAAAATTGATTTTTAAAATCCTTTGTTATAAGTTGTGCGGAAATATTTGGCAATTTTGACAGTAGGCTTTTTAATCCTTTTTCACTGCGTTTTGTGTTATATAAATCATCGAAATTGATTTTACTATTTGCGTAAATAGGGTATTTTGCCTTTGCTAAACTGAAAGAGGTTTTTACAAAAGAAAGTGAATCTATAGATTCATGTAATTTTAAAAGCTTTGATTTTTCTGTATTTCCAATAGCATTTTCAACAGGAAGCATGGCTATAAAAATTTCATCAGAACCAAATTTTTCTTGAAAATCAATATACGCCTTATAGCTAGGGTCGTCTTCTAAAAACCAAATCGATAGGGAGTTATCAACGCGAAGTTTCTTTAGGGTCTGATAGCCAGAAAAACCCATTAAAACAGCTAGAATAACAATAATTGCTATTCTGAATTTTATGATGGTTGTTATTATGTTTTTTAATTTTTCCATTACATGTTCTGTAATTAAGGTCTTAACTTATACTCATTTGGTATTTACACCAGGGTTTTGCTTTTAAATAAATTCCAAATTCTGATTTTAGAAAAGTGCGGAGCACAAACTTATTATCTAAAAATCCTCCAAACACATACATCTTTACGCCTAAATAGGGCAGTATTTAGTTAGATACAGACTTACCACAAACTTTATGTTTTTGGCTTGTGTTTTTTCAATAGATAATTCCTTAAAATTTGATTTTGCTATATGTATCACACGAGTGATCCCTGCTAATCCGTCTCCAACAATTATAAAATCATATGGGTGTAGTGTCATTTATAAATTATGATAATGAACTACATTAATTTTCACAGTATTACTCATTACTATACTTCTGCCCCCAACATCAAAATTTCTACGATTAACTTTAAAGCTTGATGTTATTTTATATTTATTATTAATCTTATCACGATTAACAGTGATACTTATTTCTTTCGTTTTTCCTTTAATAGTTAAATCGGCAATCATAGTGAACACACCATCATCTATAGTATTTATTGCTTTACTTATCCATGTTATATTTTCATGGTTTTCAATATCAAAATAATCGGCTTTTAGAATGTGATTATCTCTACTTTCTATTCCCGTTTCAATAGAAGCTACTTTAATTTCTCCTTTAATATTTAAAAGTTCACCTTTATTATCAAAATCAGTTTCTATATTAAAGATGTTGAAGTGACCATCTACAGCTATCCCTACATTACGGATTACAAAATCTATACTCGACTTATTTTGAGAAAAACTTAGCGATAAACAACAAAAACAAATTACAAAAAAGAGAAAACGTTTCATAGATAAAATTCATGATGTTAAGGTACATCACAATTTATAAATTGTGTGATAAATTAAATTATTTCTATAAAATTTGAGTAATTCTAATAGTAGTGTTTCTAAACAGAACCTCGTCGCCAACTGTTTTTGAAATTAATAGTTTTGCAATTGGTGTAGCCTGCGAAATGGCATAAAACCTTTTTGAATCTGAAACTATTTCACCAGCGCTTATAGCAATAAAATAATTAGATTGTGTTGTATAAACAACGCTACCTAATGCAATTTTTTGATGCTTAGCTTCTGAATTCACTTTATTCAAAATGGCTTTGAGCTTTTGAATTTCTGCCAATTGATTTCCTGATTTTTCGCGTTCTAATTGCAACATGGCACGGCCTGTTTCATGTTTGTCACCAGCGCTACTTTTAGTTTCAGAAAGTAAAGATTCTTGAATTTCTTTTATGGTATTTTGAATGATCTGAAAACGATTATCAACAAACTCTAAACAAAAATCATATAACTCTAGTTTGATACTCATGCTGTTAAATCTGCTAATTCTTTACCTACCAAGCTTCCAATTGCAACACCCATACCTCCGAGCCTAACACCACAAAATACACGGTTGCTTAGTTGTTTTACAATCGCTTTTTTTTGGTTTCCAATCCCCATAATGCCAGACCAACGATAATCGATTTCAAAAGGTGTTTCAGGTAAAATAGTTGTTTTTAATAAGGCTTCGAGTTTATTTTGAATAATAGCTGTTTGATTAAATTCGGTAGTTTCTTCCCCTTTAAAGTCTAAATTCCGTCCACCTCCTATAAGAATTCTATTATCTATATTTCTGAAATAGTAATAACCTCTATCTAAATGAAATGTGCCTTTAATGTGTAAATTTTCAATAGGCTTGGTAATCAAAACTTGAGCTCTTGCTGGCTTTACTTTTTGATTAATTAATTTTGAAGCAAAACCGTTGGTAGCAATAAGTAATTTTGAAGCCGAAAACTCAAATTGATTAGTTTTTATTTTTACAGAATCGGTATCTTCTGAAAAACCCTCTACTTGCATATTATTTAAGATTTTAATCCCTTTTGAATGTGCTTTTTCAAGTAATGATTCCATCATTTTACCTGTATCTATTTGACCTTCAAATTGATTAAAAATATATTGTTTATTTACATTTTTGAAATTGAAAATATTGTCTTTTAAACTGAAAATATTATCCTTAAAATGGGGTTTTAACAATTTATTTATAGTTTCTTTTTTTGAAATACAGCTTTGGAACAATGCTTCATCTGCATCTAAAAACAACTCATAACCTCCGAGTTGTTGGTAGTTTAATTGTTTATCTCCCAGGGTTTGTCTTAATAATTTTAAACCGTTAACGCGTTTTGAAATAAGTTGAATCACGTCCTCTTCGGAATGGGTGTTTAGATCATCAATAATTTCACTCAGGCTTCCAAAGCACGCAAAACCTGCGTTTTTTGTACTGGCACCTTGAGGTAATGTTCCTTTTTCAAGGATTAGAATTTTAGATTTTGGAAACTGCTCTTTTAATCGAAGCGCACAATTAAGTCCAACAATGCCACTGCCAACAATACAAAAATCTATATTAGTTAACCACGATTTTATTTCCCAGTAAGACAAATTCATAAAGCTAAGTTATACCAATTATTACTCAAAACAAACTATATAATTCGTTTCTATCCTGCCCATGTTTCAATATAAAATAAAACCGTAACCAAGGCTATGCTTTGATTTTCTATATTATCTGAACACCATATAATTCAAATTAATTATAGCTCATTTTGAGTAATAATTGTTATTAAAATTTTAAATTAAAGTCTTGCACTGTGTTAAGGATAGAAGCGGTATCCTTTTTGTAAAGCTATAAAAACTGCACATTTTTTTAGCTAGATATTTATTAATAGAGAGATCCCGAACAAGCACGGAACTGCTTCGCAGAAAGATATAGTGGATGACCTGACTTTTGCTTTCCCGCAAAAGTAACACCATAAAAAAACTCCGAAAGTAATTTCGGAGTCTTTAGTATTTAGTCTTCATCCTGTTTTTCCATAACAAAATCTTCCATAAATTTAGTAGTATAGTTACCGGCTAAATAGTCTGGATGATCCATAAGTTGCCTATGGAATGGAATAGTAGTTTTTATACCTTCAATAACAAACTCGTCTAGTGCGCGCTTCATTTTATTGATAGCTTCTTCTCTAGTTTGCGCCGTTGTAATTAACTTGGCGATCATAGAATCGTAATTTGGAGGAATAGCATAACCCGCGTAAACATGGGTGTCTAAACGAATACCGTGACCTCCTGGAGCATGCAAGGTGGTAATAACACCGGGTGATGGTCTAAAATCGTTATATGGGTCTTCAGCATTAATTCTACATTCGATTGAGTGCATTTTTGGTGTATAATTTTTACCTGAAATTGGCACACCAGCAGCTACTAAAATTTGTTCGCGAATTAAATCGAAATCTATTACTTGCTCTGTAATGGGGTGCTCTACCTGAATACGTGTATTCATTTCCATAAAGTAAAATTTACGGTTCTTGTCAACCAAAAACTCTACCGTTCCAGCGCCTTCGTATTTTATAAATTCTGAAGCTTTTACCGCAGCGTCTCCCATTTTTTTACGAAGCGCATCGGTCATAAATGGAGATGGTACTTCTTCAGTAAGTTTTTGATGACGACGTTGTATTGAGCAATCTCTTTCGGATAAATGACATGCTTTTCCTTTAGAATCACCAACAATTTGAATTTCAATATGTCTTGGCTCTTCAATAAGTTTTTCCATGTACATATCGTCATTCCCAAATGCCGCTTTACTTTCTTGTCTTGCAGAATCCCATGCATCTTTAAGGTTTTCTGGTTTAAAAACGCCGCGCATACCTTTACCTCCACCCCCGGCAGAAGCTTTAAGCATAACAGGGTAACCTGTTTCTTTCGCTAATTTTTTACATTCAGCAAAATCTTTAATAACACCTTCACTACCCGGTACACATGGTACTCCAGCGGCTTTCATGGTTTCCTTAGCATTTGCCTTGTCTCCCATTCTATCAATCATCTCTGGTGAAGCACCGATAAATTTTATACCGTGCTCTTCACAAATTTTTGAAAACTTAGCATTTTCTGATAGAAATCCATATCCTGGATGAATGGCATCTGCATTTGTGATTTCAGCAGCAGATATAATATTGGACATTTTTAAATAGGACTCGCTACTTGCAGCTGGCCCTATACAAACGGCCTCATCAGCAAACTTAACGTGCAAGCTTTCTTCGTCAACAGTAGAATACACTGCCACCGTTTTAATGCCCATTTCTTTACAGGTTCTAATAACACGAAGTGCTATTTCTCCTCTATTGGCTATTAATATTTTTTTAAACATCTTTTTTGTATTAGATAATTAGACAATTGGATTATTCGATTATCGGATTATTAGAATAGTAAACATCTAATAATCGAGAGATCTAATAATCTAAAATTAAGATGGGTCTACTAAAAATAATGGTTGATCAAACTCTACTGGAGATGAATCATCAACTAATATCTTAACTATCTTTCCTGAAACTTCAGATTCGATTTCATTGAAAAGTTTCATAGCTTCAATAACACAAAGTACATCACCCTCAGCAATAGTTTGACCTACCTCAACAAATAAAGGTTTATCTGGAGATGGTTTTCTATAGAAAGTACCAATGATTGGTGATTTTATTGTAATGTATTTAGAATCTTCTGAAGCCGCAGTTGCTGGAGCTGGTGCCGATGTTGCAGCTTGTTCAGGCGCAACTAAAGCAGGAGCCGCCATCACTTGTTGTGGCATTTGAGTGGCAGGAACTTGATGCACAATTGTTGTGTCTGAATCCGATCCTGTTCTAATGGTGATTTTTATATCATCCATTTCTAATTTAACCTCGCTAGCACCAGATCTGGCAACAAACTTAATTAAGTTTTGAATCTCTTTTATATCCATAATTTTACTAATTAGTTAGTGGTTAGTTTTTTGAATTATAAGCCCATTTTAAATAAATAGCACCCCAATTAAATCCGCCACCAAAAGCGGCAAATATTATATTATCTCCCTTTTTAAGTAGCGATTCGTAATCATTTAATAATAAAGGTAGTGTTGCTGACGTTGTATTCCCATATTTTTGAATATTCATCATAACCTTATCTTCGTCTAAATCTATTCGTTTTGCTGTTGCATCAATAATACGTTTGTTTGCTTGATGCGCAGCCAGCCAATCTACAGACTCTTTTGTTAGGTTATTTCGTTCTAATATTTTAACGGTGGCATCAGCCATATTAAAAACGGCATTTTTAAATACTGTTCGCCCTTCTTGAAATGCACAGTGCCCTCCTTTTTCTAAGATTTCTGCAGTTAAAGCATATGAAGATCCGCCGTAAGTAGCTTGTAAAAATTCTCTGCCTGTACCATCACTTCTTAAATATTCATCTTGAAGTCCGAGGTTTTCCTCATTTGGCTCGAATAAAACTGCTCCAGCTCCATCACCAAAAATGATACATGTAGCTCTGTCTTTATAGTTTATAATAGACGACATTTTATCTGCGCCAATGAGCAAAACATTTTTATATCGACCAGACTCAATGTAGGTTGAAGCAACAGACATACCAAATAAAAAACTAGAGCATGCTGCATCCATATCAAATGAAAACGCATTGGTTGCTCCAATTTCCGAAGCTGTAAAAGCTGCAGTTGAAGCGGCTTTCATATCTGGAGTTGCAGTGGCAACAATAACAAGTTCTATATCTTTCGGGTCAATTCCTTTTTTGTCTATAAGGTTTTGAGCTGCTTTTATGGCTAGGTAAGATGTTCCTTTTCCGTCGTCTTTAAGAATGCGGCGTTCTTTGATTCCTGTTCTTGATGTAATCCATTCGTCATTAGTATCAACCATCGTTTCAAGAATTTGATTGGTTAATACGTAATCTGGCACATAAGCGCCTACAGCTGTAATTGCTGCTGAGATTTTACTCATACTATTTAAGTTAGTTCGACCAAAATATCATTAAAATTGAACAAAAACGTCCAAAATTTCACGAAAACTACTAAATTTTGGTCTAATAATATGCAAATTAAGCGTTTTTGTGATTTAGAAAATGTATTTCATAAAAAAAACGCTCATAAATGAGCGTTTTATTATATGCATGCATAATTATTTATGCAACGTTTTCTACTTCTTCAGAGTTATCAATCAATATTTGACCTCTGTAGTATAACTTTCCTTCATGCCAATGTGCTCTATGATATAAGTGAGCTTCACCCGTTGTTGGGCATGTAGCAATCTGTGGCGCAGTTGCTTTGTAATGTGTTCTTCTTTTATCTCTTCTTGTTTTCGAGATTTTTCTCTTAGGATGTGCCATTTTATATTTTTATTTATCCGTTAATAATTTCTTTAATGTATTCCAACGAGGATCAATATCCTCTTTATTTTCTTTAACCTTAGGGCTTAATTCTTCTAATTTTTTAAGAATTTCTGAATCTAATGTGCCATCTTCAACTCCTGGATGTAATCTTTTTATTGGCACAGCTAGTATAATTAACTCATAAATATACTGTTGAATGCTAATTTCATAGGTTCCGTGAGGTATAATCAATATATCGATATTCTCATCATTGAATTCGTCTCCAAAATTAACCACTAAATCAAACTCATTTTCTATGGTTTGATTATAAGGTTCGTTTGTTAAATCACAATTCACATTTACCCATCCAGAAAATTTAAAATGTAACTCTAATAATGTTGTCTTTTTTTCTAATTCAAGACTAACATTAATTTTTACATCATTAAAATCTTCATACTCAAAATATTCAAAGAACGTCTGCTCTACTTTATACTCAAAATGATGTTTTCCTATTTTTAATCCCACAAATGGGATTATAAACTCTTTCAATGCCTTCATTATCACATCTATTTTGAGCCTGCAAATATATAAATTTTTATTTATCTAACACGAGTTATAAACATTTTTTTGTTTATGTTTTTAACTGCTTAATTTTTAAAGGGTTCTAACTAGTAATCAACTATTTAACGACGGTCTTTTCTAGGTGATTTTTTTAAAGGATTTGCAGTAAGTTGTTGATAACTCATTCTATTTCTAAAAATCTTAATAGCACTATATACAGCTTCTTTAAATGAGTTGTCATCAGCAATTCCTTTACCAGCTATCTCATAGGCTGTACCATGATCTGGTGAGGTTCTTACTTTATTTAATCCAGCAGTGTAATTAACACCTTGACCAAACGATAGTGTTTTAAAAGGTATTAATCCCTGATCGTGGTATGAAGCAATAATAGCATCAAAATTTTTGTAATTATTTGAACCGAAAAAACTATCGGCAGCGTAAGGCCCGTAAACCAATTTCCCGCTTTCCTTTATTTTTTTGAGTGTCGGTCTTAATACGTCATCATCTTCACTCCCAATAACACCATTATCTCCGGTATGTGGGTTTATCCCTAAAACAGCAATCTTAGGCCTTTGAATTTTAAAATCTTTTTTAAGTGAATTATATACGGTGTCAATTTTTTGCTCTATTAAATCTGAGGTGATATGAGTTGATACGTCTTTAACCGGTACATGGTCTGTAAGTAAACCTACTCTAAGCGTATCAGTTATCATAAACATTAAGCTTTCACCCTCAAGTTCTTGAGCCAAATAATCTGTATGGCCCGGAAATTTAAACGCTTCAGACTGAATGTTATGCTTATTAATTGGCGCGGTTACTAAAACATGAATCTCATCATTCTTCAAAGCTTTAGTGGCTAGCTCCAAGGATTTTATTGCAAAAGCCCCTATTCTGGTGTCTTCTTTGCCAAATTCAATACTTACCGTGTCATTCCAACAGTTTACCACATTAACTTTTCCATGAGCTAATTCACTCATATTATTAATGTTATGAAAATTGATTTGAGACTTGAAATGCGATTTTAAAAAAGTCATGACTCTTGACGAAGCAAAAATTACTGGAGTACAAAATTCTAAAACTCTAGGGTCTTCAAACGTTTTTAAAATTATTTCACCTCCAATACCATTTAAGTCGCCTATAGATATCCCTACTATTATATTTTCTTCTTGCTCCATTAAAAATGACAACTTTTGTTCGTAATTTTGAAATTATTTTAATACTGCAAATTTAACTAAATAAACAGATAATAATATGTTTACTGGAATTATTGAAGATATAGGTGTTGTTTCTAATTTAAAAACTGAACTTGATAATCTTCATATATCAATTAAAAGTAAAATTACTCATGAATTAAAAATTGACCAAAGTGTGGCGCACAACGGAGTTTGTCTTACTGTTGTTGACATAAATAATGATGAATATACCGTTACAGCCATAAAAGAAACATTAGACAAAACGAGTATTGGCAAATTACAAATGGGCGATAAAGTTAATCTAGAACGCGCTATGAAATTAGGAGACCGACTTGATGGGCATATCGTTCAAGGACATGTTGACCAAACAGCGATTTGCACTCATTTAAAAGAAGAAAAAGGCAGTTGGGTTTTTACATTTAAGTACGATAGCACTTTAAGTAATATTACAATTGAAAAAGGGTCTATAACTATTAACGGTACGAGTTTAACTGTTGTAAACTCTAAGACGGATACTTTTAGTGTGGCTATTATACCATACACCTATAAACATACTAACTTTAATACCTTTAGACCAGGTACCATTGTAAATTTAGAATTTGATGTTTTAGGAAAATATGTTGCAAAACTTGTTGAATTAAACAACTAATTTTAGTTATTTCGTTTAAGTAATAACTTTTTAACCCCATAAAATAAGGCGAAAGCCATACCATAAAGCAAACCTCCATCAATAGGTAAACCTGGTGGTGGTGGTGGTAGAGCAGGCGGTGGTGGTGGTGCCTGAGCTACACACACAAAACTTATTAATACAAATAAGAATGAGGCAAATATTCTTTTATTCTGCATGGTCATTGGGTCACATGGATCACATGGATCACAAAAGTATGAAAAAAAGCGCGTCCACGAAACATATATACTATTTTGAATTAAAAAAAGCCTATGAAGAGTCAAAAAAAACGATGAAATACGTTTTTTGACCTTTTATTAAAACTTGTTTTAACAAATTATAATTATATAAAATTAATCTCTCAATTTTATTTTATTCCACAAATATATATAATTTCATATCAAGGGAAAATTGGTAAAGAATTAGCTTTGAAAGTATTTAGCCTTTACCATGTAGGAACTTCAAAACATTGGCTAGGGGCTAGCATATTTTGGCAAATTGATATCTTAGGCAGAATAAGAGCCGAAAAGATTATGCTATACAATAAAGAAACCGGCAAACGAATAAAAAAACCATTTCCACACATAACCTGGCTGCATAAACTTATACGGTTAAAAGACCATGAGTTAAACCAATGTTTATTTGGTGAACACCTTCTTCAGCAATTCCCTGAAAAACAAATTGCAATAGTAGAAAGTGAGAAAACCGCAATACTAGCAGCTGCATACTTACCAAAATTTAATTGGTTAGCTTCTGGCAATTTAAACAACCTAAGCCGCAAAAGATGCGGATCATTAAAAGGAAAAACTGTTTTGTTATTTCCTGACGCTGGAGCCTTCACTATATGGAAAGATAAGGCAAAAGAATTGGCAGACTTAGCTTCTTTCGTAGTATCTGACTTAATTGAAACAAAGGCCACACCTGAACAAATAAAGAAAGGTTTTGATTTAGCTGACTACTTTGAAGGCAAACCAATTAAAGTGTTCACGGCCGCCCGGGAATTTGAACAACCCCAAGAAAATACTTCAATTAAGGCAGCAACCACAGTCAAGACAATAGACTTAGAGTATAAAGACTTTGAAGAGTTTTTAAATACAGAACAAAATAATATAGTTACCTGGCCCATAGAAGAACTTGAAAAATATTTTTCCTCAACTACAATAATAGACCAGCCTATTAAGTTAAACAATCACTTAACAATTAACACACCTTCAAAATTTATTTCAAATTATTTAAACATTGTAAAAAGAAACAACGGCAACCCTACATTTAAAACACATTACGATAGTCTTTTAGAATTAAAAAGTTATCTCGCTGACAAAAATATATAGAGGGATGGTGGTGGTTCTCTTTGTACTTCAGCCCTTCCCCAAAATATTAATTTTATAATAATAGCAAGTCAGGTGCTTCGTAATATTCTTTCTTAGGTAATATAGTCTTGGCAAATACGCCCCAAAAGATTTAGTTATTTCCAAAAATAACATCTTCAATAGCACTTACTACTAAACAGAATAACCCATTAAATCCCTTTAAAATGTATTTCTGTGCATATAGTAGTAAGCATGTTTGAGAGTAAAATATCATAGATGTAAAACAAAAAAAACAGAAGCAGACTGCAGTGTATACAAAATCGAACCAACCGAAATAAGAAGACACACTAATAAAAATGGTCTACTTCTGTTTATAACACAAAAATAGGAAATAACAACATTTCAGAAACTGATATTTGTCATAAAAAACTACATTTGCTGTATGTAGATTTGCTTTAATTTGAACATAAAGTCTTACTTACTTTTAACAAGCATGCTATGAATAAATTTATAAAAATTCCAAAAACAAAGATATTTGAAAGGCTAATAATTATAATATTATTAATAAGTCTAGGTTTTTTACTAATTAGGGAGAATTACGCAAGTAGAATTATCAATCGTTTTGAAGGAGGCGAATTCGTGTATACCTATGATAAAAACCCTAATTTTTTTAAAGAAACAGAATTATACGACTATTATAAGGAAAAAGGAAATGTTGTTATGTTAGGAAACTCAATAACATATCAATGTAGATGGGATGAATTGCTGCAAAGGCATGATATAATTAATCAAGGTATTGGTTCGGATATAACAGAGGGGTTTTTACAAAGAATGAAATATGTTTTTAAAACTGAACCTAAGGTGTGTTTTGTTATGGGTGGCATAAACGACCTTTCTAGAAATATTAGTAGTATAAAAATTAACTCTAATATTGAAAAAATTATAGACACTCTGCAATCAAGGGATATTGAACCCGTTGTTTACTCAATATTATTTGTATCAAAAAAACATGAAAAAAATAATCCTACACTTAACTCAAGAGTTAAAGAAACAAATAAACTATTAAGGCAAACTTCTATAAATAAAGGAATTGACTTTATTGATTTAAATAAGTTAATGGGAAATAATAATAGTTTAAAAGAAGAATATTCTTATGATGGTGTTCACCTAAATGGTATTGGTTACCAAAAATGGGGAGAAATAATAGACCCTATTATTAAAAGAAAATTAGGTGAAAGTTAGATGTTACTTTCGTTTATTTAAACAAACCTAATTGATTTGGGTTGTAGTTTTTTTGGTAGTCTTTAATAATAATGAATTTATATCCTACCCTAGTTAATATATTACATACCCCCCTTAGTG
>ENA-OQVM01001104-OQVM01001104.1-marine-metagenome-genome-assembly--contig:-NODE-1104-length-37292-cov-7.730297_pt1 | contig 37292 bp, 24 predicted proteins | sample MGYA00237776_ERZ505498 | MGnify/ENA primary metagenome ERZ505498 (study PRJEB26159, sample SAMN06265151) | marine metagenome | isolation source: Helgoland LTER site | place: Germany:Helgoland, sampling...
CTGCCCGCGTCATTTCTGCCGTAGTCATGATCGTCCCAAGTGGCGAGAATCTCTGCACGTTCTTTGAGTTTTTGAAAGGATGGCTGCTTGGCTAAGACTTGATACTTCTTCCTGAGAAGATCCATGTCGTTGGTGTCGCCGTAGATGTTGTCGCCCAGGAAAATAAACAGGTCCGGCTGATGCTCGAGGACATGATCAAAAATCGGCAAAGGCCGCTGCGGATTGCCACAGGAGCCGAAGGCGATTTTCAACGAAGCGGGTTGTTGCTTGTCTGCCGATGAGGTGGCGCCCTCTTCTTGTTGGTTTGTTTTGCCACAGCCCGGGCTGAGCAGCGCCAGGCAGAGGAGAAAGAGTGGTGTGTGGTTTTTCATAATCATCGTTACAACGTCCATGTGTATTGGGGGAGGGGATCTATCGAGTTTGCTGCAAGCCTTGCTCTGCTAGGTCGATCAGGTTCCGGGCATGGTTTTGTTTGGCTTGATCCAGATCATCTTCAAAGACAAGCAGCAGTGGCAGCGAGGTGGCAAAGTAGTCGATTTTGGCGGGGGTTGTAAGCTCTTTTTGAGCAAAGGATTTCAAATCCTCAAACAAGATGGCCGCGTCATCGTGCCTTCCAAGTTCAATGAGTGAAAGACCCCGGTAGTAAGAAAGTTCTGAGTGCTCGGTAACGGCCATGGCCTGGAAGTCCCCTGCCTCATGCGTACTGGCCTGGAAGGCGGCGTCGGCCTCAGGGCTACGCCCCAGTGCCTTGAGTGCCATGCCAGTCCAGTAGCTGACGTCAGCCTTGGCCTGGAGCAGGTGGTAGGCTTCTCCAAGGTTCTCAGGCGGGCTCATGGCCTTTCCGAAGTGCTCCAGAGCGAGATGTGCATCGTTTGCCTCGAGTGCGTGTTGGCCCAGTAGTATGTGCGCGGTGGTGTATTGGCGCAGTACTTTTCCCTCACCGCCTTCCCAGGGATGGAAGGACCGCTCTTGCAGGAGTTGTAGGGCTTGTTCCGGGGCACCTGTCTGGTTGTAGAGTTCGGCCAAGGCAATGGATGCATCATCCCGCTGGTTAACGAGGTCCGGATGGGCAAGCAGTGATGCGAGTCGATCCTCTGCAGAGTCTCCCAGCTTGGCCCGGAGTTGATCATACTCGGCAAAGATACGCGCATCGACCGGGTCGATGCTGATCGCTTGTTCATAGGCATTCCTGGCAGCGGGGCCATCACGGCGCACGTTCCAGTATGCGATGCCAAGGTTGCGGCACACGGTGGCAAAGGGGGTGACTTGCTCCCATAATGTGATGGCTTCTTCGTGTCTCTGGAGGTGATAGAAATAATTGCCCAGTCCATAGGCGGCGTTGTCGTCATGACCTTCCTGGCGGAGTGCCCACTCAAGCACGAGCTGGTCGTGCAGACGGGAGGGGAAAAAGTAATCTGGTGCGAGGGCTCTAGCGCGATCTAACATGTCCTCATCGTCTTGCAGCCACGCGAGAGCATAATGGGTGAGCTGTGACCTTTCGAGCGGATTGGGAACTTGCACCGGGCTGACCTCGTTTGCGTGATGAAGTTTCAGGAGGTTGATCGCTTCCTGCCTGAAGCCGGCGTCCGCGAAATCGTAAACGAGGTCGAGTATGGTTTGCGCGTCATTGCGGCTCTTGCTGAGGAAACCGTCGAGGTCCCCTGAAGCGTAGCGTGCCCAGTGGTCAAGTGGATCGTTTGCCAGCAGGGTTTGCAGCACTTCGGCGGCCTGTTCACCGCACCCAAGTTTTTGCAGGGCGAGTGCTTTGATGACGAGCACTTTGTTGTTCTGGCGATTGGTATCGAGGGATGTCTCGCAGTGATCGATGGCGGCCTCATAATCACCCTTGATGCAGTCGAGTGTGGCGAGCTCGTAATAAGCAGCGGCACGCCATTCGAAGTTCCAGGTTGCTTTGTAGAAGGCGGCATAAGCCTCTGTGTGCTGTCCTTTATAGCGTAGGCAAAGGCCCAGATAGTAGTGCCCCTCACCGGTGTAAGGATTCGGGTGACGGTGGGTAAGGCGCTTGATCGCGGTCTGGAAATGGCTCTGCGCTTCTGCCAATAATCCACGCGCTAGTTTCTTGCGTCCGTAGGCGATATTAGTACGTGCGTCATGCGGATCACGGCGGAGAACCTCCTCCCAGTAGAGCTCTGGGTAGCGGGTGGGGTGGCGGTATTGTTCGAGATGTTCTGCGGTCAGGTAGAGTTCCTCAATGTTATCCAGCTCCTCAGGCATGGGTGGCTCGGTGGCCAGCTCGCGCTGCCGCTCAAGGGCATCCACATCGACGGGCTGGTAGGAGACGAGTAGGACCTTGGCGTCGCTTTCCACAGTCAGCAGCAGTGACTGGATTTGATCTCCTTGGTAGGGAAAGTTCTGCTTTTGCCACGGGGTGTCGGGAGAGAGGTCAAAGCGCTCGTCAATGAGGATGCTCTCGCCCTCGCGCAGGATGATGCGGGCGTTGTCATACTTCCGGGAAACCACAGCGCCGAGATCGAGGCTGCCGTCTTCGTCTTCCTCATTGTGTACTAGTCGCACAGCGGCCTCCTTGGTTGCATTCTGTACTGGGCCGATTTTTTGATACGGCCACCAGTACTGGCTGAAGGTTTTGGTCTCGTAGGGAAGCAGGTAGGAGAAGTCCGGCTGGTTATCGGTGTAGACGCCCGCCATCAGCTCGATGTAAGGGCCATTCTCATCCGTCAGTTCACGGTCCCAACTGTGTCCGAAGGCATGGTCTCCCCAGGTCCATTGTTTTTTGCCGGGAGCAATGTGACGGTTGGCGACGTGGATGAAGCCTCCCTGTGCCTCGTGGTCATAGCCGCCAAAAAAATCGAAGCGCGTATCACAGACCATGTAGCTGGTCGGCACTGGGATGTTTTTGTACCAGCTCAGGTCATTGGCATCCTCCCGCACGGCGTAGTCGACACCGTAGTAGTCATTTTTAGCGATAGGAAAGGAGCTTTGCGCCCGCACGGCGTGGTCAGCCACGTAATGCACATCCGGCGGGAAAAAACTCTGGTACTGCTCATGCACCTTGACGGCTACATTTGCCCACCAGAGGAACGTTTGTGTGAAGGGGGTGCGGTTATAGAGGCGGGCCTTGAGTTCCACCAGACAGCTCTCAGGGCGCAGGCGGATGCCGTGCATGCCCTTCATGCGGTTGAGCGGGTCGTGCTCGGAGAGCCAAACAGTGTGGGAGCCATCTTTTTCCTCTGCCAAATGCACATCACAGGGCATGTAGGTGCCCGGTCGATGGTGCTGAGGCCAGTTGAACTCGACTCCTCCGGAAATCCATGGCCCGGCCAGACCGACGAGTGCTGGCTTGATGACATCCTGACGGTAGAAGAAATCGTAGTCGTCATTCAGCTTGTCCTGGCCGAGGAAAATGCGGCCGCCAATTTCCGGTAGCATCACCAGACGTACGAACTCGTTTTCCAGATGCGCGGCCTGGTATGAGACGGGTTCGGGAGGGCTATCCTGATCGACCTTGTCGATAAAAGGCACAGGGTAGACCTTGCCAGACGATCCCTGATAGACGCGTTTTTCAAAGAACACGGGGTTCTTCTCGGGCGCTCCCAGCCCGTAGGTGGGGATGTGCAGGATGTCTATCTTTGAGTTGATTGAAGGCATTACTTGAAGTCTGGGGTGGTGCCTTGCTTGTCCCATTGCAAGTAGGCGAGAGAGATGCACCAGGCCGCTCCGTAGTTGGCCCAGCCCTCGAGGTGGCGGAATTTTTGGCCCGGGGAGAAGGGATACATCTCAGAGCCCGGCAGGGTGGCGAGGTTGCCGCGCACGGTTTCCAGGCGGGCGCAGACGTCGTACTTGTAGAGCTTCGGCCAGCCGCGCTCGATTTCAGGGAAGCCTTGCTTGGGGTGTGGGGTGGATGCGGCGAGCATCGGGTTGCGGCCGAAGAGGTGGTCGATGGATGAGATGGCGATACGTTCGAGTTCGGCCTTGAGCTTCGGGTCATCAACCACCCATGAGGCAGCGAGGGCAATGGCTGGGAGACCGAGCGAATTGCCAGCCTCGTTCATGCCGGGGATGGTCCACATGTCGTCACTGTACTTGCGGAAGTCCCAGAGGTTGTGTGAGCGGCTGACGGCGATTTTTGCCCACTCGGTGATTTTTTCTTTCAGGCCAGCGGGAGCGAGGTCGGGGTATTTCTGTAGCATCCAGACGAGGTTGGGAATGGTGCGGTGCTCACTAAGGCGATGGCCTTTGGTGGTGCGTGGGTCGTTCCAGTCGAGGTTTTTGATGATCCACTCGGTTTGCTTGATGGCGGCATCGAGGTAGATTTCGGCATCGTCCCTGCCTTCCTGTTTGGCGATCTCGTGCATGATGAGGTTGGGCACGATCGAGTGGCCCGGAGCGTGGCGGCCCTTGAAGGGATGCATGTTACCGGGGTTGTGCATGCTCTGGGCAAAGGACTCGGTAGTCATGTAAGTTGCCGCGCTCCAGTGTTTGCTGATGTTCAGCGAGCTGTCTCCTTGGTCGTTTCTCGAGCTTGCCCAGTTCTCAAAACAGAAGTCGCGGCAACGGTCGTAGAAGGATTGCGGCAGCCATTGCTTGAGGGCTGGCCAGGCCCAGAGCACGTAGGCGATTTGTTCGACTGTTTGGGGCTCAATGCGAGATGCTTTGCCATCCTGTGAGCTGGGGTCACGACCATTGGGTTTCATCAAAATATACCCCGCCCCCCAGTGGATGAGTTTGACCACATCGGGAGCTTCTGCGTTGGGAGGGTCGAGCTGGTAGTAGTTCCGGGTCGCTTCCAAGACGCCTCCGGAGCAGGGGTTGTTGGCGTCGAAGGGGAAGTCGGGAGCCATCACGCGCTTTTTTTCTTCCTGCCAGTCGATCTGGCGTGGCATGGCATTCACAAAGGCCTGGTCTGCCAGGTAGAACTGCACCAGAGCTGGCACGATGGCATCGTAGTAGGTGCCATCCCGAAATGAGCAACCGCCGTAGGCACTCGGGTGGGTGCCGGTGACCGAGCGCACGTCATTGAGGAAATCCGTGGCGGTCTGCCAGTAGTGTTCCTGGGCGAGGTTTTTGCGGATGAGGAAGGGATGGCTGGTGTTTTCCTCTAAGTCCCCGCCACTCAGGGTGATCGTGTAAGGGCTGTCTGAGTCCGCAGGCTGAAAGCCGGTGAAGTCACCGATGCCGTTCTCAATCTCTCCCTTGTAGACGATCTTATCTTTATGATGAATGGTGAACTTGGTGCCGTCTGCCGAGAGGGGTGCGGTGAAGCGCTTGGGGCGGAGGGTGAGATAGCCGATCTGATTGAGGCCGATCTGGTGCTGGCGGAGGTCGATGGCAAAGGCCTGCTCGACCTGGCCGGACTCCCCGAAATCGAGGAGGCCGAGGGCTTCTTTGTTGTCGTAGACGGCAATCTCCCGGATGCGACCAGGGCCGGCTTTGGTGAGGGTGAGGCGGATTTTTGAAACATCCACACGGTCGATGTAGACGCGCTTGGCAGTCTGGGTATTGTTGCGGATTTTCCAGCTGTCGCTCTGCTCCCAGCTGCCTTTGACTTCCAAAGAGATGTCAAAACCCTGCAGGCTGTCGCCTGTTTTGTAGCCGGAGAACACATCGATCATGCCGACTTTCTGTGGCTGGGCGAAAGCGAGTTCGATCCACGGCTTCTGGTCACCCTCAGCGGCGAGCCAGCGGGAATTGTCTGCCACCAGCCCATCCACGGTGAGGTCCACAGCAGCGCCCTCACGCTGACTACTGGCGGTGACACTTGCCTTGTCAGCGTGATTGATCTCATCGGCCTCGGCACTTGGCGTGAGAGTGGCGATGAGTGTGATGAGCAAGCAGAATGTGATGCGGGTTGTTGTGATGATCTTCATGTGGAGCACACTGACTATACGTGTGCTGAACGAAAAAATCACAGCACTATTACGATTAATAATTGAACTTTTGCGACAGTGGTCCGCCTCCGGCGGAATAGTGAATAGTGAATGTTGAATAGTGAAATTGGCCGCGCTGCGGCGGTTGATGCATGGCATGGTAGGGCGCGTTGGCCTCAACGCGCCGGAGATTTGGATTTGTTCTTGCGGCGGATTGAGGCCAACGCACACGCAGTGCGTGTATCACGCTCTCCGCAAGATCAGAAATCTGGAGGAGGATTTCTGCCCACCGCGGATTCTTAGCGTCCGCCTCCGGCGGATGGCGTCTTGGCCTGAGATCCTTTTTTGCACGCCAGGACGCCAAGCCGCCAAGATTGCCAAGATTGCCAAGATTGCCAAGATTGCCAAGATTGCCAAGGAGGGCTGTGCAGGAGGGGGAGTTTGCCGGTGGCGCAAGAGTGCAGCAATTTTACGCATAAGTTCAGCCCTTTTTTTGGATTGTCTGTGTAAAATACTAAAACAGCTCATGCCGAGTTGGTAAAAAACTAACAATAAAAACCCATGAAAATAAAAATACAATATATAGCCTCACTCGCAGCAGCATGTGTTGCCATGTCGCATAGTCATGCCGCGGTCATTGCAGAATATGACTTTAATACAGACCTGAATGCCTCAACTGCTGATGCGAACATCACGGCAGGAGCTGTTACTTCCGGTGCAGGAATTTCTGGGTCTGGCCGTTCTTCATTTAGTAATTCACTCTTTGCGCAAGCGGGTGCCACAAGTACAACAATCATAAGCGTAGGGACTGCCATTGCTAACGATGATTATTTTTCAGTGACCATGGGCGCGGATTCAGGATACTACATGGATTTGGATTCGATTACACTTGATTATGGTTACACCAACGATGGTGCTCCATTTGGGGTAAAAGACCTCAAGGCATATGTATTTTCCTCGTTCACCGGTTTTGTCGATGCTAGTGATATTTTAGGAGATAAATTCATTCAAACTACTGTGGCTGATAATTCACTTCAGTATCCTGGAGGGTCACCGAGTCTCACTGTTGATCTCAGTGCATACAGTTACGTATGGTCAGGAGGTGAAATTGAATTTCGAATTTACTTGGCTGATACTACCAGTAACAACGCTTACATTCATCGTATAGATAACGTAACTTTGAACGGAGTAGTTGCGGCAGTGCCAGAGCCGTCTTCAACTGCTCTTTTAGGGCTCGGAGGTCTTGCCCTGATGCTGCGCCGCAAGCGTAGCTGATAGCTTCGACTCTCCACTTCAACTTGAAAAAACCCTGCTGTGAGCCACGGCGGGGTTTTTTTGTATCCAGCGGATTCTTTGCGTCCGCCGCCACCGGATGCTGGGATGCCATGGTGGACTATGAAGTGCGGGGCATTTAGCCGCTGTCGCAGAAGTGCATAAATAAAGCGCAGAAGTGTATGCCGTTGATCTTCCTCACTGGGATTAAGTATTCAGGTAGATCGTGCCTTTAGCCCTCCTCAGAAGGAGTGACTATCCTTTCGACATAAGTTTTAAAAACTGCATTATTGCGACATATTGAGTGAGCCAAAGAGAATTGCGGTATTAGTAGACACCTCTACGGGGTGGGGCCGTCGGGTGATCCGTGGTGTGGCCAACTACGCCCTCAAGCAGCCTGGCTGGAAGATCTCCGTGGAGCCTCGGGGGATTGAGGAGCAGATGTCCCTACCGGAGGATTGGCAGGGTGATGGTGTGATCGCGCGTATCGGTAGTAAGACGCTCCATGACGAGCTAGTGGCCTCAGGCAAGCCCGTGGTTAATGTTTCCGGGATTGAGCTCAAGGGAGTGGATTTCCCCATAGTGGCCAGCGATTATCAGGCGTCGGCTGAATTGGCAGTCGGGCACTTTGCCGGCCGGGGCTTTCGCCATCTGGCCTATTGTGGCCCGGACAATATTGCCTACGTGGCGCGTCATTGTGCGGCTTTTGAGAAAGAAGCTGCCGAGGGTGGATTTTCCTGTGAAGTATTCCGCCGGGACAAAGGCTTGCAGAATAAATCTTGGCAGCAGACTCGGGAAGCGTTGGTGCATTGGCTTGAAAGCCTGCCCAAACCGGTCGGGGTTTTCACCTGGGGCTCGGAACGTGGCCGGAGTGTGCTCAACGCTTGTCTTGAAGCTGGCATCGCTGTGCCCGAGCAAGTCGCCGTACTGGGTGGTGATGAGGATGAGCTACTCTGTGATATTTGCACGCCGCCACTCTCGGCCATTGTAACTCCAGCAGAGCAAGCCGGCTACGAGGCGGCACGTATTTTGCATACCATGATGGAGGGCAAGCCAGCACCTGATGAAGATGTGCTGCTGGCAGCGGATGAGGTGCACACCCGGCAGTCAACCGATATTCTGGCAATCGAAGATCAGGACGTCAGTGGGGTGGTCAATTATATCCGTGAGAATATTCAAGATTCTTCTCTGCAAGTTGCCGATCTTGCTGATTTGGTAGGCTTGTCACGACGCGCGCTGGAGCGGCGTTTCAATCAAGCACTGGGTTATGGCCCTGCTCACGAGATCCAGGCAACGCGCAATCAGCTGGTCAAAAAGCTGCTTCGGGAGACGGACATGAGTATTACTGATGTAGCCGCGCGGGCGGGATACGCATCTCACGAGTACATGATCCGTGCCTTCAAAAAAGAGACGGGGAAAACCCCGCTCAAGTACCGCACCTGGGTGCGTGCTAGGTGATTTTGTTAAGCGTGACCTTCTGTTAATGCACGCGCACACGAAATAGGGATGCTGGCCCGCCCTGTGTGCTGAGAACTTTCAACTCGAGAGAATGGGTGCTGACAGGCTCGGGAAGTTCGATACTGAGATGGGCGCTGTGGTTGCCGCGGATTTCAGCGAGGGTGGAACCTGAGGCGTCGCAAAGGTCGAGGTCTTTGACCATGAAGGGAGAGACTTCCTCTGGGTGGGTCATGAGCACGGATTCCATCGGGTGATCCCAGTCAGGGTCGAGCTCAAGGGTGATACGGGAGATGGTGACGGCTTGTTCCCAAGTGAGGCTGAGGCTGGGTTGTTGATCCTGTGGGTCTGAGACCCAGGCGTTAGGCTGGGTGGTGGGGCGGGCGGGGCCGTTGCTGATGTTTTCCGAGCTGAAGCATACAAGTGGAGGCTCGATCTGCAGAGCTAGATTTTGGCCTTTGGGGCGGCGTTCGGGCAGCCAGAACTCGAAGGGCTCGACGCCAATGTTTTCCGGAGGAGATTGCTTGTTGGTGGTGGCCACGGCCTTGTTAAAGCTGGCAAAGGTGGCGAGAACTCCGGTGAGGCGTTGCTCACTGAGGCGCAGAGAGACGTCCGGGTTTTCGGAGAAGGTGAGGAAGTAATAGCCGGCGCGGTCGAGCTCGGTTTCGAGATTCATACTCAGCTCACTTTGCCCTGCAGGGAGCTCGTAGTGACTGCTGGTGATGGTCTCCTCCGGGGTGAAGTTGCCGTCTTTTTGGGAGCGTACCAGAGAGACTTCCAGGGTGGTAGCTTGCCCGGCGTGCACTTTCAGGGTGAATTGCGGGCAAGAGCCTTGCTGGAGTGGTAACAGCATGGCGGCGGATACGTCCAAGGGACGCCACTGATCACAGGGTGCAAGTTGATCCAGTGAAAGCTCGGAGCTTGCCGTTATCTCCGCGCTTTTGGCGAGGTCTTCGCTGTCACGATCCGGCGTGTGCGGAAGGAATTGGCCTTGCTGGTGTAATGCGCTTTGCAGCTCGGTGAGCTTGTCTCCGCTACTGAGCTCACGTGGATCACAGCCGTGTTTTTGACATAGGGCGGCCGCTGTTCCGATGGCCTGGCCGCCGGAGCCACAAGTTGCCATGACGCGGGTGGAGCCGAAGGCGACGTGGGTGGCACTGATGATGCGCCCGGCGAGGAAGAGGTTGCTGATGTTCTGGCTGTAGTAGCAGCGGTACGGGATGCCGTAGGTGCCCTTCGAGTGCCACTGGGTGCAGCCGGGTTTTTCTGAGTAAACCCCATCGGCAGGGTGCAGGTCAATCGCCCAGCCACCGTGGGCAACGGTGTCTTCAAAATGGGTTTGGTCAATGACGTCCTGCTGCCTGATCATGTAGTCACCCTCGAAGCGTCGACTTTCCCGCTTGCCGGGGATGTGGCCGACCCACTCCAAGGTCATGGTTTCCGCCTCGGGAAACTCGCCGGAGTTCTTGATGTGATCCCAGACACCGTAAACGACTTTCCAGAGCTCCCATTTGATTTCCTCGGTCTCATGGATGGTGTCCATGCGTCCGCCGTACTCGATCCACCAGAAGTTGCATCCCTGCATGTTGGTATTGAACTGGCGGTAGCGCGGGATCTTGGTGATGTCCTTGAGTGCCCAGTCAGGTGCGGTGAAGTTTATCGGGGTTCCCACATCCTTGGTGTAGAAGTAGAGTGAGTGACCTAACAGCTCGCCGTAGGAGCTGTCTGGTGCGAAGCCTTCGCCGAATTCTTCCTTGGACTCTGCACCCATGCGGAAGGCAGCACCTGCCATGAAGCCGACGATGCCATCACCCGAGGCGTCGCAGAAGCGGGGGGCACTCAGGTGGTAGCGGGTTGAGTTCTGCGAACAAAAGGCGTGAACCGCGGAAATGGTGTCAGGGTCTGATTTCTCCAGATCAAAAACAGCGGTGTTGAGCAACAGGGTAAGGTTTTCCTCCGCCCGGCATTTTTCTAACAAGATGGTGTCGAAGATGAGCGCGTTGCCCTGGCGGTTGCGGTAGAGGTTTTCCTCCATGATCTCATTCATTAGGCCACCTTCACGCGCCCAGCGGTTGTTGTTGCCCATGTGGGAGGTGGCACCAAGGATCCAGAGGCGCACTTCACTGGACGCATTGCCACCGAGCACGGGGCGGTCCTGAACAAGGACAGTTTTGAGCCCCTGACGAGCTGCGGCAATGGCAGCACAGGTTCCGGCGAGGCCTCCCCCGACGACAACAAAATCACGTTTAAGAGATTCGGTTTTGAGGGCGCGTTGTTCTGAGCTGGCAGAGTCGAGAATCATGAGTGTGGTTGGGGTATTCTTGGAAAAGCTTGGTGTGGGTCAGCCATCTTTATGGCGCTGAATTGGACAATGTTTTCTTATTGGTTTTGAAATCTTTGGTAATAACACAGCGGTCGTGCTCATCGCCTAGCACTGTGTAGGCAACATACTCCAGCTTATCGTCCTCAATGGTGATGACTTGGAAGAACTGGGTTTGCTCAGCTACTTTGTCAGATCGATAACCTTTATCTGCATAGGATTTCAGCTGCTCTGAACTTCCATTGTATTGTTTCGGCCCACTGACAGAGGTGACATAGACCGCGCCTAAGTTATCGGTATCTTGCTTGCCGCTACGGACGGGGACGTGACCGCGCGCATAGGTGTGGTCATGGCCATTGAGCACAAGATCGACGCCATATTTGTCTAACAGGGGCTTCCAAGTATTAAGGCCATAAGCGAAGTTGCGCCCTTTGGCAGGTGAAAAGATGGAGTGGTGGCAAGTAACGATCTTCCATTTAGCGGTACAGTTTTTGAGCTGGTCCTCGAGATACTTTGTCTGTTCTGGCTGTGATTTATTCGAGTTCAAGACGATGATGCGTATGTCTTGGTAGTCGACGGTGTAGACCGTCTCGTGCAGCTTCTCAGGTAAGCTTTTCTCCACTGGGAGGGTGAATTGAGGGCGCCATTGTAGGGCGAGACCTTGGGCACTATACTCGTGGTTGCCCGCAGCGGGGATGGCAGTCCACTGGCTATGTATAAAGCTGCCGGCCTTGAACCATTCTGCCCATTCTAGGTCGCGGTGGGCAGAGTTGATCAAGTCACCGGCGTGGATCGCAAAGGAGGCATTAGGAGCGGTTTGGTAGGCCATTCTGATCACCCGTGACCAATGCGAGAGGACCCCGTTTTGTGCATCACCAAAATAGACAAATTGAGTTGGGGCATAGCCATTTTTGGCGGTGCGGAACTGTATCCACTCCGACCAATGTTCACCGTCGGAACCGACACGGTAAACATAGAGAGTGTCTGGCTTAAGGTCTTGAAAAATAACACTGTGGTTATGGACGGTCAGGGGGGCGTTCTTGTTGTGGATCCCAAGGTCAAAGGGCTCGGTGGTGGCGTCAAGCTTACGGGAGTGATCGGTAAACTTGGAATTCACCGTTGCCTCAGCGATTTGGGCAACCGCATTTTTGATGCTATCATCTGTGCGCCAGGTTACCGCACGGCTCGTTGCGGGGTCACCATGAAAGGTCAGGATGATGCGGTCTGGGTCCTTGCTGGCGATCTCCCAATGATGCAGGTCCTTGTGCTCCTCATGGGCAAAGGCTGATGAGAAGGCTGAAACGAAGGCAAAGAGTAGCAGGAGTGCGCTTGTATGTATTTTTGACATGTATGGGTTACGTTGTAGATTGGGGTTTTTGTCTGCAGGTATTCAGGCTGTTATGATTTACTGCGAGTGAAAAAGAGAATTGTGCCGGAGATAAGAAGCAGAATGGCACCGAAGGCGGCGAGAATACCGTGTGAGTCCTCGTTGGCGAGAATCAGGCAAAACATCATCGCTCCGCAGATGGCAAGGCATACGGCAACAACCTTGGCGGCAATCGGGTTGGATTGAGTGGGGTGTGCTTCAGCTTCGTCTGACACCTGCGCTTCAAGTGCCTGCAGGTTTTTCCAGCCTGGGTTTTCGCCTTTGCTGGTCAGTTCTAGTATCGCGAGGACGGCGACGGGGTAGATCACACCGAGTAAGGTTTTGAGGAAGTTACCATTGTCAACCACCCAGTTGTTGAGTGCTTGCAGGTGACTCAGGAATCCGTCCGCTCCAAAGCCGAAGCGAACCAGCAGGCCGAGTCCAAAGCCACTAAGGCCTGTGATCCAGACAGCACGGCCGCCGATTTTACGGCTGAAGATTCCCCACAGGGCTGGAGCGAGTAGGGGCACGACCATGAGCTCGGTAATACTGATGATGAGGTCCTTGACTTGGCCCCATTTTTCAATCTCCAAGGCGATGACGACCAGCAAGACACCGAGCAAGATGGTGAAGAAACGGCCGGCCTTGAGTAGTGACTTCGGGTTGGTGGCCTTTGCCAGTGGTTTGTAGATGTCGTTGGTGAGCACTCCTGAAAAAACATTGAGTTGGGAGCTGACCATGCTGGCGGTTGCCGAGAACATGGCTGCCAGCATCAGACCTACCATGCCTACGGGAAGCACGGACTTGCAGGCCAGGATATAGGCTTGCTCGGCATCAGCTTCGGGGTTGGTGATGCGGTAGATCATGGGAGGCAGAAGCCAGAGTAGTGGGCTAAACAGGTAGAGCGCGCCAAAGAGGTAGGTGCTCTTGCGAGCGTCTTTCTGAGTCGGCACGCAGAGGTAGCGCTGCACGAAGGCCCACTCCGCCCCGATCATAAAAAAGTGAATGGCCGCCCAGCCGGCGAGGAAGAAGACAGTGTATTTCTCCTCTTTGACCAGATCAAAGAATCCCTCGGGAGCCTGCTCGATGAAACCTGTGACTCCACCGACTTGATGGAGAGCGAGTGGCACAACAAAAAGCACGGCGAGGTTGAGGATGATGAACTGGAGCACGTCGGTCATGAGCACAGCCCAAAGGCCACCGATCATGGTGTAGAGAACCACGATCGAGCCGAAGATGAGGATGGCGTAGCGCAGTGAGAGGTTGCCAGTCTCCGGGTCACGCAGTGGGTTGCCCTCGCCGAGCGGCATCAGCGCAACCAGGATTTTGGCAAGCGCGTAGAGGGCGGCGGCGGTGCCGATGACACGCAGCGCCATCATCGACCAAGTGTAGAAGTGAAGCGCCCCTGTGCCGAAGCGAATGCGGATGTATTGCGCCGGTGTTTCCACTCCCATCGCCTTCCAGCGGCTGGCGACAAAGTAGCCGGCGAGCAGGGCGGCCACCCCATACATCAGGTTGATCATCACGGCGACCATGCCGACATCAAAGGCGATGCTGCCCCAGACGACGAAAGTGTTCGCCGAGAACATGGTCATGAACGCACTCAGACCACTGGTCCACCAGGGCGATGTGCCGCCGGCACTGAACATGTCCGAGGCATTCTTGACCAGCTTGCCAAGGAACACACCGAGGAAGGCGGTGCCAAGAAGGTAGAAAATGAGGACGATCCAGTCGGTGGTTGGCATGGCGTGATGATGGCTGGTTACTTCACCAGGTAGTGGTGGTCGGGCAGGATGTCGAAGGACAGCGCTTGGGTCTTTTCATCGATGCGGAGTACAACCGCTTTGCCCGTGCTGGTGTCCATGACTTGGGTATTGCTGTTGTTTTCTGCCCACGTGATCTTGCTGGTGGTAGTGCCGTCCGGGTGATGGATGGTGTGGCTTTTTGGATTTTTGCCTGTGGGGTAAAGATGTGCTGTTAGGTTAGCATCTTCCGTATCGGGTAGGGAGCGGGTGACGAGGATGCCTTTGCCGCCGATGAAGCAGGGAGTCTTGGTCACTGGCAATGGGAAGTCTTTCAAGAGCTTGGGGCCGGTGTGCTTGTCACCGGTATCATAATCAAACCAGACGCCCGCGGGGAGATAGAGATCCATTTTGCCTGAGCCGTGATTTTTAAGCAGTGGCGCGCAGAGCAGGGAGTCTCCGATCATCCACTGGAAGTTTGTTGCTGCCGTGGCTTGCTCATCATCGGGGTAGGCGATACCGAGTGGAGTCATGGTATGTGGGTAGCCTGTAAGATAGGACTTCATGGCGGCGTCGTAGAGGGTAGGAACAATACGGTAGTGGAAGTCAAAGGGCTTTTTGAAGATGGCCTGTTGTTTCTCAGTCCAGTGAGATGAAGTTTCTCCAACAGCCAGCCCCGCGGTGAGGGAGAGTAGCCACGCGTGGCGCACGACAAGCTCCGAGTAGTTCTTCATTTTCTTAAATCCAACCGTGTCCGAGTAGGCATTGGGGGCACCGCAGGCGGCGTTCTGGAGGTAGTTGATAGGAATGCGGCGGCTGAGTTCATTGACATGAGTATCGTTGATGCGCAACAGGGTGCCGGGTGAGGTGAAGCTGCCACAGCGCGCCATGACCAGGGCGTCGTTTTTGGTGATGTTGGCTATGTTGGCGATAGGGTGGTTGAATACATCCAGATGCGTAGCGCCAAGATGCATCATGGTGTCCTCCTTGATGCCGTCGACTTGCCATTGCTGATAAAGATCGGCATACCACTCGGAGGCTTTGGAGTTATTGCCATCAATCAGGTAACAAGGGACGATGGGGAAACAGCCGGAATGTCTTTTCCAAAGTTCGCCGTCGAGGTTTTTGAGAAAGTAGCCTTTGTCGAGAGCTTGCTGCGAAGTTGGGTTGCCCTTGAAGGTGTCGACCACCATGTTCTGGTCGCGCTCTTTGGTGACGGGTTTGTAGGGGCCGCCGGGGGGCACGAAATTGGTGCGCAGACCAATCATCCACTTGACGTCACGCTGGTGGAGTTTTGCTTTGAACTCCATGGCATCTGGAAACTTCTTTCCCCATTTACCAAAGCTGGTGGTGGTGCCACCGTCCTCCCAGAAGCCGGAACCACTAACCGCCCAACGGATTGGAAAACCGTTTTCCTGAAAGCTGGTGATGGAGTCCAGCATGGTCTTGGCATTCGTCTGCCAGCCGAGCGCGGCCCAGGATTCCCAGCCGAGTTCAAAAAGGCGGAACTTGGGTTTGATGACGGGGTAGCCTTTTGCACGTAGTAGCTTTTGGTAGCTAGCATAGATGTCTTCCATGCTGCCGGTGAAGTAATGGAAGGTGGCGGGACCTGCGGCTGTGACGGTGGTTTTGAAGTTGTTTTTACTTAGGGACACGGAGCGGGCGAGGCCGTCAAAAGTGACACTGGCGAAGTTGTTATTTGGGAAGATGATGAAGGAGCTCAGCCAGCGGTGCTTGCCGCCATCGTGTCTTAGTTTGTAGGTGGTTTCCTCTTCATTGACGAGGTTGAGGGTCTGGTTCCAGCCGCCCGTATCACCAAGGCCATAGGCGACGGGCATGCCGCCAAGTTGCAGGGCTATTTTATGGGGCTTGTTTGGCGTGGCGGGTTGGTCGGGGCTGATGGTGACCGCTGTGCAACCCATGTCGTGTTTGATAATGAGCTTGGCCCGTTCTCCATTTTTGGAGACGAGCTGAAAGGAGTGCTGATCGATTTTGCTGATCACACTCAGTGCAGAGCCGTTCAGGGAGGCTCCTGCCCCGTGGTGCGCCGGGGCGATGACCTTGCCTTCGGGATCGAAGACGGAGAAACGAAAGTTGTTTTCCTCTATCTGAAGCTGGTTTGTTCCCAGAGGAATGGGAGAGAGGGGTGCAGCGACCAGACCAGTTGAGCTTAGCAACAGACAAGTCATGCTAAGCATGTGCATGAAGTGCGAAGTTTGAGCTGAAAGGTTAGGGAACATGAGGACATCCACCCTACGTATACAGCCTCAAAGGTATATCAGATTTTTACGCCACAAAATAGAACTTTTGCGACACCGTGCGGGCATTAGCGCGGGGGCTAAGGCTGCATTCGGCGCCTACAGCTCTTGTTACAGGTGGGCAACTAGATCTAGGGGCTGTTCGGATTGCCAATCTGGCGCAGTAGCTGCATGGCAGGTTGGTAGTTGCGGTCGATGCCGAGGCAGGTTCTGCAGGCTTCGAAGGCTTCCATTTTCTGGCCCATGCGCAGATGAACGGTGGCACGCGCGTAGGGGTAGGAGATTTCGCGGGGGTTGACCTGCTCGGCATAAAAGAGCGATTCGATGGCTTCTTTGAGCTTGTTTTGGCCGGCGAGCAGGAGGCCGAGGTTATAGTGGGCACGATCATGGCCGGGAGCTATCTGCACAACCTGGCGCAGTAGCTGTTCGGTTTTGTCCTTTTGACCAAGCTCTGCGTAAGTAAGTGCCTGCAGATAGAGATAGCGGGGGTTAGCGGGCTCAAGCTTGGCGGCGATTTCAAGCTGAGTGAGGGCTTCCTTGGGGCGGCCCATCTGGCCTAAGAGGATGGCATAAAATCCGTGGCTTCCGGCTGAGGTCTGATCGAGGGCGAGTGCTTTTTTTAACCATTTCTCAGCTTCGGGCAAGTTGTTTGCCTCTGACTCAAGCTGTGCCATGCGCATGGCTCCTGAGGGTTGGTCCGCGGTGTAGATGATGGTTTCTTTGAGTTCTTTAAGAATGGCGGAGCGTTCGGACAGGTGGGTGCGCCAAGCCCAGGCAGCAGCGATGCGCACTTCCTTAACAGGGTCCTGAAGCATGGGCTCAAGCCATGCGCCATTTTCCCGGCCGAACTCGAGTAGCTGGCATGCGGCAGCACGGACGATCGACTCCTTGCTACGCACTCCCTGACGGCCAAGTTGTTGGACGCGTGGGTCAGTGCCAAAGGGCTGCATGATCTTTAGTAGAGAGGCTTGCCAGTAGGGGTTGGGCTCGTCTTCGTAGGCTTTGAGCAGGGGCTCGAGGCTGTTGGCTTGCCCTTCGTAGAGAGAAGCAATAGCACGTGTGCGAGCACGTTGGCGCTTTCTCTCAGGGGTGTGGAGTTTGTCGCCATACCAGGTCTTGGTCCATTTGATCGCCCAGTCGGTGTCCTTGTCCTCATGGCATTTGTTGCAGGCGTTGGGAATATTGTGCTCTTTAGTGAGTAGCGGATCTGGCACGTGGAAGCCATGATCACGGCGGTGGTCGCGGCCCATGTAGGTGGTTTCACTCATGTGGCAGTCTACACAGGAGTGGCCAGAGCCAACGTCGTTGTGTTTACCGATTCCGAAGTGCTTGGTGTGCGAGGCAGGGTCGATGATGATGGCGCCACTGATGCGCCCGTTGGATCCGCCTGAGTGGCAGGACATACACAAGGCATTGTTGGTGAGTGGCAGTTTGAGCTTATTGCTATGTGGGTCATGGCAGTCTGAGCAGCGCACTCCTTTGTGGCCCATGTTGCTGGTGCGCAAGGAGGTCCAGACGTAGTCTTCATCGAGGATTTGACCGTCTGCGTAAAACAGGTTTGGCTGGGATGGAAGTTGAAGTTGAAAGTGATCACCAAATTTATCTCCGACGTGGAATTCATCATCCATGGCCGCTCTACGGCTGTGACAGGTAGCGCAGTTTTCAAAGACACGATCAGGGTGGTTTTTTTTCATCTCCTGATGTGCTGGAATGTCGATCAGGCAGCCGGATTTTTCGTCTGCTTGCTCGGCGATGTTGCCGTGGCATTGGGTGCAGCCGACTCCCATTTCCTTCCACTGGCTGTTGTAGCTGTCGGTTTTAATATCGTAGTTTTTACGGTAATCGGTCATGTGGCACCATGCACATTGGGTGTTCCAGTTCATGCCGCGGCCGGTCCAGTGGCCCCAGTCTGCCTCGGTGCGCTCGTCCCCATTGAAGATATCAAACCACTCCTCCTGATGAGGATCCCAGGCGGCATTCGGGGTCTGCCAGCGGCCACCGCTAGCGGCGACGAGGTATTGGACCAGTGGCTCGACTCCAATAGCCATGCCGACAGAATGTGGCTTGTCGTTGGCGGAGACGGTGAGATTTTTGCCTTCTTTGGTGAAGTTCCATTTTTCCACGCCGTGGAATTTTTCGCCGGAGAAAGGCTTGCTATCAAGGGTGAGGTCGAGAAGTCGGTTGGCCTGGCCGTGATGGGAGTTTTGCCAGTGGTGGTGGATGTCCTTATGACATTCTTGGCAGCGTTGGGAGATGCTGTTTTGGCCAGGGAGTTTGTTTAAACTGGCATGGAGCTCAGGGTGTTGATCACCAGTGGTGCCGGTTTGCAGGACATATTCATCCGGCTTATCATTGTCATTGTCACTGTTGTTGCCGTTGTCATCGCTGAGTTCTTTTTTGCCGCAGCAGCACAAGCTGAGTGCTAGCAGAAAGCTTATCAAATATCGGCAGTTAGTGAGCATCACGGCGTGAATGATTGGGATCAAGAAGACGGGGAGATTAGTGGAAGTTTATTTCCTGAACAAGAAGTTGGCTGGCATTAAAAAGCGCGTGGATAGAAATGGGAGCCCAGATCGATCCGCTTAGCTCGTAGGCAAGGGCAAGAATAAGGGCGAGAAAGATCAGCGGAATCAAGGCCGAAATATTAAAGTGCACAACGCCAAAGAGCAGTGAGGAGAGAACGGTGGCAAAAAGGCGGCCGGAGAAGCGCTTGATTGTGGTGTAAATATAACCTCGAAAAACAATTTCCTCAGCGATCGGAGCTATGAGTATAGCGCTGAGAGCAATCATGATGCGGACGGTGACAGCATTGGTTTCTTGGTAGGTCTTGACCGTCTCCTGAAGCTTGGCGTCATTACCAAAATATTGCTCTAGCCAGCCGCTGTAGCCATAATATTCAATGCCAAATAAGAACATGTAGGCGATGATCACACCAGCTGGAGTGATCACCCACAGATAGCGTGCGTGTTTCCATTTTAGTCCCAGAAATTGGCTCATACTGGCTCCTCTAGATGCCAGCATGACGGCAACTAGCATAGCAGGAACAAGTTGTACTACAATGCCGACAGCAAGTATCCATGGGGTAATGCTGATTTCCTGAGGCTTGCCGTTGCTGTCCAGCGGAGCAGGGCTGAGGTAATCGAGTAAAAAGACGGCATAGATGCAGAAGAAGATCAATAGGCCGAGCAGGTCAAATGCGTTTAGGGCCTCTGTGCGCACGAGCCCTTTTTGATGCGGTCTCAGCGATGGCCCTTTGTCACGAGCATAGAGGTAGAAAGGCAGAACCGTCGCCATCAGAGCTACACAAAGGAAGTAGCCATAGATAAAAATGGAATCCGCAGTAATGGGTATGTTGATGGGCATCGGGTGGGGCGGCAGTGTAGTCCAGGATCGCGAAGTTTGAAGTTTGAAGTTTAAGAGATTCAGTGCTGTGATTAGCGCATGCCGAATTCAAGTGCTCATTCCAGTGAGTCCACCAGCAAGATGCTCATCGATGCCGCCGCCGAGTTGGTGGGTTCATTGAAGCCGCTGAGCTTTCAGGAGCCAGTGAGTCACGTGTATTTGTCCACAGAATATGCATGGGATAGGCATTGCGAGTACCTCGAGCGATATGGGCAAGGTCCTAAAAAAGTGCTGATGCTGGGAATGAATCCGGGGCCGTGGGGGATGGCGCAAACGGGCATTCCCTTTGGTGAAATTCCATCCGTGCGTGACTGGATGGGGATTTCTGGCCCAGTGGATAAACCTGATCCTGAGCATCCAAAGCGGCCCGTGGAGGGTTTTGCATGCAGTCGCTCAGAGGTGAGTGGCCGGCGCTTGTGGGGTCTTTGCGCGGAGAAATTTCCCAATCCAGATGATTTTTTTAAGGATCATTTTGTGGCCAATTATTGCCCTCTCGTTTGGATGGGAGAGACGGGTAAAAACATCACGCCTGACAAGTTGCCAAAGGCGGAGATGGAGCCGGTAGAGCAGGCGTGCCGCAAGCATCTTGCCGCGGTCATCGCTGCCATCGATCCCGAGTGGCTCATTGGCGTGGGTGCCTACGCTGAAAAAAAGCTCATTGAGACGGTGAAGGAATATTTTCCATCCAAGCCATATCAAACGGGCAAGATATTGCACCCCTCGCCAGCATCTCCTGTTGCCAACCGAGGATGGGAGCCCCAGGCCGAGCGCCAACTCAAGGACTTGGGTGTTTGGAGCTGAGGCTCCAAAATAAAGTGGGGGAAGCTATGGCTTTCGGCGGACAGCCGCTGACTAATTTAGCCTTGGCTGGTTTTGATGTAGTCGCCAACCCACTCAATACCATACTCGCCATTGACGAAATCTGGATGATTCATGATTTCAAGCTGGAATGGGATGGTGGTTTTGATGCCCTCGATTTTAAACTCTGAGAGTGCGCGCTTCATGCGTTGGATAGCGATCTCACGGGTTGAGGCGGTGACGATGAGTTTGGCGATCATCGAGTCGTAATGTGGTGGCACGCTATAGCCAGAGTAGACGTGGGTATCAATGCGGACGCCCTTGCCTCCAGGCGTGTACCATAGGGTAATGGTTCCTGGGCTGGGGGCGAAGTTGTTGTACGGATCCTCGGCGTTGATACGGCATTCGATGGAGTGGCCACGCGGATTGGTGTTGAGCACGTGGTGAGAGAGTGGCTCGTTTGCAGCGACGCGGATTTGCTCCTTGATGAGCTCACAGCCCATGACTTCCTCGGTGACGGGGTGTTCCACTTGGATACGCGTATTCATCTCCATGAAGTAGAAGTTCTCGGCCTTCTCATCGACAAGGTATTCGATGGTTCCGGCGTTTTCGTAACCGATGGAGGTGATCAACTTGACGGAGGCTTTTGCCATTTGCTGACGGAGCTCCTCGGAAATTAAGGGAGAGGGGCACTCTTCGATGATTTTCTGATTACGGCGCTGCATGGAGCAGTCACGCTCGCCGAGCTGGACGAAGTTGCCATGGGTGTCGCCGATGACTTGGATCTCAATATGGTGCGGCTTGAGTACGAGTTTTTCCAGGTAGCAGTCTCCATTGCCAAAACAGGCGATGGCCTCTTGGCTGGCCTGGTTATACATTTCAATGAATTCTTTTTCTTCGAAGCACGGGCGCATCCCGCGGCCACCACCACCAGCAGTGGCTTTGATCATGACGGGAAAGCCAATATCTTTGGCTAGCTTCAAACCGTGCTCGGCAGAATCAAGCATTCCCTCTGAACCGGGGGTCACAGGTACGCCGTTTGCGACGGCGGTCGCACGGGCAGTGTTTTTGTCACCCATTTTACGAATAAGATCCGCAGAAGGCCCTATGAATTTGATCTGACAGCTTTCACAAATTTCAACAAAGCGAGCGTTCTCTGAGAGGAATCCGTATCCGGGGTGAATAGCATCAGCTCCCGTAATCTCAGCGGCCGCGATGATGCGGTCTGGCTTAAGGTAGCTGTCTTTGCTGGCAGCTGGCCCAATACATACAGCTTCATCAGCCAGCTGAACATGCATGGAGTCGACATCGGCCTCAGAGTAGACGGCTACCGATGCGACGCCGAGCTCGCGGCAGGCGCGGATGATGCGAAGGGCGATTTCACCGCGGTTAGCGACAAGGACTTTCTTGAACATGAAGGTATGATAAAAAGGCTGCGTTGTGGGCGGAAGCGGTTTTAGTCGGCCTTAGCTGATTTGGAAAAGATCATCGCCAAACTGAACGGGCTCGCCGTCCTTGGCAACGATAGCGGTGACAGTGCCGGAAGTTTCAGCCTTGATTTCGTTCATGACTTTCATGGCCTCGATAATACAGATGGTCTGGCCTTCGCTGATGGTGTCACCTACGGCGACAAAGGCAGCCACGTCCGGTGAGGAGGCGGCGTAAAATGTGCCAACCATGGGAGCTGTGATCGCATTACCTGCAGGTGCGGCGGCGGCAGTTTCTCCAGCGGCGGCAGCAGCTGCTGCTGGAGCGGCTGCGGGAGCGGCGGGCATGGCGGCCTGGGCTACCTGCACGATGTCTGCACCTTTTTTCATTTTCAGGTCGACCCCTTCTTCCTTGAGGTGGAAGTAGCTGAGCTCATGTTGGTCCATGAGTTCGACGATTTTACGAATTTCCTTAAGATCCACGGTAGTATTGGTTGGTTGTGATGAAGCAAGCGGGAACATCCTCAGCTGCTTGCAATGGATGTGATACTAATTGTCATGGGCGGTCTGCGTCAAGCGAATCCCCCACGCAGGTATCATCTGCGGTTTTGCGCTCCTTTTTAAGGTTTCTTTTGAGAATCCCTATAAGAATTGAGGCTATATTGGGCTAATTTGCCCTATGGACTGATTTTCTTAATTCAGTTTGATGTCTGGTAAAGAGCCTGTCAGGGTGGCGGCGATGATTTCCCGCAAGAAAATTCATTATGAGGCCACGGGTTGGCTTGGTCAGTATCTGTATCACTTTGGGCGCTATTCGAGCATCCCGCTGGTGTATGATGACTTATTGCGCTTCACGGGCTCGATGCCTTATGAGGATCCCAAAGGCAGGGAGACACTTTGGCTTACAGTGATGTATCCCCATGAGGTGATGATGGAGCTGCGCCCACAGCTGACCAAAATCTATACGGATTTGAAAGTAGGAGGAGAATCAGCTCACCATGAACACCTGATCGTGGACCGTATTGATTTTGGCGAGTTTGGTAACTCAAGGCCATTTAGGATACGGGTTACCAATCAGTATAATGATAACTCAGATTATTTTTATGTGAAACATGCTGACGCCTCGCGCATCTACGGCCTAGAGCTTGAGCATATTCTTTCACCCAATAGAATCAATTACCTCGCCCGTGGCAACACTCTCATTGAAGAGCATATTGCGGGCATTCCCGGCGACGTCTTTATTAATCAGTATTTGCCCAAGCCTGAGATTAATAAAGTGCGAGTGGCCAAAGAGTTCGTAAAATTTAATGAGCGATGCTTTATCCGTTTGCTTGGCGATATGCGCTCAGTGAACTATGTGCTGGAAATAACACCTGACTTTGAGGCGGTGCAGTACCGAGTTAGGCCGATCGACTTTGACCAGCAAAGTTATCACGGTAGGGCCAAGACCTACATGGCTTATCACTTTGATAGCAATAAGGTGGTTACAAGAATGAGTTTCCGAGAGATGAACCGTCAGACGATCGCTCAGTATGCAGAGGAAGAGCGCACCCAGATGGCGAGGCGGGCAAGGGCCGAACGATCAAGATTGCAGGCATTACTGCGTACGATGGAGAGGGAAGAGCTGGCACCGATGGAAAATATTATCCGGCTTAGAAACGGGCTGAACCGTATTCACGGCACAGATAAGTTTACCGAATGCGAGACGATGGGAGCCCTGACAAAGAGGCACATCGAGCTGATGCTTTTTGATCCTGACTTTGCTTACCGGGCAAATCGCTAGTTTGCCAGAGGTGTCATTTGCCAGAGGCATCTCTAGCCAGAGGTGCCGCGTTACCTGCGGGCTTATCTGCAGCGTGCTAGGGTTGCCAGGGCGTAGCCGGTGCCATAGGCATAATGGTAGTTGTAGAGCGGGTAGTCCCACCAGCAGCCATTTTTTTCCTGCTTGGAAATAATCAAGACTGCGAGTTTTTGTTTCCACTTTTGCTGCTCCTGGGGGGGCAAAAAATCAATGCATTCTGAGGCATAGTAGTGACCATAGAAGTAGAAGTATCCAGAAACGGCGGCGGGAGCTTCATGAGGGACGGGGCGTTTGCGGCCATGATCGAGCCAGCCTTGCCGGTCAAAGAGCCTTTGTAGCCAGGTGCGGATGACGGTGTCGGTTACTTCGCTGTCACCAAATTTCCTCAGAGCGGCATTGCAAGCTTGAGAGCGACCAAGGGAGCCGGCTGGCGTATTGATGGATCGTCTTGGTGTCCAGCGGTGACTGAAGGAATACATGTAGGAGAAGTCAGGATTACGCTGCATTTGAATCGATTGAACGCCACGCTTAATAACGGTAGCGGGAAGTTCGATATTCATGGCTGTGGCGACGTCATGCATTGCGAGTAAGGCTGTAGCGGTGGTAAAGCTCATAATGCTGCCTGAGGGTTTGGCGGTGAGATGCTGAAAGTCATAATAACCCCAGCCCTTATTAACGTCCTCGTGTCGAACTAAGCGTTTGATCTGAATGGCGGCTTGCCGGCGGTATTCCTCTCTCTTTGCAGGGTCGTCATGGTAACGGTAGAGTGATGCCAAGGCGCGCAGGCTGTATGCGTGGGCCCAGATGCTGTAAGTCGCCCTGGGATCAATGTTGCGAACATTCGGTAGGGTTTTAAGTAACCATGCTTCACCTCGCTCGATGGCCTTGAGGGTGGCCGGTCGTTGGTCACGACATTCTAACAGTCCGTGCAGAGCGAGTGCTGAGCTTGCCGTTCGAAATGCTTGATGGGCATCGGGCACGGGGGCATAGATGTTGAGCCCCTTGGTGCGGGTAGCGTTACCCCATGAGCCATTTTTGTTTTGATGTGAGACCAGAAAATTGACTCCTTGCTCGATGGAGCGGCTGATGTCCAAAGCACTTAGCTCAGGTGCTTTTTCTGCGGCCTTGAGGGAGCTTGTAAGGAGGGAGGAAATCGAAAATATGATGACCGCCGGACATGCACAGCATGCAGATCCGAGCACTAGCTTTGTAAGCCGCCGGATCATTTGACGATGACCTGACTTGCATCAAGTCCTTTGGTGATGACTGCCCATTTGTCATTGGAAGCTCCAATAGAAACCGTGCGCGTGGCGGTTTTGCCATCAGCAAGTTTAACCTGAACTGTATGGCTGCCGTCATTGGCCTCACTGAGATATTCGACTGGTACTTTTAGCGCGTCATCTATGATATGGCTTAGGATTTTGACACTGGCTTTCATGCCCGGAACTATGGCGATACCGGAGGGGAGAGCGGGCTCAAGTGTGGTGAGGAATGTGTTTTTTGGGGACGGGTGACTAGCTACGTTGCTTACTTTTACAGCAAAGCGTTTGTAGGGGTTGAGCTTGGTTGTTGCATATCCAGATGTGCCCTTGCTTATACCTGCCAGCTTATCTTCGCCTGCCAGCGCGTAGAGTTTGAGTGATTCGCCCGTGGGGATGACGGTCATTAGGGTAGTGTGGGCTCGGAGTTTGCTGCCACGCTTAAGTGCTTTAGCGGCGGCCTCGGATTGCCACTTGCCGTTTTTGATTTCTCCATAATACACGGTGCCATCGACAGGTGCGGTGATTACCATCATGGCTCGGTCGTTTTTAAGGTTGGCGAGTCTTTCCTTTTTCTCCTGATGGTCTCGAGCGGCTTGGTCTGTCTGCTGCTGCTTAATTTGCAAATCTCTTGGTAGTTTCTGCCTTGCATCGGTATTGGCAATACGCGCATTTTCCAAGGTGCGCTTTTTGGTTTCAAGCTTACGCGGGATGGTGGTGCGTAGTGCCATGTCAGCATTTGCTTTTGCCCTGACTAATGAAAACTTGGCGCGTTCGACATAATAACGTGCACGCTTGAGGATGATTTCCTCCGTCTCCTCGGTTTTATCGTCCTCGCTATACATCTTGAGTAACTGCTCGAGTTCTTCTTGTTGAGATGCGAGGTAGAATTCTGCTCTAGTGATACTGCGCTTGGCTTCTTCTATTTCAAGTGCCTGGTCAGTAGTGAGGTAATGCTCAAGATCTTCTGCAGCTTCGCGCTCGTTGCGTGCAAATGTATCCAAGCTGCGAGGTGTCGTGATCTTTAGTTGATCTAGTTCATGTTGTGCCTGAGCAAGCTTGAGCGCTTCTGAGGTGATCGATTTTTCTACAGAGGTGATCTCTTTATCTAATGCACGAGAATCGATGCCGATGAGGCTGCTTCCTTTTTTTACGTCAGCGCCGTGAGCGACAAGCGAGGTGACTTTAAAATCGGTCCATTCCTCCGGGTTAATGATGACAGCTTCAGATTGTGAGGGCAGGAAAATAGCGTCTAAGGCGGTCTCTACTTTAAATGTCTTAGGCTCGACGGTGTAAGTGTCTGCATAGGCAGTGTGGATCCCAAGTAGGGTGATAATAGAGAGCAAGTAGCGCATAAAAGAGATGGTTAGGAAGAAGGCGTAATGGCGAGTGTATGGCAGCTGTAGCTTGTGTGAAGCAGATAGTTTTAGTATGATTTTTTCCTCGCTAGCCATATGGTGTGATTGCGGCGCTTACTGCCTTTATGCGCGGCAGCAACACTGTTTTCACTGACATCGAAACCAGCTTTACGCAGTAACTTGGTAAACGCTTTGTCTGTGCGAGCAGACCAGACGGCAAGGATGCCGCCACCTTTGAGGGCGTGTTGAATCTCACGCAGACCATTGAGTGAGTAGATGGCATCATTTTTTTTGCCATGAAAGGCGGAAGGCCCATTGTCAACATCGAGCAGGATGGCATGATATTCGCCACTTGCTTGCCGGATGAGCTTTTGCACGGGTTTGATCTTGATCGTGATGCGTTCGTCATCAAGGAGTCCAGGATTGAGGTGAGAGAGGTGGGTGCGGTTCCATTTTTCGATATCCGCGGTGAGTTCTGAGACGATGAAGTTGGCGCGCTTTCCCGGTAGGGCTCTCGTTGCTGCAGCAAGTGTGTAGCCCATGCCGAGACCCCCGACGAGTATGCGTGGTTGGTTAACGGGGCGGAATGGTGAGCAGGCAAGCTCTGCGAGTGTCTCCTCTGAGCCATGAGAAAAGGAAGTCATCAATTGCTCCCCTTGAGAGCATATCATGTAGGTGCCGTCGTGCTCGATAAGCTCCAAGGATTCTCCCTCTGGGGTTTTGCACTCTGCTAGTTTAACGTAAGGCTTCATAGGGGGCGGTGGCTGAATATCTTTGCTGATTGTGGCGATGGTGATGGAGATGCGAGGTCGATATATGGCAACGCTCTCAGAGGATAAACAATAACCAAATACAGAAATTAAGCAGTTGAAAATTTAGCTGTTGTCGGGCATGATTTTGCGCATGAAAAAAATTGGCTCTACGCTTCTATTGTTGGCTACACTGCTCTGCTTGAGCTCATGCAATACCTTTATTGGAATGGGCCGTGACATAGAGAGATTAGGTGAGGGCATGCAGAACAAGGCAGATGGCAAATCGTGGTCAGGCAATGCAGGGCCTGCCCCGCAAGGGTCGCCTTATTAAGCTAGGCTGATTTATATGGTGAATGGCCCCGCGTTTAGGCGGCAGGCATTAGCTCAACAGGTGAGGGATTGGCTTTATTGGCGCGGCGCTAATGGGGGGGTAGGAATCACAGGTGTCACACGTGCCATACGTGCAATACGCACTGGAAAAATCGAGTTGCCTCTGCGGATACGTAACTCTGTGGCCTGCCTCGCGGCCGAAGCGATCAAGCGAGCGAGCAGATCGTCACTGCGCTGAACTTGATGGTTGTTGATCGCTAAAATTTGATCTCCTACGAGTAATTTACCGGCAAGGAGACTGTTTGAATTTATTTTTGATACCATGACATTGGCTGCGCCGTTTGCACGTTCTGCGGGGCTAGTATCACGAACATAAACGCCAATGGTCTCGAGAATAGTTTGAGGGTCTGGGCTTGTGCTGGCGTCATCGTCATCTTTTTCTAATTTGATGTCTTCTTTGTTGTAGTCCTCAGCTTTACCAATAGTCGCGCTTAGCGTTTGCTCAGCTCCCTTACGCCAGACCTTGAGGGTGACTTGCTCACCAATCACGCTACGTTGAATAAGGGAGATGAGCTGGCTCATGTTTTGCACAGGGGTGCCTTCAAAGCTGATGATGACATCATCGATTTCAAGTCCAGCCGTGGTTGCTGGTGAATCTGGGGCAAGACCAACGACAGCGACTCCACCGGGAGCTTGAAAGCCAAATTTCTCGCGTGCATAAGGGTCCAAGTCCTGAAGAACCATGCCAAGAAAGCCACGATTGGGGCGCCCTTTTGCCAAAATGGATTGTAAGGTTCTGAAAGCATCATTGGAAGGGATGGCGAATCCAATGCCTTGAAATCCTGGGTTCTTTTTGTCGCTTGAAAAAATACGTGAGTTGATCCCAATGATTTCTCCACTGATGTTAACCAGAGGTCCCCCTGAGTTGCCAGGGTTAATGGGGGCAGAGGTTTGAAGGAGATCCACTTGGATGTCAGAAATGGCGCGTTCTTTGGCTGAAATTTTTCCGTCTGTAACGGATGTGCCGATGCCGAATGGATTACCAATGGCAAAAACAGCATGACCTACTTCTATCTCAGAGGAGTTACCAAACTTGAGGGCTTGAAATGGGCCGTTATCATCGATTTTGAGCACGGCGATATCGACGGTAGGGTCTGAACCGATGACCTTGGCAGAGTGAACCGTGCCATCGTATAAAGTAAGGCGGATGCGAGGATTGCCCTGAATCACATGATGGTTGGTGAGCACGTGACCTTCTGCGGTAACAATCACCCCAGACCCTTGACCTTGAACGGTGCGCGGCTGAATCCACGTGCGACCATATAAATCACGGAAACGCTCTCTGCGCACACCGGAAGTATCAATGCTGACCACCGATGGAACAACTGCCTCAACGAGAGCTTCGCTCTCCCTGTTAATGGCCGCTAGTATTTGAACTTTATCCGTTCCGATGACCGGAGTCAGGCGGAGCGTGAAACTGCCATTTTCCTCAGTTTTGCTTGCATTGCCACCTGATAAAATATCGATGAGGCTATCCCCGTTTTGTAATTTGCGGGTGATGAAGACGGCCAGGAAGGCAAAGACAAAAACAGCTAGTAGGATCAGGAAACGTCGAAATCCGTTATTCATGTGGTTCGATTATTGAAGGGTGGAATACGCAGCAATGTGCAGTGAATAATCTTTAATATCCATGGAGAAGGTCACGAATGCAATGGGAAAAAACCGTATGAAGCGATTCCACGGTTGATGATTGCGCGCTTATTGCGTCTGCTCAGCAGGCTCGGAATCAATGTCAGCATCAATAGGGGCTGAGATGCGCTCGGCGAGAGCTGCGCCGTGATTTTTGATGTCTTCAAAAAGCTCCGCTGCTTTTTCTCTGGTAGATTCATTGTTGTTGCGTTTTTGAATGCGCTTTCGCAACGAGGCTAGTTTTTTGAGGTCTTTGACCAGCTCGACGGTGTCCTCATAAAGCGGATCATCATCGCGGCTGACAAGGGGCTCTAGCTGCTCGAGTTTTACTCGTATTTGCTCATGAGTTTTCTCTAGTTCATCACTGTTGGGCTGTTCAGTTTCAAATTGGAGGCCGCTATTTAGCTCGTCAATGAGGGGCCGGAGTTCGAGGCGAAGCGCTCTCTCACTGAGGTGAGTGGGCCTTTTGCCGCCGCCTTGAAGTAATAGCATGTTGGCTGACAGATGTTCAGGAGCGAGTTGCACCATTTCATCTAAGGCCGGTCTAATATTATGATCTGCGGCAAGTTGGGTGAGCGTTTTGTTAGAGCTAAGCTCTTGGAAGGAAGCAAAGAGTTCACTCGCTTTGCTGAGGTCTGCGCTGCTTTGTTCAATAGCGGCGGCTAGTGCCTGATCGATATTGGATACAGAGAAAACCTCCCACTGGGTGAAGAATTCCGGCTCTTTGTAGACGAGGAGTTGCTGCATTATTTCAGCGCTTTCTGCCGACACGATGAGTCTGCCTCCGTGTGAAACTTGTCGTAACGCAGTCAACAACTCCCAAAAGTTGTCAGGTTCGATTACATCACCTTTTGCATTGATGTCGGCCAATAGGCAAAGGTCGTCACGAAGTGGGCTGTTGGCCAATGATGCCTCGAGCATCAATGCTAGTGGTCCTGCTAGGGCAAGCTGATTGCCTGAACGGTGATTGCCATCGGGGAAATTGATTACCCCTTTAAAGTGAGGCAGAATCGAGTGTCGGCCTTTGATGAGTTGCTTGATCAATGGATCGAGTTCGAGCATCGGCACATCTGAATATGAAAGCGAGATGAAGGGCTTTGTGGCCTCCTCTGGTTGACATGGATTAAGCTTAAGGATCATGCTTGCAAGGGTCATGGCCTTTACGGTTTCACTGGCTTCTTGTTCTTCACCTTTTTCTGGGTCTTGATCATCAGCTAGCAACGCCTCGAGATCTTCATTTTTCTTCTCAATGCTGATGGGAAGATAAATGGATTGCCCAATAAGGTGAAAACGAGGGGCGCTCTTTTTGGCTGGAGTGGGTTTTGGTGGGGGCGGGCTAGCCTTGTTGGGTTTTGGCAGCGCTTGAGGGATATTTTTGATCGGTGTTTTGTATGCGCTCAGTGCAGGCAATACGCCTTTCCAATTGGCACTATCTTGGTGCTTAGATGTATCTGGCCGCAGCGTTTTACAGGCATCCTTTAGATAGCGCGCCAATTGATTGGCTTCCGCTCTGGCTTGCGGCTTAGAAAGTAAGCTCTGCAAATTTTGAATGTCTGCGGTGCATTTTGTTATGAGATGGTCGGCTGAGGCAGGTGGGTTTTTCCCTGCTGCCAATGCTTGGCTGATCTCTTGCGGGCGCTTGTTTTGTGGATCAAGCTGCATGGCAAGCAGGAGTAGCCTTGCGGTCGCTTGTTGCTGGATAGGTGAGCTGTCATGCTTTCTGAGTGCGATGATCGCGAGTGATTTACCAAGCTGCTGCATGCGATGCTGCGGCAGATGGATTTTCTCGAGTTCAAACAACTCCGTGGTGTGATCTGGCTCAATATATTCAGCGGCTCGACTGACGCTGATCGTCATCGCTAGGATGATGGACAGGTGAATGGAGAGCAGGGCAATAGGAGGGACAATAGGCATGGTAAGGCTGGCGCTAGAGAATCTCGTGAGCATAGATGCATGCTTCGGAGGCGGATATATTTAGTCTAGCTGCTATGTATTTCAAGAGCCAATAGGCAGGCTATGAGGGGCTGGTGGTGACAAAGATCATTTTGTGCGTGATGTCCTAGCCCAGCTGTGGTTTGGATAGGGCATGTCATCGTCTGCCGCTCCTCTGATTGATTACCTTCGTGAGCTCGAGGGGCGTGGCGAGAAGTATATTAGTGTCGATGATGACGCCCGCAAAATCCTGCGTGAATTTTACCTGCGAGCACGTAATGGAACGGTGGCTTCTGCGAGTGCAGTGAGTCCGAACAAGGCGGCAGGAGTAAAGCCGGTTGCAGCAAAGACGGCCGACGTAGCAGGGCTCAGTGCAGAGACACCCCATGTCGAAACTCAGCAGCATGATGCGGCTGCGGCTGACGGGTTGCAGGCCAGCGGATCGAGTGCCAAAGAAAAGATAGCTTCCTTGAAGCGGCAAGTCGCCAAGTGGCCAGCGGTGTTAGCACTTGCAGACTTACGTAAAACCATGGTTTTTTCCGTGGGCAATCCCGAGGCTGATATCATGCTGGTGGGTGAATCTCCTGGTTATGATGAGGAGCGCCTTGGTGAGCCGTTTGTCGGCAAGGCAGGACAAAAGCTCGACGGTATTCTGAAAGCGATGGGCGTTGAACGCAAAAACACCTACATCACCAATATTGTGAAATTTCGCCCGGCGATGCCCAATCAGACGACGAATAACCGCCAACCAACAAGCGAGGAGTTAGCGGCATTCATGCCTTTTATCCAAGAGGAAATCAAGGTGGTGGCGCCTAAGGTGATCATCGCTCTGGGTGGAACGGCAGCGCAGGCACTACTGGCCAGTGAGGAGTCCTTAGTCAACATGCGTGGCGAGTTCCATGATTGTGATGGGGTGCCATTACGCGTGACCTACCACCCATCTTACATTCTGCATAACGAGGCGACCTCGGAGAAACGCAAGATCTGGGAAGACATGCTAGCAGTGATGGACTTACTCCAGATGCCTGTGAGCGAAAAGCAGCGTGGCTACTTCGCCTAGTCTAGCTGGGTCCTTGGGGGCCTATTCGACATCAATCCATGCTTGCACTGGCGGGTGATATGCAGTCAGTTCGGGGCATGCAAACGAGTCACCCATTTTTGGCAGACGACTACCACATCCGCTGGTCAACACTCACGCCTGATCACGTCGAGGCGGATATCAACAAGGGTCTTGAAATTGCCGAAGCAAACCTTGATCAGCTGCGCAAGCTTGATGTGGCAGAGCTAAGTTATGAAAATACCTTTGAGGCACTGGAAAACGCATCGGAGGAACTGGACCGCGCTTGGGGTAGGCTTAACCACCTCGATTCTGTATGCAATGACGAGGATCAGCGCGCGGCCCTTAATGCTGCGCTGCCTCGGGTAACATCATTTTACGCGGCGATTCCGTTGGACGATGCCATCTGGGAAAAACTGAAGGCCTTTTCAGAGTCAGACGCATTTCAGGATTTGGACGCTACTCGAAAGCGCTATGTTGAGGAGACCTGCGCAAGCTTCATTCAGTCCGGAGCTAACCTGCCGCTCGATAAAAAATCCCGCATTGCGGAAGTGCAGTCGAGACTTTCTGAAATCACTCAGAAGTTCAGTGAAAACGTGCTCGATTCTACTAATGCATGGGAGCTGGTGATTGATGATGAGTCACGTCTTGCCGGTTTGCCTGAGTCTACTAAGGCCGCGTCTGCCGCAGATGCAGAGGGCAAAGGACACGAAGGGAAGTGGCGCTTTACCTTGCAATATCCGTCGATGGGGCCGGTGTTGCAGTATGCCGATGATGATGAGTTACGCCGTGAGATCTGGGAGGCGAATGGCACAGTCGGGCGTGATGGCGACTTTAACAATACGGCACTCATTTGGGAAATCCTTGAACTGAGGCAGGAGAAAGCGCAGCTGCTGGGCTATGACAACTTTGCGGATCTCACCTTGGAGCGTCGCATGGCGCGTAATGGTGAGGCGGCGCTTAAGTTTACCGAGGACCTGCACGATAGGATCATAGGGGCTTTTGAAAAAGACACCGAGGAGCTGCAGGCATGGAAGGCGCAGCAGACGGGCACGGATCCCGGACCGATGCAGCCGTGGGAGGTAAGTTACTGGGCTGAGAAACGTCGCAAGGCGGAGTATGATTATGACGAGGAGGAGTTGAGGCCTTACTTTCCGCTGCCCAGCGTGATGGATGGCATGTTTGGTATCGTCAGTAAGCTCTACAACATCCGCATCGAGGAGCGTGAGACGGGGGAAGACATCGAGACCTGGCATCCAGAGTGCTGTTTTTATGATCTTTATGACAATGCATCCGGTGAGTTGCTTGGATCATTTTATGCCGACTGGCATCCGCGCGAGAGTAAGCGCGGTGGGGCGTGGATGAATTACTTTGAGACGGGTTTGCCGCCGATGAATGGCTCACCGCGCGAGCCTCATCTCGGACTGATGGTGGGTAACATGACCAAGCCAATCGGTGGCCAGCCTGCCCTGATGGACCATCGTGAAGTGGAGACCATTTTCCATGAGTTTGGCCATCTTCTTCATCACCTGTTAGCCGACGTCACCGTGAAGTCATTATCCGGAACCAATGTTGCCTGGGACTTTGTTGAGCTGCCTTCTCAGATTATGGAGAATTTCTGCTGGGATCGTCAGAGTCTTGATCTTTTTGCCCGCCACTACGAGACAGGGGAGACAATCCCCGAGGACCTCTACCAGAAAATGCTGGCGGCTAGGAACTACATGAGTGCCAGTGGTTTTATGCGTCAGCTTGGGCTGGGTAAACTTGATCTGGATCTGCATGTGAAGCTCAGTAATTATCGTGGCAGGGATTTAGATGAGGTGGATCGTGAAATTCTCGCAGATTACAAGGCTCCTATGGCAACGGACGGGCCCTCGATGGCGCGCCGTTTCAGTCACCTTTTCTCCTCGCCGACCGGTTACGCAGCCGGCTATTACTCCTACAAGTGGGCGGAGGTATTAGATGCTGATGCCTTTACCCGTTTTCAGCGGGAGGGCATCCTTAATCCCGAAACTGGTCTGGCATTCCGTGAGGCAATTCTCAGCAAAGGTAACTCGGCACCTGCTGACGAGCTCTATGAGAATTTCATGGGCCGTGCTCCGGACCAGACCGCTCTATTAGAGCGGTCGGGCTTGGCCTGATCTGGGTTTAGTCCTAATGCTAGCCCTAGTCCTGGGTGAGCTTTGATCCCCACCAGTTTTTGTTGGGCACGTAGTTCGCATCTAAGTAGCGGGCGTGCGTTTTTTCGAGTTGAGCTGTGTGTTTCTTGTTAAAGTTCTCACGGTACTTTGTCTTGGCCACGTGGTTGTATCGTTTGTCTTGGAGTGGTACCAGGGCTCCCGTTTCCTTGAGCCAGGCATCAAGTTCTTTACGAAGAGTTTGAGTGATTTTTGGCTCTTTAGTAGCGAGGTTGTTCTGCTCGCCGATGTCCTTGCTGAGTTGGTAGAGCTCATCGTTACCGTCCTCATAGTAGTGGATGAGTTTCCAGTCGCCCTTGCGGATGATGGCGGAAGGTTCGCCTCCTTGGTTGCCATAGTGCGGGTAGTGCCAGAACAGAGCGCGATCGGTGATCTTGTTACCTTTCAAAAGAGGCACGAGGCTGAGACCATCGACATGCTGCTCCGGCATGGCGGGCAGGCCTGCCAGCTCAAGCATAGTGGGAAAGAAGTCCGTGCCAGTTACTGGGATGGCAGAGGTGGATTTAGCCTGAGTCAACCCTGGGGCCTTGATGTAGTATGGTTGTTTGATGCCACCTTCCCATTGGCGGCCCTTACCACCACGCAGCGGCAGGCAGGAGGTAGCGTAGGCGTCACCCGAGGATACTCCGCCGTTGTCCGATGTGAAGATGACCACGGTGTTTTCCGCCAGCCCGAGATCGTTGAGGGCCTTGAGAACAATACCCACAGCATCATCCATGGATTCCATCATGCCGGCGTAGATCGGACAGTCCTGAACTTGGCGAACGGGTTTGGTGCGATCGACCAGAAACCGATCTCCCTGATGTGGGGTGCGTTGTGCCTTGTCGCGGTATTTTTTCCACAGTGCGGGTGTGGTTTGAATGGGGGCGTGCACGGAGTAGAAGGAGAGGTAGGCGAGGAAGGGCTGGTTTTTGTTTTCCTTGATGAAGCTCGCGGTTTCTTCGGCGAGGCGAATAGGTAGGGACTCACCAGCGGGGCCATCGCTGAGTTTGGGATTATTGTGGGGTGAGAAGAATCCACCAGGAGGGCTCCCTCTCCAGTGGCCGCCCTTATTGATTTGAAAACCGTGGTCTTCGGGATGTGAGCCCTTGTCGCCAAGATGCCACTTGCCGGCAAAGAAGGTTTTGTAGCCGCTCGCTGCGAGAGCCTCGGCCAAGGTGGTTTCCTCATGGCCGAGGTGGCGTTTGTATTCCGAGGGCAGTATCTTGTCGTTGCGCTTCCAGGCTAGGCCTACTCGGGCTCCTATGTAGTCGGTGATGCCGTGATTGACGGGATATTTGCCGGTTAAAATACTAGCCCTAGAAGGAGAGCAGACCTGACAGGTGGAGTAACCCTCGGTGAAGCGCATGCCTTCGTTTGCGATGCTGTCGATGTGCGGAGTCTCATGCAGGGTGGAACCCTCAACGGACATGTCCTTAATGCCGAGGTCATCAGCGAGGATGAAGAGGAAGTTTGGTTTGTCTGTCTCTGCGAAAGCGAAACTACTGAGTGATAGCAGGACTAGAATAGATTTCATCATAGCAAGTGGTGATCATTATGGTCGTTCATGCATACGCAGGCAAACTGCTTGATCTTGCACTACAGCGTGTGGCGATCAACATTATGTTCAAAGTAGAGCTAAGATGCTGCTGGCTTTGTCTGCTATCATAGCATCGCGGCTTTTACTGAGTTTTTGAAAATATCCAGATTGCTTTTTTAAGTCAGATCGTAGTCTCCTGTGCCAGTCTGGGTTGGATGGCTCATCAGGCACTTGGGCAAAATGAGTCATCAGATCTAGAATTTCTCCCTGCACACTGATCTCGGAGATGGCGAGGATTTCGATCAGAAACGGCAAGCAGGGTTCTGCTGCGGGGTAAACCTGTCCTGAGCACAAGGCTACCCATAGCTCGTGGCTTGCCTTCATGGCACGTGGCTCTTTTCTTGATGCTAGATTTTCGAGCAGTCGAGGAACCTGTTTTTGGGTTTTTGGGGAAGCTTGATACTTATCCCAGGGCACAAGCCTGAGCCTCATCCAGAGTGAGTCTGCCATAACCAAAGATTGGACCGATCCGATCCGAATGAAAGATATAATTCGATCCGAGGGAGAAGTATTTGGTTGCTGAGCCTACAAAAAGAAGTTGTCGGTGGCTGGGGACAAGTAATGATCAAAAACAAGGCTTCATAGATGCGTTTATATGCGGCATATTGGGGGTGTGAAGCTGAATGCGGATGTTGGTGAGGGCATAGGTGATGATGAGTCATTGTTTCGATGGATCGAGATGGCTAATGTTGCCTGTGGAGCTCATGCAGGTGGGCCGGAGGAGATGACAGAGGCTGTTGATCTTGCTATGAGTTACGGAGTAGCAGTCGGAGCGCATCCAGGATATCCGGACCGTGAGGGCTTTGGGCGGAAGTCAATGAAGCTTTCATCTGCTGAGCTTACCCGTGTTGTGATCGAGCAAGTGGAAGCCTTAGATGCCATATGCCAGCAGGCAGGAACCAAGCTGCAGTATGTTAAACCTCATGGAGCACTTTATCACGATATGATGGCCTATCAGGAGGTGTACGAAGCTATGCTCCAAGTAGTGGCTTCGCTGCCTCATTCCCCAGCTCTGATGATCATGGCTCGAGAAGATGATGCCCTCGACCGGAGGCTGGCGGCCATGCATGGGGTGGCATTGCTTTTCGAAGCTTTCGCGGATCGTGCCTACACCGCGCAGGGTACGCTGTTGGATCGTGCCGAGCCGGGGGCGGTTTATAGTGACTCGGAGCGCATGCTTGAGCAGGTCATGCAGCTTGCCCACGAGGGAGGTGTCACCAGCTATTGTGGTAAAACCATCGCGATCGCTGCCGATACCATCTGTGTGCACGGAGACAACCAGGCATCGATCGAAGCAGCGAAGCAGATTCACTTAGCACTTAGGCCATGATGGGGATAAAGGTCAGTTGGGCTCCTGTTTCTGAAACGAGTCTCATGCTTTATTTTGGAGACGAGATTGATGTCAAACAGGCGCCGTTGATCGGAGAGGTGGCTCGTCGCATCAAGGCGGA
>ENA-OQVM01001107-OQVM01001107.1-marine-metagenome-genome-assembly--contig:-NODE-1107-length-37267-cov-10.537752_pt1 | contig 37267 bp, 31 predicted proteins | sample MGYA00237776_ERZ505498 | MGnify/ENA primary metagenome ERZ505498 (study PRJEB26159, sample SAMN06265151) | marine metagenome | isolation source: Helgoland LTER site | place: Germany:Helgoland, sampling...
ACTACGACCTCGGTGGTCTCGTACTCTCCGCTGGCTACGATGCTGGCGATCAGGGCGGCTCCTTGGGCGCGACACTGTCCTTCTAATTATAGGACCAGATATGGAGTGGTGCTCGCATCACTCCATATCGAAAGGGCATCACTTCGATGCCCTTTTTTTGTGCGCCAAGTCGAAGCTTTGCCATTCAACGACGCCCAATCGCCGTTCGATGGGCCTCAGGCACATTCGATCAGGGCGGCAGATCGCCTCGCTCTATTCATGCGTTTGGACAGAAAAACCAACGACCCTTAGAGGCACGCTTTGAGCTATTGCTTTATGACTAAAATCATTGCTCAAAAACACCTTAATCACTAACCTATGACTGAACACGGGAGCTAGCGGGCGGCATTAGTTTTTACGAACTATAGACGGCAGCGCTAAGGCTCCGCCGAAGCTTTCAACAATGGCGAGCACGGAAATGAACGAACCGACAAGCACACTCAGGAATGCACCATCTGGCGACGGCCCTAATCAAGACACACTGGCGCTGGTTTACGACGGCGAATGTCCGGTCTGTTCCGCCTATTGCCGCGTGATCGCATTGCGCCAGCTGAACACTGAGTTTGAAATCATCAATGCCCGCAGCGACCATAGCCTCGTAACCTACCTGCATCACCAGAACTTTGATCTGGATGAGGGCATGGTGATGATCGTGGGTGAAAATATCTATTACGGTGCTGACGCAATTCGGGTTTTGTCGTCACTGACATCGGCACAGTCTTTCGCCAACCGCATCAACCATTTCATCTTCAAATCACGCACGATCTCAACCTTGCTGTACCCCTTTCTCAAGCTTGGACGGCGGGCGCTGTTGATCCTGCTTGGTCGCAAAACCATTGCTGAGACACGGCTAAGTCAGGAGGAGACGACATGACTCAAAACGCCGTAGCGTCCCCCGCCAGCTCAATGCTTGGGAGTCTATTCAATCTGCGAGGCAGCAGCGATGCCGCCGATATCGCAAACATGACCGGACGAAAAGCGCTTTGGCTGCGCATCGCGATGGCCGTTGCGATGTTTTCTATATCCTTGGAGAACAATCACGACGTTGGCGCCATTTTCAATGTCGGGACACGCCCCTTGGCCTTGTTCGAAGGCCAGGAAACGTTCGTTATTTTGCTCGCGTGCTGCATGTGTTTGCATCCAAAATATACGCGGATGAGCATTGCTGTATTTGCGGTAACGTTAATCCCTTACGCTCCCAACTTCCTCGGTCTGGCTAACCACCAAATCCTCGGCTTCTGGTGCATTCTGCCCGCTCTGTTGGTCAAAGATTGGGTCTCGTCGCGCAGCTACGCAACTTATCTCAGAGTGACCTTCGGCATGGTTATGCTGGCAGCCTTTGCGCAGAAATTGGTTGCTGGAACTTATATTGACGGCAGCTACCTGCAATTCCTCGTGACGAACAGCACCAAGACGACGGCAAGATGGTTTGAGTTTGTTTGCAGTTCTGGCCCTGCTGCGCCGTGCTTGCCCATTGTCGTAGCAAGCAACTTTATCCTCTTTTGGCAGGCAATCGTCGGCGTGTTTCTCATCATCGGCTGGAAGAACATCGGTGTTCTGATCATCGAGATTGCCTTCTTGATCGGTGCCGGCGTCTTTGCAGATGAATTTAATTTTCAGGTTTTGAACATCGCCCTTCTTGCCATCGTCTTCCGAACAGGGGTACCGATCATTGGGGCTGTCATTCTCGTCATCGTTACGATTGCTGACCTTTGGGGACTGGGTGCCATTGGAACGCAGGTGGCATTAATCCTTAGGGGGGCAGGATAGTGTTTAACTTTATAAAGCGTCCACGGGGTTTCGGGGCTTGGGCTTTTGTTATTCTCCTCGCCCTGCATTCATTGTGGGTGCTCAACCACCTGCGGCTACACGCTGAGCGGTCAATCAACCCTTGGAAGGGGGGTGGCTATGGCATGTACACCATCCCTGCACCCAAACAGGATTGGATTGTTCATTCGTCGGCCTCGGCAGAAATGAGGCCATCCGCTGCCAACAGAAAAAAGCGAGCCAGTACCGGTTTTCTCCTTGAGCACCATGTTTTAGCGAACAAAAATCGGTGGCGTCGATGCGCTCACCTCTCCCATAGCTCCATGGCGGGGTTTGTTCAGGCAAATCGCAAGATCCTCGAACCCTATATTATCGTGAGAGCGGTCGAATCCGTTTTTGATCCGAGCACGCGAAAGCATCCCAGAAAACAGATCGGACGGGTGAAGTTGGAAGTCCGAGATGGCTATATCTACTATGTCAGCAGGATGTGCGGTGAGGAAAAATCTGGTCGCACGCCCCTGAAGTCCTTAAAGGAGCTGGAGGGTTAATCCGGCTGATTGGCTGCGAGAACGGGGGGCGGCCCCTTTATCTTAACCGGTGCCGAATGGCCCATTACCGGCTATGATCATATTTGAGGCGTGGGGTTTGGCTGTTTGCTGCCCCGCGACTGCGACTGCAGATCCCCTTTACCAGACGTCCCGTGACGGGACTTAGGAAACGATCATTGCTCCAAAGATTCGTTAATATTTTCACGACCCCCCGGATGGGCAGGCGTGCATTCATTCTGTGGTCTCTTGCGCTGTTGGCTTTGTGGATCCTCACGTACTCTGTTGGCGCCGGGGAGGACCAGGTTCTACCCCTGAGTGAAACCGTTGCACCCGGGTTGCTCATCTACTGGTTCGCTGCGATCGTTTACACCGTGATCAGCATCGCTTTCACGGTTCGGAGACTACATGACACCAACCGGTCGGGGTGGTGGTACCTGTTAAACCTTGTGCCGGTGGTTGGTCTCATCCTCCTCTTTATCTGGACAGTGCTGACCCCCGGAACGCCGGGTACCAATCGGTTCGGGCCAAGTCCCATCGATCCCACCGCGGAGGTTGCAGACGTGTTCGGCGCCAAAGGAAAAGCCCCTGCCCCATCGGTCATGGCGACCAGCGGCGTTGGCGAGTCTGGCGAGTACAAATTTGCCTGCCCTCAATGCGGTAAACTGAACCTTATGAGTGAGGTCAAATGCACCGAATGTGGAACGCGGACCTAAGAACGCCCCAACGTTCCCCCCTTATACCCGGCGGCACCGCAAAAATACTGGAACACTTGCCATTTCACGAGACGCACATGGCTTAGGCGAATGGGACAAGAAGGCAGGGGGATTGCTTGGTTGTCATTCTTTGCGAAGAAAGATGGAGGTACCGACCGGATTCGAACCGGTGTACACGGATTTGCAATCCGGTGCGTAGCCTCTCCGCCACGGTACCTCTGCTGACTGAGCCGGAAGCTAACACCAAGGATTGAGCCGGGCAAACAATAAGTGCTCGCCGATTTTTCAAGTCAGCAATCTCGAACCCGATCCAAAAATTTCATCCCAAGAGGCACGATCCTTGACGCGCCTGCCCCCAGCGCCGAACCCGTTGAGTGTTGACCTGCTTTGTTGCGCTTTACACTGGTCTTTGTGCCTGACGGACCGTTACAAGGGGGCGTCCAGACCAACGAAAGTGCCTCTATGACAGACCCCATCACCCTGATCCATCGCCGCGCCAAAGCCACGGTGCGCCATATCGTTTTGGCGGAGGGCGAAGACCAGCGCGTGATTGAGGGCGGATTGATGGCGGCTCAGTCGGGCTTGGCCCACATAACACTCTTGGGTCGGACCGATCGGATTGCGCCGTTGATGGGCACACCCGATTTGACCACAAATGTCAGCGTGATTGATCCCGGCGCCAGCGACCTGCTGCCCGAGCTGTCCCGCGCCTATTTCCAACGACGCCAGCACAAAGGCGTTACGATGGAAGATGCGGCGCAGGCTGCTCTGGACCCGCTGAACTTTGCGGCCCTGATGGTTCATACAGGTCACGCTCATGGCACCATCGCAGGCGCAGTCGCCACCACCACCGATACCGTTCGCGCCGCTTTGCAGGTGATTGGAAAGCATCCCGATGCCGGCGCCGTTTCGTCTTTTTTCCTCATGATCCTCAATGCACAGCGGCACGGCGACAAAGCCGGCGCGGTTGTTTTTGCGGACGCAGGGCTTACGATTGAGCCAACAGTCGAACAGTTGGCCGGGATCGCCCTCGCCTCCGCCGACAGTTATCGCGCCATGGTGCAGCAGGAACCCCGCGTTGGGCTTCTATCGTTTTCAACGATGGGCAGCGCAGACCATCCAAGCATCGACAGGATTAATGAAGCCAAGGCTTTGGCCCGCGCCCAGCGTCCCGCGCTGGTCATCGACGGTGAGTTGCAGTTTGACGCCGCCTATGTCCCCGCCGTCGCAGCGTCCAAGGCGCCAACATCTCAGATTCAGGGTGACGCCAACGTCTTTGTCTTTCCGTCCCTGGAAGCAGCCAATATCGCGTACAAGATTGCCCAGCGTATCGGCGGCGCAACGGCCATCGGCCCCATTTTGCAAGGCTTGGCGAAACCCGCCAACGACTTGTCTCGGGGGTGCACGGCCCAAGACGTCTACGACTTAATCGCCGTCACAGCACTCCAAGTCGCTGACGACGCAACAACACAGGATACCAACCCATGATCAAGCACTGTGTGTTTCTCAATCTCGCTGAAGAAGCTGAGTTTGAGCTCTTGATGGACGCCTATGAAATGATTGGCGAGGTGCTGGACGATATCGATGGGGTCTATGATTTTGCCGCTGGACCAAACCGTGATTTCGAGGGGAAATCCCCCGCCTATGAAACCGGTTTTGTCATCACCTTTGTCAACAAGGACGCGCTGGACGCCTATGCCCAGCACCCCAAGCACGCCGAAGCCGGTGAAATCCTAACAAGCCTGTGCTTCAATGGTGCGGCTGGCATCTTGGTCTTTGACCTCGACGTCGGTGATGGCGACGAGGAAATAGTGGTCGAAGGCGCTTAGCGCCCGCTAGGGCGCTCCGAGTACAAGGGTCCGAAGGTCATTTTGGTCAGGCGCCCTTGGCCTTAGATGCCCTCTGGTTGCGCGCGGATAAAGGTGCCGTTCTGCAGATCCCGCACCGCTTCTCGCAGCTCTTCACCGGTATTCATGACAATCGGCCCATGCCACGCCACGGGCTCTTTCAGCGGTTTGCCAGACACCAGCAGGAAACGCATGCCCTGCTCACCCGCTTGAACCGTGATTTCGTCGCCTCGATCAAACTGAACCAGCGTCCGGTTCCCTGACAGATCACGCAAATGCACTTCTTCGCCGTTGATCTCCTTCTCGACCCGCACGCCAAAGGGTTGGGAGGCGTCGCGGAACGTGCCTGAGCCTTCAAAGATATAGGCGAAGGCATGGCGTTCCACTTCGACTTTAAAGACTTTGCGCACCCCAGCGGGAACAAAAACATCCAGGTACTGCGGGTCAGCGGCAATCCCGTCAACCGGGCCTCGCTTCCCCCAAAACTCGCCGACAATCACTTTGACCCGCGTGCCGTCGTCGTCGATGATTTCGGGGATTTCGCTGGACGTCACGTCTTGATATCGCGGCCCGGTCATCTTGAGCGAAGATGGCAAATTCGCCCAAAGCTGAAATCCGTGCATTTGTCCCCGGTCGTTACCGTGGGGCATTTCCTGGTGCATGATGCCGCTTCCTGCCGTCATCCACTGGATATCACCCGCCCCCAAGCTGCCCTGATTACCGAGTGAATCCGCATGGTCTACGGTGCCGGCCAGAACATAGGTGATGGTTTCGATGCCGCGGTGCGGATGCCAAGGAAAGCCCTTTTCGAACTGGCTTGGATGATCGCCGCGGAAGTCGTCGAACAGCAGAAACGGATCAAAAGCGCTCGGATTGTGAAAACCAAAGGCGCGGTGCAGGTGAACGCCGGCGCCTTCCATGGTTGGCTGCGCTAAGGTTGCTGACTTTACGGGGCGAAAGGTCATAAGACGTGTCCTTGTGAGTGTTCTAAAGACGTGGGCCTAATCGCCGTCAAAACAAGAATTGCGCTCCGGAAAAGCAGCGTTGAAAACTGCGCAACAGGCGGACAACAAGACAAGCTGGGATTCAAGCCCCGCCTTACTTACCCCATCAGCCAAGCATTTTCCCCGTCTGCCGTTGTGTCAGATCCAGCGTCAGATCCCGTGCTGATCACTTCGGGAAAGGCCTCAACCACGCCGGTCCCAGTGATGATCCCGTCCTCGCCCGCGACGGTGTACCCCAGCTCGGCATACGCGTCTTGTTCGTCCGCCGCCAACTGGGTCAAGGCCGTTTCGGGCAGCAGTTGCAGGTCTTCGGAGGTGAGGTTGTACAGCGGTGAACTGGCCAATCCAACGGTCTCAAAACCCGCTTCCAAGAGCTTTGCATCGACTTGTGCAGGCGACAAAGTGTCCAAATCCGTGGGCAACAATACCTCTTCCCAAGCTGGGAAATAGAGCTCTTCCCACCCAAACGCACTCACCATGGAAAAATACTCTTCGTCCGTCAGGGCGTCGATTTCGTCGGGCGTCATCAGATAGAAGGGGTCTTCATCCGGCGCGCCAATGGGGTCCAGACCATTGCTTTCGAGCTTAAAGTCAATTTGCGCCATTGAAAGGCTGGCCCAGTCTTCGTCAGTGATGACATCATCCCAAACCGGTGCCTCCAACCCCCAATCCACTTGATCCAGCAGCGCTTGAAACTCTGAATCCGTGAGTTCCTCCACTTCCAGCGGCGTCAGGTCGTAAAAGGGGTCGCCAACGGGATCGCCAATCGCCCGCTCACCATTGGCCAGCAGCTTAGCGTCAATTTCCGCCATGGACAGCGTGTGCCAATCTTCTGTGGTGATCAGGTCGGGGACGTAAATTGACAGACCGGCAAAGTCGGTTGTGCTCATGGACGTCGAGCCAGCCGCATCATCGCCGTAGACGGCTTCTTGCATCGCGGCAAAGTTGCTGGCCGACGGTCCGCCATTCGCCACGGTTGCTTCCTGAAGCTCGACTGTTTCCGTCGCCGCGCCATCGCCATCGCCTTCGGCCTCATCTGGCATCCAACCAAATGTTTTCCGCACGAAGTTGACCGGGACCATCAGCAAGTCGAAGAATGCTCCAAACATCAACTATTCCTTTTACGTTCAGAGATTTAAGGCCACTCCCCGCGGACCTACGTCAGCGTCCTTGTTATACCCCAGAATGCGGCAACGCTAAGGCGAAGAGTCTGATAAACAATCGCTGTTCTTGCTGCGACGGCGTGGAGGACGCCCTCAGTGAAGCCCCTGCCCACACGCCGCGTCATAGAAGCCGCGAGGAGCCGCGTTATGACCAAGCAACATCCCGATTCACAGGTTCTCGATCCCCGCTGGAGTGATTTACGCCAGTATCGGGACATGCCCGAGATCGACTTCGATCGCCTTTACGCCTACCGCATTGAGCGCCTGCGCGCGCAGATGCGCCAGCGCGGTATTGGCCTGACAATGCTGGTGAACCCGGTATCGATGCGGTACGCGGCTGAGTATCGAACCTATGCCCTGTTCCAATCCCACATCCCGACAACCTATGTTTTTGTGCCCGCCGAGGGTCCGCTGGTGATCAACGCCGCCTATGGCGCAACCGACGTGGTCAAAGACGTTCGACCCGGGCGCCCCTTGCATTACTTCGATGGCGGGGAAGACTTAACAGACTTGGCCGCAGCATTGGCCGGCGACATCTGTGAATATTTGGCCGAAATCGGTGACACCACCAACCGCGTTGCGGTCGAATACGTCAATCCCAGCATCACCCGAGCCCTGGTTGATCGAGGCTTGGACGTGGTCGATGGTGTGCAGGTTTCCGAGGCCGCACGGGTCATTAAGAACCCCGACGAAGTGAACTGCATCAAGTGGGCCTGCGCGGTTGCCCAATTGGGTATCGCAAAAGTCGAGGAAGCCTTGGCCCCGGGTGTTACCGAAGTCCAGCTGTGGGCGCTGCTGAATTACACCAACCTCGCCAACAATGGCGACTGGCATGATGGCCGCATGCTGGCCAGTGGGGATCGCATTAACCCTTGGCTGCAGGAGGCGTCCCAGCGGGTGATTCAGGACGGTGATCTTGTTGGTTTTGATACTGATATGGTTGGCCCCATGGGCTATTTCGCTGACATCTCGCGCACCATCCATTGCGGCCCCTCTGCGCCCACCCGACGCCAGCGCCAATTGTACCGTATGGCGGTCGAGGAAGTTGAACACAACATGGCCCTGCTCAAGCCCGGTTTGGGCCTGCACGCCTTCCGCGATTTGTGTAAGCCCATGGATCCAAGTTTTCAGGACAACGCCTACAGCTGCCTTCTGCATGGTGTCGGCATGTGTGATGAATACCCGCAAGTCAAACACCCTTGGCGTACCCAAGTCTACGACGGCACATTCGAAGCCGGAATGGTCGTTTGTGTAGAATCCTATTGCGGTGCTGTCGGCGAGCGAGACGGTGTGAAATTGGAACAGCAAGTCTTGATAACCGAAGACGGCATTGAACTGCTTTCAGACTATCCGTGGGACGCCCGATTGATGGACTAAACCCCATGCGGTGGCGGCGGTAAGGGGATGTTTTTCGGCGTTGCCTGACCCTACTGGCGCCGCCGGATCGAGCCGTCTTAACAAAATACTATTTTTGATAAATTTGTTTTTCTAGATCATATTTACTAGGTCATTCCAAGCCATTTGCGTCAATATCTATTCAGTACCTGTTAGGATTTATTGGATAGTAAGGAACCAAAAAATGATCGTGAGACTAACCCAAGATCTTGCCCGCGGTTTTGCACCCTGGCGAGATATGGCTTTGGCCAATCAAGAGAAGATGAAAGCCTACGGCATGAAATTGGTCTATGCCGGGACAGAGGCAGATGATGACAACAAACTGTTGGTTCTCATCGATTTTGATGGCCCCGAAAGCATTGCGTCGTTCCGCAATGATGCAGAGCTGACCCAAGCCCGCATCGACGCCGGTGCCTTGGTTGAAACAACCGTGATGACGCCGATGACCAGTGATGTCCTCATGGGCTTGCCCAAGTAAAGCAAGCCACAGGCCTGAACCATACCGGGTGGTTTTCCCGTGCCCAATCGGGCGCAGTCAGACCACCCTTTTTTTTGCGTGCAGGACGTCGATCAAACCCCGCTACTTAAGGCGTTACCCAAGGGCGATGCCAATGTTCTTGGTTTGAACGTAGTTATAGAGCGCTTCACGCCCCTTTTCCCGGCCGTAACCCGATTTACCGAAGCCGCCAAAGGGCGTTTCGACGCCGCCAGCGTACCATTCGTTGACATAGATTTGCCCGGCCCGAAGCCGTTGAGCAGCAGCGGTTGCGCGGTCTAGGTCTTTGGTAAAGACGCCAGCGACCAGACCATAATCGGTGTTGTTGGCCATGCGAATGGCTTCGTCATCGTCGCTGAACGTCATCACGGAAATCACCGGGCCAAAGACCTCTTCCTGCGCGATATTCATCTCGGGTGTCACGCCATCAAACACCGTTGGCTCAAAGAAATACCCCGGCTGGTTCAGCTTTCGCCCGCCTGTCACGGCGCGAGCGCCTTCGCTTTGGGCGCGCTGGCAGAGTCCCTCGGCGCGCGCGCGCTGCGCCTCCGACACCATCGCCCCCATATTTGCGCCAAAAATCGGGCGCTCCATCCCGTGTCCGACAGAAAGGCTTTTGGCCAATTCACTAACCCGCTCAACCATTTCATCGTGAATGCTCTCGTGCACCAAAATGCGGGAAAATGCGGAACACACCTGGCCCGCATTAAAATATATGCCCCAGCGCACGCTATCGAGCACCTTTGCCCGGTCCGCATCAGGGTAGACGATCCCCGCAGACTTACCCCCCAGTTCCAACACACAAGGCACCACCCGCCGCGCCGCCGCAACCGCCACAGCCGTCCCGGTTTGCACGGAACCGGTGAACACCACCTGCCCCACGTCTGGATGCGCCGTCAGCGCCGCCCCCGCCTCGGCACCATGACCGCAAAGAATGTTGACCGCGCCTGCCGGAAAACCCGCCGCCTCAGCCGCTTCTCCAAAGATAAAGTGCGACAGCGGATCAAGTTCGGGCGTTTTGACAACAACAGCATTCCCGGTTGCCAGCGCAGGACCAATCCCGCGCGCCGTAATTTCAAGCGGGAAGTTCCAAGGAATGATCTGCCCGGACACCCCATAAGGCTCATAGGTGGTGAAATCGAAGTATGACGCACCCAGCGGGATCGACTTGCCTTCAACGCTCTCCGCTTGGTTGCCGTAAAATTCAAGGAAGCGCGCGGCGCTATCCACCTCAATCTCAGACTCCCACAACGGCTTGCCGCTTTCCAGTGTCAGCAAAGTGGCCACGCGGTCTTTATTCGCGCTGATATGGGCCGACATCTTTTGTATCATTCTCGCGCGCTCAACAGGCCGCAAGTCCGCCAATGAGCGATTTTCGCGCACAGCCACCGCCGCTTGCACCGCCCGATCGACGTCAGCGGCATCGGCTGCTGCTTGTAAGGCGAGCGCTTCGCCGGTGTTGGGATTATCAACCGCAATCGCGCCCGCCCCGCCGTCAACCCAATGGCCGTTAATGTAGTTTTTATAGAGTTCCTGAACCGCTGACATAGGACACCTTTCTTGTTCGCTGTGCGCTTGGTTAACCGCCTGAGCCGGGCGCGTCATGCGACTTCGCGACCCGGTATTCAAATTAGCGCCATTGCGCGCCAAGCAGGATTACAGGACGTTAGACCATGCGACGCTGCTGCTTGCGTTCCGAACGTGTTTCACCGGCCTCAATGGGGTAGAAATACAGGACCGGTCCCTCAGACTTCTTGAGTAAACAAGCATGACCAAAAGCTCACACTATGACACTCTGATCATTGGCGCTGGCGCAGCGGGGATGCAAGCGGCGGCTTTTGCCGCTGCGCGTGGGGGTTCCGCCTTGGTCATCGATCACGCCAAAGCCCCGGGCGAGAAGATCCGTATTTCCGGCGGTGGTCGGTGTAACTTCACGAACATGGGCGCTGAGCCAAAGAACTTTCTGTCTCAAAACCCTCACTTCGCCAAATCGGCGCTGAAGCGCTACACGCAATGGGATTTCCTCGATCTGGTGGTCCAGCATGGCATCGCCTATCACGAAAAGACGCTCGGTCAGCTGTTCTGTGACAACAGCGCTAAGGACATCATCGACATGCTGCTCGACGAGATGGCGCAGGTCGGGGCAACGTTGTGGTTGCGGACCAAGGTGCTGTCGCTGTCCAAGTCGGAAACCGGCTTTTCCATACGGGTTGAGCGCGAAGGTCAGGAGCATGCCTTGACCGCCGCAAACGTGGTTGTCGCCTGTGGCGGGAAATCAATTCCGAAGATGGGCGCCAGCGGCTATGGCTATCAGCTGGCCCAACAGTTTGGGCTGGCGCTGACGGAAACCAGACCAGCGCTGGTCCCGCTAACGTTCACAGACACCCTGCTCGACGAGTGCAAGGCGCTGGCCGGGGTCGCAGCAGATGCGGTCGTCCACCACGGAAAAACAGCGTTTGAAGAAGCGATTTTGTTCACGCATCGCGGCTTGTCCGGTCCGGCTGTTTTGCAGATTTCCAGCTATTGGCGGGAAAGCAGCGCCATCGAGGTCAATCTGGCCCCCGGCTGGAATGCGGAAGCGGCGCTGAAACGCTGGCGGGTGGACGCGGGCAAGCGCAACCTTTCGACCCTGCTCGCCGACATCCTGCCCAATCGATTGGTGCAATCGATCCTTGGCCCACAATTGGCGCAGGCGCGTGTGGGCGACCAGTCGGACAAGACCCTGAACCGCTTGGCCGAACGCATCAACCGGTGGGAAGTCATGCCGACCGGCTCGGAAGGCTACCGCACCGCCGAAGTCACCTTGGGAGGGGTCGATACCGCTGGCCTTGAGTCCAAGACCATGGAAGCGCGCACCGTTCCGGGCCTCTATTTCATTGGTGAAGTTGTCGATGTAACCGGGTGGCTGGGCGGCTATAACTTCCAGTGGGCGTGGTCATCGGGCTGGGCCTGCGGCACTGCGATTGCAGAAAAAACGCCATCCTGATGACGCGTTCTCGCGCGATGTGAGGAGCGATCCCGATACACCGTTACCCCATTGGTTCTGGTGTATAGGCGCAATCGCGATGCTCGATTTCTCCACGTTAGACCGTGCTTGGAGCACGGTATTCGATCAGTTCGCCCAGCGCGTTGCTGCGACGGCGACGGGAGAAGGGCTGGAGACCGCAAAACTGCTTCAGGCGCACGCCAATCGGCGCCCTCACTGGCAGCTTCATGCTCATGATGTTGTGCTGGCTGGTACGCTAGCCGCGATGGATCGCGACCCTTTGGTCGAAGCGCTTGAGCGACTTTCACCGTTTCTTGCCTGGAATACGCGCGGCGTGTTCACAGATAGCAGCGCCACCAATCGAGCCTATGTCGAGCTGCTTGGGCCCGACGGCATGTTGCAGACGGACGAGATACGGCTGGGGGTCTATTGGCACGATCGCCACACGTTTTATCCGCGCCATCGGCACGAAGCGGTGGAGTTGTATCACGTTGTTTCCGGCACTGCCCTTTGGCAGCACGTCAGCGAGGAATGGGTGCCGCGTCCGCCTGACAGCTTTGTGCTGCACCAATCCAATGAAGATCACGCCACCAAGACGCTCGATCAGCCGCTGCTTGCGCTGTGGTCGTGGTTGGGTGACATCAGCTTCGACACCTATTCCATGGATCAAGCGCCAGCGGAGTTAGGCACCGAGTTCCGCGATTTCGCACGCAATTAGCGCGGCCAACCTCGCATTATTTTCAACCAAACGGATATTGGTGGCGAGACTGTCGCCGCCCGTCAGTTCCGTGACACGCGCCAGCAAGAAAGGCGTGGACTCCTTCCCCGCCACCCCCTGCGCCTCTGCTTCGGCCAGCGCTTGCTCGACCGCGCTGTCAATGCGGGTGCGGGGCATGGCGAACTCGGCGGGGACCGGGTTGGTAACCAGCACGCCGCCCCGCAGTCCAAAGCCCCATTTCGCCTGCAGCAACCGTGCGATTTCAGCCGGACTGTCGACCCGGTGATCAACCTGTAAACCCGTGTCCGGGGTATAGAAACCGGGCAGATCATCGGTGCCATAACCCAGCACCGGAACGCCGTGGGTTTCGAGGTATTCCAGCGTTTTGGGCAGGTCAAGAATGGCCTTTGCCCCTGCGCACACCACCGCGACATCCGTTTGCGCCAATTCCTGCAGGTCCGCAGAAACGTCCATCGACCGTTCAGCCCCACGATGCACACCGCCGATCCCGCCAGTGGCAAACACCCGGATCCCTGCGCGGTCGGCAAGAATCATCGTCGATGCCACCGTCGTGGCACCATCCTGGCCCGTCGCCATGATTTGCGGCAGGTCGCGGCGGCTGATTTTCGTGACGTTCAGGCCTTTCTTGCCCAAATACTCGATTTGATCTGGCGTTAGTCCCACGGTGGGCTTTCCGCCTATCACAGCAATCGTCGCAGGAACGGCCCCGTTATCCCGCACGTGCTGTTCGACCGATAGGGCCGTTTCGACGTTGCGGGGATAGGGCATGCCGTGGCTGATAATCGTCGATTCAAGCGCAACAACGGGTTTGCCCGCCTCCAGCGCCGCTCGGACGGAGTCTGAGGTTTCGATCATGGGGTGGGTCATGGCTTATGGGCCTCTTGTTCGGAACGGACCGCAGCCTCGCATAGGCCGGGGTGAATGGCGCGCGACGATTGCAGCGACAAGCTCGCCGCCGCCTGCGCCCACGGCAAAGCCTCGGACAGCGGCAATCCAGCAAGGTACGTATCGACCAGCGCTGCCATCAACGTATCGCCTGCGCCGGTTACGGATTGGATGGAAACCGGAAAAATGGGTTGGGCAAAAACGTCGCCATCAGCGTCACTGCCCCAAACGCCGTCCCGACCTTGCGAAATCACCACGCGCTTGACACCCAAGTCGTGCAAGGCACGGGAAAGATCCTCAACCGGGCTGTCTTCAGACCGCCCCGTCAAGGCTGCTGCCTCGATGCGGTTTGGCTTCAGCAATGTGATCCGGCTCAACCACGGGAGCAGTTTCACAGCTTTTGTGACGCTCACCGGCTCCGCAAAAACAGGGATATTGGATTGGGTGTTGGAGAAGATAAACGCCAAGGCATCTTCACTGAGATTTGCATCAACAACCCAAGCTTTGGCGTCTTCGAGATCCCGCATTCGCTCGGCCAGTACCTTTGGCGTCAGTGCGTTGACCAAATCCATATCGTTGATCGCCAACTGCATCTCACCGGCGGAATCTAGAACGGACAAATAGGTTGAGGTGGTTTGCTCGGGCACACGAAGCGTAGCGCGGAGATCCACACCGGCAACCGACGTTTGCCGAACGATGTCTTCAGCGAAGCCGTCATCACCCAGCGCGGCGATCAGCTTGGTCAAGCGGCCCAGGCGCGCCAAAGCTTCCGCAATGTTGCGACCAACACCGCCCGCGCTGGCCCGCACCGTTCCGGGAAGAGAATCACCGCTGCGCATGGCGACGGCGGCTTGTCCCGAAAGGTCCATGTTCGCACCGCCGATCACGACGATGGGCGGGGTTTTTGCTTCTGACTTCACCAGTGTGATTGACTCTTTCTATCCGCACTCAACAAAGACGCAGTTTTGTGGCCCGAAAGAGCCAGACCGCGCATGTTCCCTAGCGATAGAGGGCAATCCGGCTCACGGCAAGGTCAGCTTCGAAATCACGAGCGTAGGCCGTAACGTTCAAGCGGTTAATGGTTGAGGGATCCAGCGGCTGGCGAAAGGATTCGCTGGTGAAATCAGACCACGGCAACCGAATGCGCGTCCACGTGTCAGTCGTTGCAAAAGTGTGCTTGTAGAACCGCCACGGGGGGAAGCTGCGGGTTGTGGTGACATGGATGTTGTAATCCTCACCATTGCCCAGCACGTCAACTTCAATGCCAGAATATTGCTCTGCATCAATCCGCCGACCATCAATGCGCAGGCTTACTTGAATAAATCCACCGTTCTGCGCGGTGCTGACGTCACCATAAAGGCGGATAGCGACGCGCTCATCGACCATTTCATAGGCGCCGCCCCCGTTGGAAACGCCGCCCATAACGCGGTCGGAGGTGTAAGACCACCGGCCACCAATCGTTGCATCGGGCGCGGATGCAAAGTCATCAATGACCAACGTATCCGGCGCGGCATTAACCCCGTCGGCGTCACCCGTTGCCCCAACTTCCAAAGGCCCGGCTAACGCCAGTGCTGTTCCAAACCCCGCTGCAAGATGCAGCGCTTTGCGTCGATTTAAAGCCATTCGGTCAACTCTTTCACACCATCTACCCCCTGAGCTAGATGAGAGCTGGTCGGTTTCAACAGCCGGTGGGGTAAAAAGCGGTGGGACGCTAGCAGTCCAGGGGCTTGAGTGTCCTGTTTGCCAACCATCAAAAAAGCCCGCCCATCGACAGCTTGTCGAAACTAACCCCCTAAAACGAAACAAAAGTTTCCATAAGGCGCTTCTATTTCAAATAAAATATGATTGTTATTGGTTGTCGGACAATATTTCATTTGGTTCGTACACTTTGTGCTAAACGATTAATCGCAATAAAATAACAAATTAAAAATGTAATGTCATGGTTACCGCATCTAAAACGCAAACGGATTTCAGAAAATCCACATCTCAATTCACACTTATTTTTATTTGCGTTAGCTCTATGACTGCGCTGGCGATTGCGTCTGCGTTTTTCATTTATTCCACTTTTTTCTACGCCGTCATTCAGGATAGCTTCAGAATTTCATCTGTTTTCTGCAAATTCTACACAAGCTTTTTCATCGCCGGCCTTTTCATACCCACAGAACTTTATTTGCAATTTGTCCGCCGCCGAAGCCTGATCCAGTCGGCGTTTCTCTTGCTGCTAGTGGCATTTGCGTTCGATACCATTGCATCCACCATCGCGTTTTATCAGCCAGACAACCTCTTTTTCGCTTACCTCGCGTCTTCGATTGGGCTGGAGCGGTACTCGTTGCTTTTGCTCGCGAACGAGATGCTGGCGTCTGCACTGGGAATCCTTGCGGGCATTGCGGCGTTGGTTGTCTTCAAGCCCTTGCTGATCAAACTCAACCTTATTGACCAACGTCGCGACTATCCCTCTAATCAACCTGTGTGATTTCCCACGGTTCATGAGGCTTTGTGATGAAGATCGACCCGACCCTTGTTGATGCGTTTCAGCGCGATGGCGCCGTGGTGGTCCGAGGCTTGTTCGCTGACTGGATCGACGAAATCGCCCAAGGCATCGAGCAAAACATGGCCGAACCCGGTCCTTATGCCGCTGAGAACCTTCAAGACGGTGAGCGGGGCCGCTTCTTTGACGACTATTGTAACTGGACGCGGATCTCCCCGTTTGAGCAAGTCATTCGACGCTCACAGGCTGGCGCTGTCGCTGCGCAGTTGATGGCAAGCAAGCAGGCGCAGTTCTTCCACGATCACGTGCTCGTCAAAGAACCCGGCACCGCAAAAGCCACCCCTTGGCATCAGGATAGCCCCTATTACTTCGTTGAAGGTGAGCAAACCGTCAGCTTCTGGACCACCGTCGAACCCGTCACCAACGCGACCTTGCGCTGTGTTGCCGGCTCCCACCACTGGCCCAAACCCGTGCTGCCCACACGCTGGCTCAAAGAAGACAAGTTCTACCCCAACGAAGAAGACTATATCCCCGTCCCTGATCCGGATGCAGAAGGCATGAAGGTGTTGGAATGGCATTTGGAGCCCGGCGATGCCGTTGCTTTTAACTTCAAAACCTTGCACGGCGCGCGCGGTAACACTGCCACACAGCGCCGTCGCGCATTTTCACTGCGCTTTGTTGGGGATGATGCCCGCTATGTCGAACGTCCCGGCCCAACCTCACCCCCCTTTCCCGGTCACGATATGATGGCCGGACAGCGGCTGCGCGAAGACTGGTTCCCCGTGATCAGCGGTCAGTGATTCAACGCGGGCTGCTTACGGTCCTGACACTCATTGCATTTGCTGGAAACTCCATTCTGAACCGAATGGCGCTGGCCGAAGCGCTGATTTCCCCTGAAGCCTTCGCCGCCATTCGGCTGACCAGCGGCGCGTTGGCCTTGGGCCTCATGGTCAGTCTTCACCAAGGAAACACGCGATGGCTGGGCAAAGGCTCAATCATCGGCGCCACGGCACTGGGCGTCTATGCCATTGGCTTTTCCTTTGGCTATCTGCGCATCGATGCGGGCTTGGGGGCTTTGTTGCTGTTTGGCGTGGTGCAAATCACCATGTTCGCCGCAGCCTTAATCCAACGCCAAGAAACAATCAGCAGCGCTCGTTGGTTCGGGACCGCTGTCGCCTTTGGTGGACTGGTCCTGCTGCTGCTACCCGGCACCGTCGCGCCCTCGCCCGTGTTTGCGGCGATGATGGTTGTCAGTGCGATTGCTTGGGGCGTTTATTCGCTCGTGGGAAAAAACGCGACAGACCCGCTGGCCAGCACAGCCGCAAACTTCCTCTGCGCCGCACCAGCGGCATTGTTGGTCTGGGCCTTTATCCCGCCAACCACAGCGCTGACACCTCAAGGGGTCGGTCTTGCGTTGCTGTCAGGGATCGTGACGTCGGGGATGGGGTATGCCCTGTGGTACGCCATCCTGCCCCAACTGCGCACCACGACCGCCGCGCTTACGCAAGTCACCGTGCCGATCATCGCGGCGCTGGGCGGTATTTTGCTGTTGGGCGAAGGCTTGACGATCACGTTTATCGCCTCTGCAGCTTTGGTGCTGGTGGGTGTGGCGGTGTCGCTCAGGCGCTGACTGCGGCCCTACCTAACGGTTGTCCTCGTACCATTCCTTGATCAGCAAACGCTCCTCCGGCAGCATATTCGACTTGTTCGCCGGGGGCATCGCACCGCTGATCGCCGACTGCATATAGATCCGCTTGGCATGCAGCGCCGTATCGGCCGGCACCTCTAACGCCACCCCTTTCGGCGCACCATAGAGGCTGGGCCAAGCCGGTTGCTCAGCGTGACAGACCGTGCAGCGGTTGGTGATGATGGTGTGCACGCCGTCGAACTCCGCAGCCGACATCAACCGTGCCTGCTGTGGGCTGAGCGAAGAAGCCTGCGCCTCGCCCCGGTCGCCTTTGAACACAAACGGCCAAACCGACAGAGCAATCACAATCGCAAACAGCACAAACGCCGCGCTCCACGTCCACATGGGGTTGCCCTTGCGCGCATCTCGGGTGTTGAAGAAATGGCGAATACACACACCGATCAAGAACACCAGCGACGCAATCAACCAATTGTACTTACTGGCAAACACCAGCGGGTAGTGGTTGCTCAGCATCAGAAACAGCACAGGCAGGGTTAGATAGTTGTTGTGGGTCGAACGTTGCTTGGCAATGACCCCATACTTGGGATCCGGCGCCCGACCAGCCCGCAAGTCTGCGGTCACGATTTTCTGGTTCGGAATGATGACCATGAACACGTTGGCCGACATAATCGTCGCCGTCGCTGCCCCCAAATGCAGCATGGCCGCGCGGCCACTGAACACTTGCGTATAGCCCCACGCCAGCGCGACGAGCACAAGAAATAGAAAGATCATCAACCGCGTGTTGTCGTTCCCAAACCGGCTCTTACACAGTCGATCGTAAAAGACCCAGCCGAGGATAATCGATCCAAGCGAAATCAGAATGCCGACCCAAATCGGAATATCCAACACGTTCGGATCAACCAAATACAGGTCCGCCCCCAAGTAGTAGATCAGCACCAGCATGGCGAAACCCGTCAACCATGTGCTGTAGCTTTCCCATTTGAACCACGTCAAATGCTCAGGCAGGTTTGGCGGCGCGACGTTGTACTTTTGAACGTGATAGAAGCCGCCGCCATGCACTTGCCATTCTTCGCCGTTCACCTTCTCCGGCAAAGGGCCATCCCGTCGCAAGCCAAGGTCCAGTGCGATGAAATAGAACGACGATCCCACCCATGCGATTGCCGTCGTGACGTGCGCAATACGAAAGGCAGTCTCAAGCCATTCCACAAGAATGGGAAAAATAGCGATATCCATCAGCGGCGCTCAATTCTTTACAAGTTCATCCGCAGCTTAGGACAGGTTGCGACAGACTTGAAGCGAACAGATCGTCACTGGCTCCAACGATAAACACCGCCACGGGTCTCATCGTTCAGAAGATAGATCGCGCCATCTGGCCCAACCTCCACATCGCGCAATCGGCCCAAGCGACGATCAAGAATAACCTGCTCGCCCACGACTTGGTTGCCCTCAACCTCCACATGGTACAGTTGCTTGAACTTCAGCGAGGTAACCAGCAAATCGCCCTCGTACGCCGGAAACTGCGAACCGGTTGGAACGAAGGTCATGTCACTGGGCGCGATCGATGGCGTCCAATGCCAAACACTATCGGCAAAGCCCGGTGCGCGGGTGCCTATCCCAATTTCGCCACCCCCATATTGCTCGCCATAGGTCAGCAGCGGCCATCCGTAATTCTCACCCGCAGAAAGGATGTTGATCTCGTCGCCGCCCTGCGGGCCATGCTCATTGGTCCAAACCGCGCCCGTATCGGGATGAATGGCCATGCCTTGAGGGTTGCGATGGCCAAAGGTAAAGATTTCTGCGCGCGCACTTTCCTGCCCAACAAAAGGATTATCCGCTGGAATACTCCCATCGCGGTTCAATCGGATCACGGCCCCCAAGTGGGTATCAACGTCCTGTGCGCTCTTCTCCTCCAACCGATCGCCCAAGCTGAGATAAACGAACCCTTCAGGATCGATTCCAATGCGGCAACCAAAATGATGGAAGCCATAGCTGGGGTTTGAGGACTGAAACAGCACGCTAAAATCCATCAACGCAGCGCCTGCCAACCGACCCTTGCCCAAAGTCGTGGCCGACCGCCCAAGCGAGGCTTCGCCGCTGTAGCAAACAAAGACCTCCCCGCGATCGTACAAAACGTCGAGCATCCCGCCCTGCCCGCCAGCAACCACGTCCGGCGCGCCACGAACACGCTGGGCTGTGCCTTGGACCACGTTCACCAAACTCAGTCCCCCCGGCCGTTCCGAGACGAGCAGATGCTCTTCATCAACGAAGCTCATCCCCCACGGGTTTTCCAACATCGGGCTTACCCGCCGCAATTCTTCAGCGTTGGCCGCGGCACACAGGGCCAGAACCGCCCCAAGAAATGCCGCAGCCGTCGTTTTCATCACTGTATTCAGCCTCATCAGCAAGCTCCCGTTTCGACTGCATCGTGCAAGGATCGTATCCATGCAAATTGGACCATTTTCATTCGATTGCCAGATCAAACAGCAGCACTGACCAAACCCTGCTAAATCTTGCCCTAGCGGCATGTCCGCCCCACACTCGCTTGCCATACAAAACGAAGAGATTTTAGCCACGCATGACCAAGCCATTTACCGATCTTATCAGCAGCATGACCGCCACCGACGACCAAACGTTTCGCGTTGAAATCCCCGAAGGTTGGGCGCAGGGACAATCGACCTATGGCGGACTAACCACCGCGCTGGGTTTAGAGTCGGTCCTGCGAACCTACACGGACTTGCCGCCGCTGCGCTCCGCAATGGTCAATTTCGTCGGTGCCGCGGGCGGCGTTTTGACCGTACAGCCTGAGATGATCCGCCAAGGACGATCAATGACGGTCGCGCAGGCGGATGTGATGGCTGAAAAAGGCCTTGCAACACGGTCGACATTTTCGTTTGGCGTTGGCCGAGAAAGCGTGTTTGACGAAACGCATCTGCCAACACCCGACTTGCCCGAACCCGATGCTGCCGAGGACTACTTTGCCGGTCCGGGCCGGCCTTCCTTCACACAGTTTTTCGACTCAAAACTTGCCGCCGGCGGATTGCCACGCAGCGGGTCGGATCAAACGAACCATTATATTTGGGTGCGATTTGCTGAAAATCTTGACGCGTCGATGGTGTCTTTGTTGGCGCTGGCTGATATGCCGCCGCCTGCCATGATGCCAAAGTTCACCAAGCCCAAGCCAATCTCATCGCTGACGTGGATGGTGAATATGCTGCAGGAAAACCCCCAACCCTACAAAGACGGGTGGTGGCTGCTGCAGTCACGCGCAGAGCATGCGTCTCAGGGCTATTCAAGCCAAGACATGATCGTCTGGGGCGCAGACTTGCGCCCAGTTATCGCCGGCCGACAGTTGGTGGCGATTTACCTCTAAGCCCGACGAACAGGTCTAGAGGGCTATAACCGAGGGGTATTCGGGGCGGAAATAAAACCGCCCCAAACCCACGATTATGAACTTACTGTTCAACCTGCAGGTTTACAGCGGAGGTCTTGCCCCGTGCGCTATCGACCTTCAGCTCGTAAGAGATTGACTGACCATCTTTGAGGCCAGACAAGCCGGAGCGCTGAACTTCGGAGATGTGAACAAAAACGTCCTGGCCGCCTGCGCCTGGCTCGATAAAGCCATAGCCTTTGGTTTCATTGAACCATTTAACGGTACCGGTTTCCATGTGGGTATTCCTTCATAGTCTTAAGAATGACTGCGCCTACCTCAGGCAGCAGCCTCGCTCGGCCTCTTGGCTTTGCTCGGTGAACCGCGGTCAGACCGCGGGTTGTTTGCAGGCGCAGCGTTTTGGCGCTGGCCCTTGTTCTTGCCCTCCGCAGCAGAAGCAGCACGCGGCTGCCCCTTGCGGTGATTGCCAGGCTTCGGCCGTTTCTTCGGCGAGCCCTTCTTCTTTGGACGAACAGTCTCTTCACGGGCGAAACGCTCGCGATCATCGCTTTCAGCGTCTACGCGGGCCCGGATTGGATTCCAAACCGGTGCATCGGGGTCGCGCTTTGGCGGACGAGCCTCAGCATCATCCCGGCGATTTGGCTTTGATGGCCGCGCGGGCTTCTTAAACTCCTGACGCGGCTTAGACTCTGGACGGGCGCGACGGTTTTCCGTTCTGCGCTCACCCGAACCCTGAGCACCCCGGCGGTTTTGACCGCGCGGTCCACCACCCTCACGACCAGCGCGACGGCGCTCGTCCTCTGGTGGTTCAATGGCAACGGCGTCCTTGTCTGGCATCTCAACATCACGAATGTTGAGTTGCTCCATCTTGAGCTTGATCCCGGTCAACCGTTGAACGTCGTTCAACAACTTCTGCTCCGCCGGTGCTACCAAGGAATAAGCAATGCCTTCTTTACCCGCTCGAGCGGTTCGGCCCACACGGTGAACGTAAGCTTCTGGCACGTTTGGCATTTCATAGTTGATCACGTGCGATACGTCATCAACATCGATCCCTCGCGCCGCAATATCAGTGGCAACCAAAACCGGGATTTGACCCTTTTTAAAGGACGTCAAAGCGCGGTTCCGCTCGCCCTTGGTCTTGTCACCATGCAAGGCAAAAGTCTGAATGCCCGCTTTACGCAGCAGCATTTCAACATCGTCTGCGGTTCGCTTGGTCCGCGTAAAGATGATACCGCGCTCAACAGCGTTTTGCTTAACCAGCGCGAGCAAGGACCGGCGACGGTCTCGGGCTTTGATGGAAAAGGCATGCTGCTGAATGCGTTCAACCGGCTTAGACTGCGGGCTGACTTCCGTCTCAAACGGCTTGCGTAGAAAGTCATTGGCAAGCTTGCGAATGGGCTTTGGCATGGTCGCTGACAGCAGAATCGTCTGCCGGCTCTGCGGCATGTATTCCATGATCTTCTGGATCGAAGGCATGAAGCCCATGTCCATCATCTGATCCGCTTCATCCAGCACAATCGCGTGTGTGCGGTGCAGGGCCAAGTAGCCGCTTTCGATATGGTCAATCAAGCGACCCGGTGTCGCGACGACCAAATCAGCACCGCGGTCCATGGCGCGGATCTGCGTGGTGTAGCTGGTGCCGCCAATCAACAAAGCGGAATTTGCTTTACTGAACTTTGACAGAGCCCGCGTGTTGTCGAGGATCTGCATCGCCAGTTCGCGCGTTGGCGCAACAATCAAAGCCCGGCAGTGGCGCGGACCTGCTGATTGCTCCTCTTCGGCAATCTTGTGGAGCAAGGGCAGCACAAATGCTGCGGTTTTGCCTGAGCCTGTCTGTGACAGACCCACGCAATCACGACCTTCCATAGCAGCGGGGATAAGCGCGCTTTGGATGGGCGTCGGGGTGGTGAAACCTTGCGTGGTTACACCGCGAAGAACAGCCTCGTTCAAGCCGAGGTCTTCAAAATTCGTCAAAAGCTGGGGAATCTTTCATTTGGCCCGCGTGGTAGAGCGGGGCGTTGGCAGACAAGGTAAAGGTTGCAAAACACCGGCGGGCACTGCTCGCCGAAACAAAAAGGGCAACGATCACTCAAGAAAACTGCCGGCCGCCGACACCGGAAGCGCCGTACGTGAATTCGATAAACCACGGAAAACGGTGTTTCCCAAGAAAAATCGTCAGCAAGTCTCACCTGCGCTGATCGCGGTTTAACGATTTTCAAGACAATATCGGACGTCAAACGGCTGCAAAAGAGACGAAATGGCTCCACGGAAGGCAATCCGCTTCAGCCCTGAAACGCCCTATTTACAGCGAGGTTCAGGCTTCGTCCTGAACCTCTGCCACGTGGCGAACGTAGGGGTGGAGCTGTCAGGGCTGGCGCGCAGCGACACCGCCGACAGGCGGCTTGGCCTTGACGGCGGGAGGGGACAAAGTCCCCTGATGCCTTAAGCGAAGACCGAGGCGACAGCCGACTTGGCCGCCATCGGCCAAGCCCGCCTGTCTCAGGATTTGAACGTCAGTACACGTCCCGCGCGTAGCGCTTGGCCTTTTTCATGGCATTGACGTAATCACGAGCACCCGCTTCATCGATGCCAGCGTGTTCGGCGATAAGTTCATGTAAGGCCTCATCGACGTCTTTGGCCATGCGCGTTGCGTCGCCACAGACGTAAAAGTGTGCGCCCTGCTCCAGCCAATCGAACATTTCTTTGCCGTTCTCACGCATCCGGTGCTGCACGTAAATTTTTGCCTCTTGATCACGGCTAAAGGCCAAGTCCAAACGCGACAGCAGCCCGTCTTTGCTCATGGCTTCGAGTTCATCTTCATAGATGTAATCGTCAGCCCGCGTTTGATCGCCAAAGAACAACCAATTACCGCCACTGGCACCGGTCGCCTGACGCTCTTGCAAGAAGGCTCTGAATGGCGCAACGCCTGTGCCCGGTCCAACCATAATGATCGGCACATCGCCCTTCTCTGGGACGCGAAAGTTCTTGTTGGGCGACATGAAGACTTGAACGCGATCCGCATCCCCCACCCGATCTGCTAAATACCCCGACGCCACACCTTGATGCAGGCGCTTGTTTTGGTGGTACTGCACGGTTGAGATCGTCATGTGCACGCTGTCCTCGTGCACTTTAGAGGAGGAAGAAATCGAGTACGCGCGGTGCTGCAAAGGGCGGAACAGCGTGCTGACTTCATTCAGATCCAATTCGATCTTTGGAAAATCCAGCAACAGATCCAGCGAATCTTTGTTCCAAACGTAATCTTCCAGCGTTTGCTTATCGTTGTGCTCTAGGACGTGCGCCAGCTCATCATCGCCCGACTTCATCGCAACCATCTTCAGGAAGTCTTTCGATGGCGTGGAAATCTCCCAATCCCGCAGCATGAGTTCGGCCAAAGGGCGGTCCTGCCCGGGCACGGCGGTATCGGGTTTCATGCTCAGACGCTCAAGCCATAAGTCTACCAAAGCCGGGTCGTTAACCGGCAGAACGTTGACAGCATCGCCCGCTTCATAGGTGGGTGCGTCGTCACCGGGCAGAGCAACTTCGTAGTGCCGGATGTCCTTCTTGGACCCGGGACCAGACAAGCGTCGGTTGACGGTCAAAGTCGAGCTGTAGGGGTTTTTGCGCGTCCATTTTGACTTCGTGCTCGCAGCAGGCGCAGTCGGCACCGCGCCGCCACTGGCGGGGGCCGCTTCAGCGATCATGGGTGCGAAAACATCCATCACACCAGCCGACCATTCCGCGGCCAGGTCTTCATAATCCACGTCACAATCAACCCGGCCCACAATCCGCTGTGCGCCCAGTTGCTCGAAACGCTTGTCCAGCATTTTACCTGCCGCACAGAATTCGTCGTACGCCGTATCACCCAAGCCCAAAACCGCGAACTTGGTCGCTTCCAAGCGCGGAGCGGTATCGCTTTCCAGCGCTTCCCAGAACATGTGCCCGTTGTCCGGCATTTCACCTTCGCCATAGGTCGAGGCGATGATCAGGACGTTTTCCATCTCGGCCAAGGCATCCATTTCGACATCGTCGAGTTGATGCATCCGGGCCTGCGCACCAGCACCGCCCAGCGACAAGGCCATCTCTTCGGCCAGCCCTTCCGCGTTACCAGTCTGGGTGCCAATCAGAATATCCACCGCAAAAGACGACACGCCGCTGCCCGTGGATACCGACATTTCAGCCTGCATCGCCATACCGGCGTAATAGCCCTGCAACCAAGCCCGCTGTTCTGCGGACAGAGGCATAAAGTCAGGGATGGTAAGAATTGGTTTCATCGACATCATTCCTTTACCCTTTCCCTAAGACGCCAGCTTAACGATTTCAGCACTGGACGCCTTGGCGAACAGTTCATCCAGACTTGGAATAGCGCCCAAGCGGTCACGGTTGACTTGGTCCTGATGCTCGATCCAAGCAAACGTGCCAAAGCCGTCTGCCAGACGCACGTTCCGCAAATCCAGCGCGCGCTTGTAATCGCGCATCCGCTTATCGGAAATAAGCACCGCCAGTTCTTCGTCGCTGTATGTCGTCAGTGCAGATTTAGCAAAGGCCGACAGCTTCGAGAGAACCGTGAAATCTTCGGTCAAAATCAGTTTCTGCGCTGCAATATCCAAAGACAAGGGCGCCACGACGGCATCCTTCCCCAGCGACTTCGCCAAACGATCCCGCGCAACGTTTTGCGCGATTGCCAGCACCGCTGAGGTGTTGACCAACTCGTACATGCGCGCGGGCTCAAAGTCCGGTGCCTGCGGGTTGGGTACAGCGCCGCCCATCAGTGGCTCACGGTCCTTAATGGCACGCTTGAGCTTTGTCAGCTGATGGGTGACCATCGCAAAGGCCATTTCGTCCGCCAAATCCTTGCGAGACTTCTTCGCGACGATGTGCTGGTAGTTTTGGTAATCTTCCAGCGCAAGCGGGGTTGCGTAACGGAAGTGCTTCACCTCCGCATCCCAATTCTCCAAGATCGCAGCACCCCGTTGAGAGCCCGTGTGCGCCACATGCCGTTCCAGCATGGCGCGAGCAGCATCCCGATGATGGCCCGACAACGGGTCATCCGCCGCCAAATCTGTCAGTGAAACAGAATCGCGGGAGTAGAACATGTCCAGCAGGCCTTTGGGGTCATACTGATAAGCCACACCGCCCGACATGCCGTTGCAGAATCCATAGCCAAAGCGCCCAAGGTTCAGCACCGCACCGTTGGTCATGTATTCGCACCCAAAATCACCAACGCCTTCGATAACAGCCGTTGCGCCGGAATTTCGAACGCAGAAGCGATCGCCAGCCGCGCCTTCGACGAACAGCTCGCCGCCGGTTGCGCCAAACAATGCAAAATTGCCGATCAGGGCGTTTTCAAGCTCACCGCCACCGGGCGAAACAATCGCAACGATACCGCCGGACTGGCTCTTGCCAACGCCATCGTTGGCCGTACCCCGATGGTGCATCACCATACCCGCGTTACAGAACGCCCCGTAGGACTGCCCAGCCGCACCGTGCGTGTTGATGCGTAGCGACTGCGGCAGCAGCGCGCGATGACCACGATCATCCGCACCAATCATCGGCGATTTCTGGGCTGTGACGTCGTCCATTTCGTGCTGAAGCAAGCGCTCGACATCGATGGCCAGCTGTCCACCGGTGGTCTTGTTCCGGTTGCTGAGGCGCTTGTCGTAATCAATGGTGATGCTTTCGGCCTCAGCGCTCAGCAGCTGTGGGCGCACTTGATCCCAAAGGGCATCATCAACCTCAAAGTTCGCTTCCAAATACACCGGATCATCGATTTTCCGCTCCGGCAGAATGGCCAGCATCCGGTTCATATCCATCTGACCGACATTGTTCTCGTGGTCCAAGAGCTGCAGCAGATCCGTCCGGCCCCGCGCCTCCTGCAAGGACGACAGCCCCAGAGACGCCAGAATCTCCCGAACCTCATGCGCCACGTTGATCAGGTACTGCGCCAGTGCCCGTGGATCGCCTTCAAAGGCTTCCGCGTTGGTCGTCAGGCCAGCGGGACATTTGATGTTACAATTCTTCGCCATCACGCACTTGAGCATCATCAAAGCAGTCGTGCCGAATTCAAAACTATCACCGCCCAACAGTGCGGATTTAACCACGTCGGACCCGGTTTGATGCGCGCCGGAGCAGCGGAGCCGTACCTTCTTGCGCAATCCCGTGCGACAGAGCGCCTGATGGACTTCCGCCAAACCGATTTCCGCAGCCCGTCCGGTATTCTTCAGCGAGGTTACCTGCGCGGCACCTGTACCGCCGGTATTGCCCGCAATGTTGATCAAGTCCGCACCTGCCTTGGCGACGCCAACAGCAATCGTACCAATGCCCTCCGAGGACACCAACTTTACGATCACCCGCACGCGAGCAGCCTTACAGTCGTGGATCAACTGGGCCAAATCTTCGATGGAATAGGTATCGTGATGCGGCGGAGGGGAGACCAGCTCGACCCCCGGTGTACCGCCACGCGCCGCAGCAATTTCAACCGTGACTTTCGCGCCGGGCAGCTGCCCGCCCTCGCCCGGTTTTGCACCCTGAGCGATTTTGATTTCCAACTCTTCCAGGTTCGGATCCGCAAGATAGCCCGTCCACACTCCAAATCGCCCAGAAGCGATCTGCTTGATGCGACTAGCGCGCAGCGTACCGTAGCGGGAGAAGTGCTCCCCGCCCTCGCCCGAATTCGAAAAACCGCCGACCATGTTAATGCCGTGCGCCACCGCTTCGTGGGCCGAAGCCACCAAAGCCCCATGCGACATCGCACCGCCAGCAAAGGCCTCACAGATTTCGGAGGCTGACTGCACTTGCGATAGATCGAGCGCTGCATCGATGACCTGCACCTTGCCTTCCGCTGCCGTACCAGCAACGGCCGCTTCGATCGTGTCCGCAGCCACGCCCTGAACAGCCAGCGAAATGTTGCCGCGCCAGTCAAACAGCGCCAACTTGCCCCGGATTGCGTCCGCATCCTTGCAGTCGCTCATATCCAGTGGGAAAGACAGCACGTCGCGCAAAGCCGCCGGACGCCGTGTCCGCTCCTTCCCCATCATTTCGATGAAGGCGCGGTAGCCCGGTGTCATCTCAAAACCATTGATCTCGTCCGGTGTGCGACGGTCGAAACTCGTATCCACGTAAGCACGATCATCAACACCAAAGGCATCAAACAAGCGGCTTACTGTGTTCAGCGACATGTCTTCGTCGCTCAATTCGATATCATTGGCCTTTGCCGTGCCTTTCGACGCCAGCTTGATTGGTTCAGCGGTCAGATCTTCGAACCCGCGAACAGCAACCAAGCCATAAGAGTGTCCAGCACCATCGTTCCGCTCTTTAAACAAGCCCAACAACGGAATATCGCCTTCTTCAGCCACCGACAGCGCGTGCGTGTGCCAGTCAAAGGCGCTCTTGACCACCGTTTCAAAGCCAACACCGCCAACAGGCGCGTTCATGTTCGGAAAGAAGTCCGCCAACTTGCCGCTGTTGGTATCAAAGAAGTTTGGTTCAAAGAACTCACCGCCGATGTAGGATTCAGCGGTACACAGACCAACCTTCCCCATCGTTTTCATCAGCGCCTTTTCGCAGCCTTTGACGTACTTCTTAATCGCTGCCGCCTGATCTTCGGCCGACGCGTACTTATCTTGCGCGCGAGCAACCACTGACAGCGGCATCACCGCCGACGCGCCAAAGCCCAAAGCGGTTGAGACGTGGTGGGAGGACGCGATTTGTCCGCTCTCCACGATGATCGATGCGTTAAACCGCAACCCCTCGGCGATCAAACGCTGGTTCAGCGCTGCAACAGCCAAAATAAGCGGCAAAGCCGCGCGGGTTTTGCTTACATTCCGGTCGGACACAATGATGATCCCACCCTGCGCCCGCACGGTGGCCTCAACCGCATCACAAAGCGTCGCCAACGCCCCTTCAAGGGCAGCCGCATCCACGGTTTCCCCGTGATCGAACAGCATATCAAAGCGCTTGACCGGCGCTTCAGCCTGCGCTTCCAACTGCGCCATTTCCTTGGGCGTCAAAATCGGCGAAGGGATCACAATCTGCTTGGTCCGGTCTGCGGTAAACATAGGGCGCGAGCCCAATGCAACGCGCAAGGTCATGCCGTCCGCCTCACGGATGGAATCCAACGGCGGGTTGGTCACTTGGGCAAAGCGCTGGCTGAAGTACTTTGCCATGCCCCCTTCTTCATCGGTCAGGCTGTTGATCGCGTAGCCGTAGCCCATCGCGGAAACCTTTTCCGCGCCGTTCTGCAACATGGGATCCATGAGCAGCTTCAGGCTTTCTTGATTGAGGCTGTAAGCCACCATGCGCTGATGCACGTTCAAGTCAGAATCCGCGCCAGCGTCACCACCGGTTGGCACTGGAATGTCCGCCAGATTGATCCGCGCTTCTTTCAGCATCGCCGCGTAGTCTTTGCGACCCGCCAAGTCTTCCAGCGTCTCAGCGGTGTTAAACGACCGCCCGCGCGTGTGGTCGTAATACAGCGTTCCGCCCGATTTTACCCGGTCACGAGAAATCACCGTATCAGCCGGAAAATCAATCTGCCCCGCTTCGGACATCGCACACAGATATTCGTCGGTTTCAATCGAGCGCAATGGACGCAAGCCCAGGCGATCCAGGCGTGCGCCAACAACCTCACCGTCGCCAAAAATCAGCGCCGCAGGGCCATCGTTCTTTTCCTCGTACAGGGAAAAGTATTCCAGCATGTCCCGCACGTTCTGCGGCACCGATGGGTCATTTTCCCACGCGGGCGGCATCATCGCGACGACGGCCTCAATCATATCGAGTTCGTCTTCATGGATGCGGCGCGACAAGGTCTGGTCCAAGCGCGCAGAATCCGACTGGCCAACAGGCGAAATAATGCTGCGGTTCTTGGTCCGGGCGATAGCCGCCTCAGACAAGCGGTTTTTCTTGTCGGTGTTCAACTCACCATTGTGGGCCATTTGACGGAACGGTTGCGCCATGGCCGGCTGACTGTCTGTGTTGGTCGAGAAGCGTGTATGGAAGAACAGCGAGCGCGCTTCGTAATCGGTGTCTTGCAGGTCAAGGAAGTACGGCACGACCTCCCAAGAATTCAGCTGCCCTTTCAGCACCTGCGTCTTTGACGACAGGGAGACGGGGTAGAACCCAGCCAGCTCATCCTGCGAATACGCCTGTTCTTCGATTTCCAGCAGAATGTCATAGGCCGCCTGATCGATTTGCTTGGTCGTCAGCGTGTCATCGTCTGGCACAAACACCCATTGGTGCATGTCCAACTGCGCCCCAATCGAGGCATCCAGCAGAGCGCCTTTGTTCACCGGCACGCGGCGCTGACTGATCACGTGGAAGTCGTAATGCTTTAGCGCTTTGTTGATGATGCTAATGGCCTTGCCGTGCATTTCTGTCTGCACAGGCAGGAAAAAGTTTCCAACAGCAAACTTGCCAAATTCCAGACCCTCTTCACCCGAAATCTTGGAAAAGAATTTCGGCGACAAATCCACGCAAATCCCAGCACCATCGCCTGTACCATCCGCACCCATGCCGCCCCGGTGTGGGACCGAGCAAAGGGCTTCATGCACCTTTTCGATGATGTCATGTGAGAAAGTACCCGATTTGCGCGTGATAAAGCCTACTCCACAGCTGGAGTGATCTTCTGCGAAATCGAGCAAGCTGACCGCGTGCGTATCTGTCTGCTGAGCCTGCAAATCCGTTTCCTCTCGATTATAGCGCCCTTGGGACACTAAAGGGCCATCATGCTTCCACACGACGACCCAAATTTATGTCTGCATTGCTGACCTATTTATTCGCTTTTAGCACAAGAGAACCAGTTTCCGCTCGTCTAACTGCTATGCGCAAACTTAATGTTACGTGTTACTGCGGCTGATAGGCGCGGTTTGTTCGGATTTATGGCCCTGCTGCGCAAGATTGTTGCGCCGTCTGCGACGATCCGTCGGCTCAATTACGAAATGAGCTGATCCGAAAACGGAGAAGAACCAGCCCAATACACCCTCGATTCCCTGCGTAAGCTGAACATTTGTCTCGTTCCGCCACTGTGCTTGCCCGATGATTCGAGGTCGTACAGCCTTGGCCCAAGGGCTTATCAGACAGACGATCCGGCGCGCACTTCGGCGGCGTAGGCTTGAATGGCGTCCTTGATGGCCACTGCGGTTTGCGCTTTTGGCTTAACAAAGGGCGGCACGTAATCAGGGTTCAACCCGATCAGATCGTCAATCACCAAAATCTGACCGTCGCAATCTGGTCCTGCCGCGATGCCAATGGTCGGAATATCCAGTTGCTCTTTCAACGGCGTCGCCACGTCAGCGGGCACCGCCTCAATGACACAGGCAAACGCACCGGCTGCTTGATGCGCCATCGCGTCACCCAAGACGCGTTGGCCGTCCCGCTCCTTCTTGAACCCACCAACCATATTCACGTGCTGAGGAAACAAACCAACATGCCCCAGAACAGGAATGCCGCGTTGGGTTAGAAACTCGACCGTTGGGGCCATGAGCGACCCGCCTTCCATCTTAATCCCCTGCGCACCCGTCTCTTTCAGAATCCGGGCAGCGGACTCAAAGGCTTGCTGTGGCGATTGCTCGTAGGAGCCAAACGGGAGGTCAACAATGACGCACGCTTTGCTCGTGCTATCGACGACGGCTTTACCATGCCACGCCATAACGTCGAGTGGGATTTGCACGGTGGAATTTTGCCCGTAAAGCGACATAGCGAGGGAGTCGCCGACCAAAATCAAATCACAATGCTCATCGGCCATTTTCGCCATGGGTGCGATGCCCAAGGACAAAGTGACAAGCTTTCGCTCGCCTTTTGACGCGCGAATATCCGCGGGTGATAATCGTGACATGACGGCCTTTAATACTTATTCAATGGAACCCACACCATATGCTGTAAAAGGCCGTTGTCGAAAACCTTTGCACCCGCGTTTAGTGGAAGGTGACACCCAAAAGTGCAGCACCTTTTGCTCAGCTAACCAAAGCGGGCAGTAATCGTGATTGTTATTGAACGGTGCCCATATCGAGCAGATGCATCGTCCGGGCTTCATTCAACCGGCTCATCTCATCGACCACCAATTCCTGACTGCGGAACCACGCCTTTTTGGCGTCAATCACATCGCCCGTGGTCGCAAGACCGGCACGCCGTTCTTCTTCGACGTCGGAAACGCGCGACTGGTTCTGCCTCACTTGTTGCTGAAGCTGCGCGACTGACCGTTCGAGAGAAGAAATGTTGTTCCAGCCGAAGGTGACGTTTTCAACCAAGCGCTCCAGCTCGAATACGTATTCCTGCTGCAGCCCTTTGAGTTCTTCTTCAACTCGCTTCTGCCCTGCGAACAGCCGGTTCCCTTGATACAGCGGTGCAGACAGGTTGAGCGAGAGGCCCGACTCATCCCCAAAGCTACCGTTCCGCCAACCACCGGCAAGCTGCGCACGCAGATTGATACCCGGATACCGTCCTCGCTTGGCCGCCAGCACCTCAGCTTGCTTTGCTGCAAGCCGACGTGAGAAAGCGATGATTTCAGGATGGTTCAACTGCGCCCGCGTTTGCGCTTCTTCAAGCGTCGAAGAGCGAAAGGCAAAATAGAAGTTTTCCAGCTGCTCCTGACTGACACTTGCCGCCTGTCCAGAGCCGGTCAGACGCTGCAACTGCTGCTCCGCACGTACGACTTGGTAATCCCCACGGGCGATTTCAGAGCGCGTCAGCGAGATTTCCGTCTCCACCTTGCGCAGATCAACCCGTGTCGCCACACCTGCCGACACCTGCGCTTGCAGGCCGCCGACTTGCTCTTGCAGATCCGACAGTTGGCGTCGGAGAATATTCAGCGCTTCCTTTTCCCGCACTAACGTGACGTAGGCGGTTGTTACTTCTTCGGCGATGTCCAAACGCGTTGCATCGACCAACGCCAGTTCAGCCTCGGCTAGGCGGCGCGCAGCCTGCACTTCCGCGCGGGTCTTGCCCCAATCAAACAAAGGTTGATCAACCGCAACACCCACCACTTGTGTGGAATCCATCGTAAACGGATTGCCCGAAAAATCAGAGACCGAGCGAACCGTTGGGTAACGGCCGGCTTTCGCCTGATTGATCGTATAGCGCGCACCATCGGCCTGGGCCTGTGCCGCGCCAATCCGCGCATCACGGTTCAGCGCATCAGAAATCGCCGAAATAACAGGGTAAGGTGCCGTTTGCGCCACCGCAGCGGGGGCTGCAAATGCCAGCCCAACCACAAAGACGAAGCCAGACAGCGCCGTTTTGATCCCTGTTGGTAACAAAGACGCAGATCCTAAATCATGGGGTTGGGCCGTCATGGTCAGCTCCCTCGCAAGGCCTTGTCGATGACTTCTTCGAGGGGCTCAAAGAAAATATCAATCGGACGACGCGGCTCGCCATTATCAACAAAAATATCTACCGGCATGCCGGGGGTCAACTTGAGGTCACGGCGGGAGTCAGCGGCTTGCAGGGCCAAGGCCTCATTCAAGCGACGGTACTCGTCCTCCGTGAAGGTCACACGCAGGTTATAGTACGGCTCACCCGTGTTTGGATCCGTCACAACGTCCGCCGAAATGCTCTCCACTTGCCCAATCAACTCAGGCGTTCCCCGTGTTGGAAAGGCGGTAAAGCGTGCATTGACGTCTGCGCCCTTTCGCACGGAATCGCGGTCAATCGTGCGCAATCTGGCTTCGACCACCAAGTCATCGTCTTCGGGGACGATTTGCATGATTGGTTCGGACGGTGGAATGACCCCACCAACGGTCGCGAACGACAGGTTCAGAACTCGGCCATTTTGGGGTGCCGTAATCTGGGTCCGCAACACGACATCACGCAAGCCCAGCAACTCTTCCTGAATCTCCAGAATGGCATTCTGAGTCTTGGCAATTTCTTCAGAAATCTCGCGCCGACGGTCACGGTCTAACTGGCTTGATTCTGCCTTGGTTTCCTCGATCTGCACGCCAAGCTGACCAATGGCCGAGCGCTGCTGTGCGATCTGAAATTCGTTCTCCGCCAACGCCCGCTGCTGCGCGACCACTTTGTCGCGCTGTGTCAGATTCCGACTGAGCAAACTGCGCAGGTTTTCCAGCTCCTGCTGGATAATGTTGCGCTCGTTTTCAAGCGCGCGTATTTGCGCCAAACGACCGGAAATATCTTCCTCAAACCGGGCCATACGTTTGACCAACAGGTCTTTCGCGCCCTGCAACTGGTCGAGGCGGTCGATGTAAAGCTCCCGCTGCTGCGCGTAGATTTCGGCCTCGTCCGCATTGCTCAGGCCCATTTGGGTCAGATCGGAAAACGACAGAGAACCGTTATTCAGCTGCTCCGCCTTCAGCCGGTCCAGCGTTGTGGTCAAAGCGCCCAAGCGCTTCACAATCTGGTCTCGCCGTGAACGGGACTGCACGCCTTCAAGCTCGATCAGAACCTGACCTTGCTCGACCGTATCGCCTTCGCGGATGTAGATACTCTCGATAATACCGCCCTCAAGGTGCTGAACGGTCTTGCGTTGACTGTCGACCGCCACTTGCCCTTGGGCAAACACACCTTGAGACAATTTCACCAGCGACGCCCAAGCGACAAAGCCACCAAACCCGATGAACAGCGCCATAAACGCCCACAGCACGGTCCAATCCCGAACAATGGTGACGGGCCGGTCTGATTTTTCAATCAGCGCCAGTTCGCTTTTGTCTTCTGTACGTGCCGGCAGATAAATCGCCTCTAGAGCGCGTTGTTCGGCATTGGCGCGGCCGGTTTCCGGCTGCGCTGCGTTTGGGTCGGCTTCTGGCTGGCCCGCGGTTTCTTTTTTCGAATCACTCATTCGTTATCACCATCTGCGGACGGTTGGCTGGGTTGCTGGGTTTTCGGCGCAGCAGGCTTGGCCGCTGCGGCTTGAGCAACAGCATCGTTCTCGGCTGCTTTCTTCTGCTTCGCTTGGGACGCCGCAGCCTCTTCCTGCTCTTTCTTGACCGCTTCGAGGACCACAGACTTTGGCCCCACGATGGCCCGATCAGGCCGCATGATGCACAGCTTATCCGCGATGCCCACGAGGTTGCGGTTGTGCGTCACAGCAATGATCGCAGCATTCCGGCGCTTGAGGCCCAGAATGGCACGGGCAAGTGCTTCCTCGCCCTCCTGATCCAGGTTCGAATTCGGCTCATCCAACACAACCAGAACCGGGTCATTGTACATGGCCCTCGCCAGCCCCAAACGCTGACGCTGTCCACCGGATAGCCCGGCTCCACTCTCCCCCAATGCGGTTTCATAACCGCGTGCGAGGTTGAGAATCAGAGAATGACAGTGTGCTTGCTGCGCGGCGGAGACGACCTTTTGGCTATCGATTTCTTCAAAACGAGAAATGTTCTCAGCGACGTTGCCGTCGAACAAGTCGATCGACTGTGGCAAATACCCCAAGTACTTGCCCCGGTCCGCTGAGTTCCACGTGTAAACGTCAATATTGTCGAGGCGAACCGTACCGCCCCGCGCCGGCCAAACGCCGGTAATACACTGAACAAGGGTGGATTTCCCGACACCAGACGGGCCAAGAACACACATGAATTCGCCCGGCTGAACGTCCAGCGACAAGCCGCGAATGACGGGCTTTTGCGTACCGGGCGGCTGGGCTACCAGATCACGGACAACCAACGATGCTTTTGGCTGTGGCAACTCCATCGCCTCAGCGCGCTTGGGCACGTCGTCCAACAAGCCCACCAACCGGATATAGGACTGGCGTGCCTGAATCGCACCACGCCAAGCGCCAATGGCTTGCTCAACCGGTGCGAGGCCTCGGCCCATGATGATCGACGCGGCAATCATCATTCCGGCAGTAAAGGTCGCGCCGGGCTGAATCGCCAGATAGGCACCAATGCCCAGAACACCAATTTGCAGACCCAGACGGATGGCCTTGGTCGTTCCCTGAATCGCGCCAAGGCGACTGACAGCACGCGACGAATAATAGACTGAGGGATCGTGCTTGTTCATCCACCGGGTCAGCAGCCGTGTGAGCATGCCCATAGCCTCAAGCGAACCGGCGTTCTTGAGCGAACTTTCAGAAAAGGCGTTGGCTTGCACGCCATAGCGCCCCGCTTCGCGGAACAGGCCGCGCGTGGAAATTTCGGCGATCAGCGCCAACACGAAAATCACAATTGCACCGATCAGCGACATCCAGAACAGCCACGGATGCAGGAACCACAGCAACCCGATAAAGAACGGTGCAAAGGGCGCGTCAAAGAACGCCAAAACAGAGTTTGAAGACAGGAAGTTACGCAGCTGATCCAGATCACGCAGCGGCTGTGTGCCAGCATCACCGGGTCGCGCGCCAAAGGCGGCGCGAACTCTGAACAACGAGCCAAAAACTTGCCCTGACAGCTCGCGGTCCACGTAGCGGCCGACGTTGGCCAGAATCCGCGAACGCGCGGCTTCCAACATGGCGAGCAACGCAATCAAGCCGATAGCGATACCCATGAGCGCATAGAGCGTCGGCTCTGACTGCGAAGGGATCACCCGGTCATAGACCTGAAGCATGAAGATTGGGCTGACCAACAGCAAGAGGTTGGTGAAGACCGACGTTATCAGGATGGCCCAGAAACCGACGGATGCGCTGCTCAATGCTTTACGTGCTGGGTTCGGTGCGCCCGTGCCCTGGTTTCGTTTCTGCGCGGCTGCGGTCATGCAACTCGCCTTTCAAAATATTAACGACCAATTATGCGCCTCTTTTAGGCGAGTTTGGCACGTAATTAAAACGGCATTTTCGCGACAATGCCAAAAATATGAATTTTTGTCGTGAAAGCTGTCATTTGAGGAAAAAAAACCCGCAAATGACAGCCCACGTAACAAAGAGCACGATCAGATTTGAGCGGCCCTTCTCTTGCCAATTATGAGCACTTTAATGCTCTTCTTTGATGATCCCTCCAACAACCTAGAAAAAAGAAGTAATCAGCATCCCACCCGTTTTTTTGGAGCGATATTTCGCCCACTTGGTTGGAAAATGGCGTTAAGTGAGCGCCACATTCCATTATCGAGCTCTGGGCCGCATTCAGATATCCCGCTCGCACCCCAAATTCTGCACACAGGACGCAGTAAAGCATTGAAAATAGACCGCAAATTAAATGCCGGTACGGTCAATACTCTCTCAGCCCCAAAGCTACGAACGCATGGTATGCCATCAAGCGACTCGGACGCAAGGGAGATTATGCGTCA
>ENA-OQVM01001109-OQVM01001109.1-marine-metagenome-genome-assembly--contig:-NODE-1109-length-37232-cov-5.863249_pt1 | contig 37232 bp, 34 predicted proteins | sample MGYA00237776_ERZ505498 | MGnify/ENA primary metagenome ERZ505498 (study PRJEB26159, sample SAMN06265151) | marine metagenome | isolation source: Helgoland LTER site | place: Germany:Helgoland, sampling...
GTTTTATTCAGGCTTATACCCATCTGTTTTGTTGGTGATTTGCTATCACTTGCAGTTACCAGGCGACGGTTTTGCTGAGCCGGCTTTTTAAGTTGACTTGATAGCCTTGTATCAAGACCAGTTTTGTCGTTGTCGGTAGCTTTATCATTAAAGGCATTTTTGTCGATATATTCGGGTTTTCTGGATGCCAGATCGCTAAAGCTGGTGTCTGTTAGAACTGTCTCCTGGTTTGGGTTTCTTATCGGCAGTGTCCTTGTTGCAATGATTGTGGAGTTTGGCTTTGGCTTTGGCTTTGGAATTGTTTTTAGCTTGTTTTTTGCAATTTCAGGTGAAAGAACTTTGGGTTCTGAGACAAATTTTGATTGAGAAACAATCTTTGCCTCTGAAATTATATCGGGCTTTGACACAAAACTGTGCTTTGAAACAGTTTTGGATTTTACTTTAGATGCCATCTTAGAAACCGCCTTAGCAATATCCTTGGGGCTTACCTTTGTTTTTGGTTCGTTTTTTGTAGAATGTGTTTTAACAGGTTTGGCGGGATCAATCTTTGATGATGTTGTTAAAGCATGAGATTTCAAATTGCTGTTTTGATTTCTTGAAATCAAAACATTTGAGACACTTATACTGTTTTGTTGATCCAAATTAGCATTTTCTTTAGCAGAGCGATCAACCACTTTTGTGTTAGAGACATACTTTGCTAGCGCTCTCACTGGGATTTTGATTGGCTTTTCTGGTAGTTGCTTTGAAGCTGACTCGATACCATTTGACCACTCCTTTAAGGCTTCTTTTTCATTTAACAGCTCTACCTGAAAGAAGGGACTAATCTCAACGGTGCTGGCTGGAGCTGGAAAGTTAAGCACAGCAAAAATTGCCAACAGATGCAATGTTACCGAGACTGCCCAACTTGAAGACTTTATGGTTAAAGCAGGCCTGGCATTTAAAAAAGCTCTTATCATTTGACAAACACGCGATTGAAATTTTGTTTGTTAATTGCTTCTATTGGCGCTGCGTCAATGACAACAGTTCCATTCTTTATGCCAATGTAACGTGAGAAATATTTAGCGCTCTGTTTTATGTCGTGCAAAGAGGCTATAATTGTCCGACCAGATTTTGAGAGGCTTCGCAAGAGTGAAAGTATCTTGATTTTTTGAATGGGGTCCAAGCTAGCGAGGGGTTCGTCAAGAAAGATTATTGGTGTTTGTTGAACCAGAGTTCGCGCAATCAAAACTGCTGTTACCTCACCGCCGGATAGTGAGTTAACTTGCTGATCAGCCAACTGACTTATATTTGTGAGCTCAAGAGCTTCATTTATGCCGGTTAGCTTTTTTTGAAAACTTGTGTCAATAGTTCGTAAAGTTCTTTCAAGGGTGAATTGAAGAAGGGTTTTAACCCTCACATCCCAGACTAGTTCTCGATCCTGCGAGACCCAAGAAGCAAATTTCATACGTTCATTAATTGTTTTTGAAGATAAACTAGAAAACCCGCTATGAGGAATTAGCCCGAGCGCTGCCCGCATGAAAGTTGATTTCCCAGCTCCATTGGCCCCGATAATGGCGGTCATTTCACCCATTTCTATCGAAATTGTTGTTGGGTACAGGATTGTTTTCTCTCCAACGCTTACGCTGAGGTTATTAGTTGTTAAAGCATGTTCCATTTTAGGATCTCTGCTTGCTTATTAAATAAAGAAAGACAGGTGTACCCAATAGAGCAGTTAAAACTCCTAATTTGATTTCCCCTGTTGTAGGCGCAGTTCGAATTATAATATCGGAAATCAGTACAAGTAGCGCTGCAATAGGTGGGGTCCATATCATTGTTCTTTTTGGTTCATGATTAACAAATGGCCGAACGATATGGGGAGTAACCAAGCCAACAAAGCCAATAATGCCAGTGACTGCAGTTATGCCGCCAACAATAAAGGTCGTTCCTATAAGTATGCTTGTCCTGAGTTTATTTATGTCAACTCCAGTCGAGGTTGCCGTTTCCTCCCCTAATGTTAAAAGGTCTAAATCGGCGGCGTGTTTGTATAGAAAAATTGTGCCTATCACGACCAACGGACCAGAAATTAGGACATGCGAATATGACACGTCTGTGACTGAACCGAGCATCCAAAAAACAATTTCGTTGATAGCAAATGGATTGTCGGAAAGGCTTAAAATAAGAGTTGTTAGAGATCCGGCTAAAGCTGATACGCCCACACCAATTAGTATTACGTTGTGTTTACTTTTGCTTTGGCGAGTAAGGAAGATTAGCGTCCAGCAGGCTACAAAAGCGAAAGCTAGCGCAAAAGCAGGCGTGTAAAAAAAACCAGAATTGTTTAGGCCAAGGGCTATGCAGAGAACGGCGCCTAAGGCCGCGGCTGAACTTACCCCCACAATACTTGGTTCAGCTAGAGGATTGCGCAGATACCCCTGAAGTGCTGCTCCTGCTAAACCGAGCCCCGACCCAACGATTAAACACATCAATGTTCTTGGTAGTCTAAGCTCCCAAAGAATCACCGCGTCTGTCGATTTTGTTCCATAAAAAACTGAGGTTAAAGCTGTCAAAAGATTAATGTCTATATATCCAATATCTAAAGACAGGTATGTAAAAGTGATCAATAAAATCAAGCATGACCAACGTAATTTCGCGCTAGTTAATTTCATTCTTTAGTCTCATGATCGATGTTTATTTTAGCCAAAGCTTTTATCAAGTGAATTATTTCTGGTGCCCCACAAGACCAATATTTTTGAGAAACATGAGTGGTCAACAATCCTGCTAAAGGACTATATATTGATCTATGATATGCTGGGTTTTGGTCCTCCGGAGCGCTGTTCTGTTCACGGTCAAGGAGTAATAGATCGGGTTTGGCTTTTAGTATAATTTCTGAAGACAAAAATTGGCCGCCAGGCGATTTTTTTAAGTCCTGTGGTCTTCTAAATCCTGCTCTCAGGAAAATGTCATTAATAAGTGAGTTCTCGCCATTGAGGTATCTGTTTGTTGAATATTGCAATGCCGTTCGATTTGTTTTGAATCCAACAGGTACTGGGAATTCTTCGAATTTTTGGATCAAGGTTTTTGCTTTTTCCGTTGCTCTCAAAAGCGTTCCCATTTGGTTGATATTTCTTTTCAAATCACCAATTGACTGAGCATACTCAACCAATTCAACTTTTATTCCTAGTTTCTCCAAGGCGCGCCTGGTTTTAAGGGAAGAAAAATTTGACGCTAAAACCATTGAAGGGTTTAAGGAGTAAATTTGCTCCGCATTAAAGCTCGTTTTTTTTGTGTTTTTTATTCTATCCGCAATTGTTGAATATTTTTTATCATCTGCAACAGATGAAACAGCGAGTAGATTTTCGGCCCCAATTAGTGCAACTGCCAGCGTGTCAATGCAGAGGTTGGTTGAAACGATCCGATCACCATTGCCAGCAACAGTTGCAAACGCAACGTTACCTTGGTCTTGTTGAATAAAAAAAAGAAAAATTAAAGTTGCAATAGTCTTGTAATCAAACCTTAGTTTTTTAGCTTCGTTTTCAACAACCATGGTCTTTTCCAATTAATCTGTGATCAAAACTCACAACTTTATTTTTCCATTGAGGAATAATGAACGTCCAGGGTTGCGGTAACCCCATGAGTCTGAATTGTGGGCATCAAATAAATTTGATATCCCTGCACCAAATAAAATCCCACTATAATCCCAGGACGAGTTCAAACCGACGACAGTGTAATCAGGCATTTTTTGTGACGCCCAATTTGTTGGATAATTATCACGATTGCCGGCAACATTTTTTATAGTCAGCTCAATGAACTCATTGGCGCTACCCAAATTATAGTTGCCCTTTAAAAATATTTCGTGCCTTGGACGACGGATCTCTATGGCTTTGTCTGCGTCTCGCGAAATCAAATATGTATAATTTACATGAAGTGATGTTTTTCTGGATGGGTTGGCTTCAAACTCAAGCTCCAAACCATGTCTGTTACTTTTACCTGATAAATTGGTTGGATAATAGGTTGGCCAGGGCCCTGCCTTTATTTCATCAGTTAAAGTTTCTTTAAAAGCCACAATTTTTACTGTGCTGTCAGCTAGGGGGATGACTTGTTTTACACCCAGAGAATAACTGATATTTTTTTCTGGTTTTAAGTTGGCGTTGCCCGAGGTGCCATAACAAGCAGAGCCGCCGTAAATTTCGCAATAAGTTGGATTTACGACACCAGTACCTGAGTCGAATGATAAGGTGGTTTTGTCAGACAGCGGCTTCGAAACAGCAAGTTTCCATGTGTTTGCGGTTTCATACTGGGCACTGCTTTCTGAGCGATACCCTGCTTGAAATGAAGTTGCGTCTGGGAATTGGTGCCTGAACTCGACACCCAAAGCTAGAGGTTCTCTTTTGAGAAGAGGTGATAAATTATTTTTGTCGAAGGATTTTTCGATGATAAAAGAACCGCTTGTAAGTGCTTTTTCTAATTTTTCTCCTCTAAAAGCTCTCTGCATATGATATCTTACGGTCCGACTCGTTATATCGGCGGTCTTTGTAATTGAATTATCCTCGTTTGTTGAGCTTTCATATTGGGTGCTTCTGAGGCTTATCTCATGTGAAGAACGCCCGCTGTCAAACGACCTCTTAATATTTAACGCGCCCAGCGTCTCGTTTCTTTTGCCCGTATATGGCTTGTCAACAACATAATTGAGATGTGAAGTGGCAGAATAATTTACTCCATCATAATCATAGTTTTCTTTAGCTAATCGAAGATTAACACGAATATTTGTACCAGCATCTGTGGTGCTGTTGGAACGCCAGCGAAATGTCTCCCTGTTTATGCCATCTTTATCGCCGTTCTGGTATGATGCGTCGTGGCCTTGATCTCGTTCAGCGCCTGCAGAAAATAAGGCTTGAGTGCTCCCAATAGAAAAATTGTGTGCAAGATCAATGATATTTTGTTTACCACCCCCCACATGGAGGGTTGTAAATGATTCTTTTGTTGGTGCTTTAGTTATTATATTTATAACCCCAGATGAGGCTGAAGGACCGAAAAACACTGTTTGAGGTCCCCTCATTATCTCTACCCTCTCAACCTGAGACGCAGAAATTCCTGAGAAGTAATACTCGTCATCAGATCCGCCGCCGGCTTCTATTCCGTCGATTAGTACTAAGGTGTGGTTGCCTTCGCCCCCTCTCATTCTGATCTGATTGGAAGCGCTACCAGTACTGCTTACATTTAGGCCGGGCACTGCCCTTAGGATTTGGCCAATATTTCTATCTATTGTGCCCTCAAGATCGTCCCGGGTTATTACGGTGTATGACGTTGCAAGGTTGGCTGAAGCAATAGGTGAGTTTCCTGCTGAAATAATAATATCGTCAAGTTCAAATGTTTCCTGGGCAACAGCGCCGGTTGCCAGAAGTGATAAGATGACGGCTGAAAAGTGTATTTTTTTATTGTTCACAGACAAGCTCCCGTAAAAATTGAACTTTCAAAGCTCAAATGGGTCCACGTTTAAGTTAGCGTTTTTGCTAACCGATCAAAGTTGACACCATTACGGGAAATCCGCTGTCAGCTAAGCCCTCTGCAAAGCAACACGGTGGTCATGATTGGTAGGTCTCCTGGCTAGCAGATCAACACCTTATCTTTCCTTCCCACCCAATAAGGGCAGTGGATTAGCAAGATAGGCTAACTGCTTACAGTTGCAGAGGGCAGCTCGTGTTTTAAGTTCACGATTCCCTTTTAAGTGCTTTACGCACACCAAACAGGAAAGACTATTGTGAGGTTTTTTAATTTAGTCCAGTTAAAAATCACATTAAACTCGACCTTGGAGCATGTTATTTTTTTATTGCGTGTTTTTAATTGTAAGCGATCTATTGGAAGCTAGGTTTAAATGTTACGGTTGTCACATTATCTCAAATCATGACTGATAGAAAAAGGGATGCTCACATGTTTCGTTGGCGACACTTAATAGTTGCAGTAGGACTGGTTCCTGCCTTAATAATTTACATCGGTTTGGTGATGCAAATTGCAGATATGTTGACCAGTATTCATATGTTACTCGACCTTCTCTTTTACGTTGTAGCAGGTCTCGCTTGGATCCCCGCGGCCAGTAAAGTGGTTGGCTGGCTAGCAACACATGAAAGCCACTAGAAACGGCTGATCTGAATTGAAAGGTCTGTGATGTTCAAACGACATTTCTCAAATTTTTTCGAACGTGTTGAACATGCTGGCTGTCCAGCTTCCCCAACATTATCAACAAAATCCGCGTTAGAACCCGAGCAGGCCATATCTCGGCCACTTGCTGATGCAATCGAATTGGCAACAAAATTGATGCGTGAGCATGGTTTGACTGGTTGGCGTGTAAAGCTGGATCATGCGCGACGGCGCGCTGGTCAATGTGATTACAATACAAAGGTCATTTCGCTTTCACGGCTTTATGTTCGCAATGCCGAAAAAAACCATATTCGCGATACGATTCTTCATGAAATTGCGCATGCGCTTGTTGGACCACATCACGGCCATGATGCGGTTTGGCGGCAAAAGGCCCGCGAAATCGGATGTACGGCGACACGCTGCCATAGTTTGAGTTTTTCCAGAGCGCGGTGGGTCATGCAATGCCCGAATGGTTGTTTTTCGGTCGACCGCCACCGCCGAAAATCGGGTCTTGTTTGCGCCACATGCAAAGCATCGGTTGAATTTATCACCAGTAATGGCGGAATGTGAGCTCTTGTTTTTACTTAATCCCTCAAGGGTTGGGCAATTGCGCCATGCCTTGGCTCGGCTGGCTCAGCCGGGTCGACAATGGGTCAGTTTTACCTTTTTCACCAAAGAAGAACTGGCTTGCCTTGTTCAGCTTGCCGAGCGGCAGGAGTTTCGAATTGCTCGCCCAGAGATAAAGCACAAAAATAATTGCGTGTTTCAAGATTTTGATATTTGTTTTCCAGCACCGCGTATTGAAGCTTTTGATCGTTTTGCCAATTGTTTGGAAATTGGACTTTTTCAAGCGGGGCGGATGATAACTCCATCCCCATTTCTCAACGATTTTCGGTTCAATGATTTTGCCATCCAGCGCTATGCCCCTGGATCACGGGGGATTGGCATTCATCGTGATGGTTTGCGGTATCGACATATTGTGGTGATTGCCAACCTCGCTGGGAAGTCACGTTTATTTTCAACGCCAAGTCGCGATGGTGGAAAACGCCGAGTTATTGATGATCGCCCCGGCCGTATTGTGTTATTGTCGGCGCCAGCGTTTGCAGGGCGTGCTGGTGAGGCGGCGCGGCCTCTTCATGGGGTTGACCATGTTGAGGGCGGCCGTTTGTCATTGGGGCTGCGTGTTGAATGTCCAGAAAAATAATTCAATTGCTTACTTGTCAGGCATTGTAAAACTTGGCAACGTAGACATCTGGAGCGTTCGTTTTGTTGCTCCGCTCCGCAGCTTGTTCTTGCACTTTGACAAGCGTTTTTTAGATAAGTGCCTGATCTTCGCGCGTTCCAGTAGGCGTCCACGCATGGCCTTGGTTCTGGTCGAAGATTAGGAGATTATTTATCGATGCAAATTAGTATTTCTGGAAAAAACATGGATACCGGTCTTGCTTTTCAGGAGCATGCCGAACTGTCATTGAATAATATTGTTGAAAAATATTTTAATAATGCTGTCAGTGGGCATGTGACACTCGAAAAAGGGGATTCTGGTTTCACCGTAAAAACGCGTGTCGCTTTGTCTCGGCGCATGGAACTTGAATCGACGGGCCGTGCACCAGATGCGCATGCGGCGTTGGATGCGGCGATTGAACATGCCGAAAAAAGACTTCGGCGACACAAGAGGCGTTTAAAGAGCCATCGCAGTGCCTTAACCACTCTTGAAGAGGACGATATTGATATTGCGCCTATGGCGGTATACGCCGGTGCAGCCCAATTGCCCGATGCCAGCAGTGATGACGATGATCTTTTGCCAATTGTTGCTGAATTATCATATGACATTGAGGTGCTGACCGTTGAACAGGCCGTGATGCGGCTAGAGCTCGGCGGGTTGACAATGCTGATGTTCCGAAATGCCAGTCATTTCGGGCTCAATGTTGTTCATCTTCGTGGTGATGGGTCGATTGGCTGGATTGATCCGCGCGGAGCTCGGCATTTGGCAAATCTTAAACAATCTTCCTAAAGAAGGGTAAAACAGGCCTTTGTCTTCAGGCGGCGTGTTTTGGTCATGCTAGATCTGTTTTTGAACGGTTGCCGATTGTCCTGCTGCTAGCGTTTAAGAGCATTATGAGGATCCTACATGCTGGCATCAGAGTCCCCGGCGATAAAACGCCAGTCCAAACGCAAGCGCAATGCAGCACAAGCGGCCGAACGGTCTTTTCTTGCCGACCAGCTTGATTGGGCACCGCCGGCCTATAGCGATCCGCCAATCGAGCCAATTGATGCTGATGGCATCACCGCGATTCACAATGCCAGCATGCGCGTTCTCGAAGACATCGGTATTTTGTTTTTGAATGATGCGGCGCTTGATGTGTTTACCAAACAAGGCTGCATTGTCGATTACGATACAAAATCGGTTCGTATGGATCGGCATTGGGTGATGCAGCAAGTGGCAAAAGCGCCGTCACACGTCACGATTACGCCGCGTAACCCTGATCGCACAATTACCTTTGGCGGCCGGCATTTTAATTTTGGTCAGGTGGCATCACCGCCAAATGTGATGGATCTTGATCATGGGCGACGCGCAGGAACCAGCGTTGATTTTCAAAATTTTGTCAAGCTGGCTCAAAGCTATAATTGTATTCATTTCAGCTGTGGCTATCCGGTTGAACCTTTGGATATGCACCCTTCAATGCGGCATCTTGATTGCCTTTATGACAAATTAATTCTGACCGACAAAGTTGTTCATGCCTATTCACTTGGCACTGAACGAATCGAAGATGCGATGGAAATGGTGCGTATCGCCGGCGGGCTAAGCCATGGTGAATTTGAAGCAAAACCACGCATGTTTACCAATATCAACTCGACATCACCGCTCAAACATGACTGGCCGATGCTTGATGGTGCCATGCGCATGGCAGCACGCAATCAAATGGTGGTGATATCGCCCTTTACCCTTGCCGGTGCTATGGCACCGGTCACCATTATTGGCGCGATTGTGCAGCAAAATGCCGAAGCGCTTGCCGCGATTGCCTTGTTGCAATCGGTGCGTGAGGGGGCTCCGGTAATGTATGGCGCCTTTACCAGCAATGTTGATATGAAAACCGGCGCACCAGCCTTTGGCACGCCCGAATTTGTCAGGGCAATGCAGATATCGGGACAGATGGCACGCCATTACAATTTGCCGTTTCGGGCGTCAAATGCGAATGCGGCCAATGCCCCTGATGCACAGGCGGTGTGGGAATCGGCCTTTTCACTCCAGGGCAGCTGTTCAGGTGGGGCAAACCTGATCTATCACGCTGCCGGATGGATGGAAGGTGGCCTATCTGCCAGTTTTGAGAAATTTGTCATTGATTGCGAAATGCTGCAACAGATCATCTATGCACAACGCCCGATTATTGTTGATGAGGCGTCGCTGGCGGTTTCGGCAATCGAAGAGGTTGGGCCGCATGGTCACTTTTTTGGATGTGACCATACCCAAGAACGTTATCGTGACGCGTTTTACACGCCGCTTTTGTCGGATTGGCGGAATTTTGAAAACTGGGAAGATGCCGGCGGATTATGGGCGCATCAGCGCGCCAATACCCATTTCAAACAGGTTCTGGCCGAATATACGCCGCCGCCAATGGATAGCGGCATTCATGATGAATTGCTGGATTTTGTCAATCGGCGCAAAGCCGAAGGTGGCGCGCCAACCGATTTCTAGAAAGCTTACGCCACCGCTAGAAAAATGGCTCTTCATCAAGCGCGCGTTTGAACATATCACGATCAATATTGCCGCCTGATGCCACTGCAATGATATTATCGGCACCGGCGGGAACCTGTCCGGTCAAAACCGCAGCAACAGCAACCGCACCGCCCGGTTCAACAATGATTTTTAGATGTTTGAACAGCGTTGCAATGGTTTTAAGCACTTGCTGATCGCTGACAACGGCACCGCCTGACAGATGTTGGCGATTCACCGGAAAGGTCAATTGCCCGGGTTCCGGGGTTACAATTGCATCACAAATGGATGATTTGTCGGTTTGCGCCCGTTCAATCATGCCGGTTTCTAATGATCGTTTCGTATCATCATAAAATTCGGGTTCGGCGCACCAGATTTTGGTTTCGGGAAAATGCGCATGAAGCGCGATGCTGGTGCCTGCAATCAGGCCACCGCCGCCACAACAACAGATCAGCGCATCGGGAACAACGCCCATCACGCTTGCTTGTCGGGCGATTTCCAGCCCAACTGTGCCTTGTCCAGCAATCACCCGAACATCATCATAGGGTTTGATCAAATTGGCATTATATTTCTGGCTTAGCGCCTCGCCAATCGCTTCGCGTGATTCCGTATAGCGATCATAGGTCACGACATCGGCGCCATAGGCCTTGGTGCCTTCGATTTTGGTTGCTGGCGTGTCTTCGGGCATGATGATGGTGGCTTTTAGGCCGCGTGTGGTAACGGCGCGGGCAACGCCTTGGGCATGATTGCCGCTGGAAAAGGCCACAACATGGCGAACATCATCGTCAAGGCTCCAAACCGCATTGGTTGCGCCGCGCAATTTGAACGATCCCGTATGTTGCAAAGCTTCGGCTTTCACCAGAAGCCGGCGCCTCAAAAAATCATTTAGCCGCGGGGATTCCAAAAGTGGTGTTTGGAAAATATGTGGCCGTATCCGGTCGGCAGCGGCTTCGATGGTGGCAAGGTCGATTTGAAGCGCGCCGTCAGCGGTTTGCGGCAGGGATGTTGAATTTGTCATTTGTGATATTTCCAAACCAAAATTATGTCGGGCAAAATTAGATCCTTTCCGAAATAAGGTCAATCAAGCCGAGACATGTGGGTGGGAATCTTGTTTGGACATGTTGTTCGGGCATGTTGGTGGGCGGCATGGGGGCAGGGTGCGGCCACAAGCCTGCCGCAGGCAAATGACAAAAATTGTTGGCTTGTGTTTATCTTGCGGCATGCCTATTTTACCGCAATATGGTTATCGGCTTTGTGCCGTAAGGAGATGAACAATGTCACCAGCATCAACAAACGCTGTTTTTTCCGGTTCTTGCACCGCTCTTGTCACGCCGTTTAAAAATGGGCAGATCGATAAGGACGCGTTTTGCAAACTGGTTGATTGGCAAATTGAAAATGGTACTGCCGCGCTGATCCCTGTTGGGACAACCGGCGAGTCACCGACATTGTCACATGAAGAACATGATCTTGTTGTCGAGCTATGCATCAAACAGGCGGCTGGCCGTGTGCCGGTTATTGCCGGTGCAGGATCAAACAGCACCGCCGAAGCGGTGCGGCTTGCCAAACATGGCGCGGCGGCTGGCGCGGATGCAGTTCTGATTGTCAGCCCCTATTATAACAAACCAACCCAAGAAGGGCTGTACCAGCATTTTTCAGCCGTTGCCAAAGCCGTTTCCGTGTCAGTTATCGTCTACGATATTCCGGGCCGGTCAATTGTGAAGGTTGATGATGCGACCATGGCGCGCCTTGCTGCTGACCATGCCAATATCACGGGAATCAAGGATGCCACTGCCGATGTTGGGCGTCCAACACGGCTTCGCAATCTTCTTGGGGCTGATTTTGCGCAATTATCTGGCGAAGATGCAACCGCGCTTCCATATCTGGCAGCTGGCGGGCATGGCTGTATTTCGGTCACGGCGAATATTGCGCCAAAATTATTGAGTGAAATGCATGCCGCTTGGGCGGCTGGTGATATTGCCACCGCGCAAAGCATCAATGAACGCCTGATGCCGCTTCATGATTCGATGTTCTGCGAAGCAAGCCCGGGTCCGGTAAAATATGCTGCTGAATTGCTTGGGATTTGCAGTGCTGAAACGCGTTTGCCGCTATGCGAGATTGCACCGGCAAGCAAAGCCCGTGTCGAAGCCGCCCTGCGTAGTGCGGGTTTGCTGAATTAGGGATATTGCTGGCGCTTATGCCAGCTTGAACGGATATATCATGGCCAAAGGCACGATCTCGACTGGACGAATTGCGGAAAACCGCAAGGCGCGGCATGAATATCAAATCGAAGAAAAAATCGAAGCTGGTCTGATTTTGCAAGGTAGTGAGGTCAAATCACTGCGAAGCGGACGCGCTAGCATCGCCGAATCTTATGCTGGTGAGAATAATGGCCGTCTTGTGCTGTTCAATGCCAATATTCCAATTTATGAGCCAGCCCGTGTGAATCACGAACCAAAACGGCCGCGCGAATTATTGGTGAAGGTGCGCGAACGGAACCGCATGCTTGGCCTGATCCGGCGCGAAGGCATGACGTTAGTACCATTGGCCATGTATTTTAATGATCGTGGTGTTGCCAAAATCCAGATTGGCCTAGCCAAAGGGCGCAAAAAGCAAGACAAGCGTCAGGCCGATAAAGACCGGACATGGAGCCGTGACAAGGCGCGTTTGCTTCGCAGCCGCAACGGCTAGGCATTTGCTCTACCATTCTCGGCAAGCATGGTCGTTTAGACTGGCACAGTCTCGGCTTGGCGTAATGGCCGCGCAATCTGATCGCGAAGATGATCCATCTCGATAAAAATATCGGCCATCCGGCGCAATGAATCGGCTGCCATTGGCGGCGAGGTTTTGGTCGTTGATACCACCGACACCCGAACGCCCATGCCCTGCACATCTTCAAGAAGGCGGCAAAAATCACCATCGCCCGAAAATAAAATGGCGTGATCGATATGTGGTGCCAGTTTCAACATATCGAGGGCAAGTTCCATATCCATATTGCCCTTGGTACGTTTTTTGCCGGTTTCAGGATCAGTGAATTCACGGGTTAATTTGCTGACAACGGCAAATCCATTGTAATCCAGCCAGTCAATCAATGGCCGTAGCGGCGAAAATTCCTGATCTTCGGGAAGGGCGGTGTAGTAATAGGCGCGGATCAAATTTGCGTTTTGGCTAAAATGGGCATGAAGCTTGGCATAGTCGACATCCATATTTAGCAATCGTGTTGCAGCATAAAAATTCGAACCATCAATAAAAAGTGCTGTTTTTTCAGGTCTCATAACAAATGTCCAAAAGATATAAATTACAAAATTTAACTTAGTATAAATGCTTTATCGAATAGAACTGATTGGCATTTTTCAAGATAAAACCGCCTTAACGTGCCGCTTTTTTCAAAATTTGCCACCAAATTGCGGGTCAAAATATGATTTTCCGACGGCAGCATGTTTGTTTGGCTGATAATATTGGCAAATTATGCTACCACCCCTTCCGGTGATATCGACGGCATGGATATGGACAAAATCATGAATTCCCGACTTTTTATCGGACTTGGTGCAAATTTGACACCGGATGGCTATGCAAGCCCACGCGAAGGCTGCGTTGCAGCCGTATCAGCGCTTGCCGACGAGGGAGTGCATTTGTCGGCGCTGTCACGATGGTATGAGTCTGCGCCCGTGCCGATTTCTGACCAGCCTTGGTATCTAAACGCTGTTGCCGAAGCGACAACCGAACTGGATGCTGCATCGGCATTGGCGGCGTTACATCTCATTGAACGCCGCTTTGGCCGGATCAGAACAGAACGCAACGCGGCGCGGGTTCTTGATCTTGATTTGCTTGATTTTGCCGGCACGGTAAGTGGTGCCAGTGACTTGGCGCTGCCGCATCCGCGGCTGCATGAGCGCGCCTTTGTTTTATTGCCGCTTGGTGAATTATGCCCTGATTGGGTGCATCCGGTTAGCGGCATTGCGATCCAAGATTTGATTGCGATGCTTCCCGCTGACCAGCAAATCAGGCTTGCCGGATAAATCGAGCCCGTTCAACTGCTGCTTTTTGCTTGTTCAGACCTCGAATTTAGGGTACACCCCGCATAGTTTTTGCGCATTTTAGGGTTGAATGGTAAACGCCCGCTAGTCTGGCTGGTGGGGCTTTGCCGAAAAATGGCGACTTCTTTGGAAGAATTTGCCATTTGATCAATCAGGACAAGGAGATATTCATGGCACGCGTTACCGTTGAAGATTGCATCGAAAAAATCCCAAACCGGTTTGACCTTGTGTTGACAGCAGGCCAACGCGCACGCGGAATTTTGAAAGGCGATTTGCCAACAATTGATCGTGATGACGATAAAAACCCGGTTATCGCGCTCCGTGAAATTGCTGCCGAAACGGTTGATCTTGGCGTTCTTGGAGAAGGTCTGATCAAAAAGTTGCAGCGTGTCGCGATCCGTGAAGAGCAGGAAATCCGTGATGATGCGGCGATTGCTGCCGAGGTTGATCTGTCCGAAATGGTTGGCGATTACAGCGATGATGAAGGCGAAACCAGCGGCATGCAGATTGCCAGCCCTGAAGAATTAGAGCCATCAGGCTTTGAAGATGTTGACCTGGCTGAAATGCAGGGTGAAGATTAGACAAAGCACCAGCACGACACGATATCCGTTCAGGGATCTGCCGGCTGGAATTGGCTAATCGGCTTGGCAGCGAGATGATTGAAGCAGCGGACGCACTCTTTAACAAAATACATGCTTATGATCCGTCAGTCGACGGTGACAAGCTGAAACGTGCCTTCATATTTGGCATGGAAGCGCATGACGGCCAGACCCGCGCCTCTGGCGAGCCCTATTACATTCATCCGATTGCTGTTGCCAATATCCTTGCTGATATGCGGCTTGACCTTGATACGGTTATTACGGCGCTGTTGCATGACACGGTCGAAGATTGTGACGTACCACTTGATGCGCTTGACGCGGCCTTTGGGTCAAGCATTGCCCAGCTGGTTGATGGGGTCACAAAACTTAGCCGGATTGGATTGCAGGCTGGCCAAAACAGCCTTCAGGCTGAAAATTTCCGCAAATTATTGTTGGCAATGAGCGAAGATGTTCGGGTGTTGTTGGTCAAGTTGGCCGACCGCACGCATAATATGAATACGATTGATCACATTCCAAAGCCCGAAAAACGAACCCGCATTGCCCGTGAAACGCTGGAAATCTATGCGCCGCTTGCCGAACGGATTGGCGTGACCAATTTGCAGCATGCGCTGGAAAATGCCGCCTTTGGCGTTTTGCAGGATGAAATGGCGCAAACCATCACCGCAAGACTGGATTACATGGTTCACGAGTCCGAAATCATCATTCCGATGATTAGCGTTGAATTGCAGGATGTAGTTGAACGCGGCGGGGTTGAATGCAGCGTCAGTGGACGGTTGAAATCGCCCTATTCAATTTGGCGGAAAATGCAGCGCAAAAAAGTCACCATGGATCAGCTATCAGATATCATGGCATTTCGTATTTTGGTGCCGTCAACAGCCGATTGCTATCAGGCACTTGGCAGTCTGCATGCGGCCTATCCCAATGTGATGGGGCGGTTTAAAGATTACATTTCGACCCCAAAGCGCAACGGTTATCAATCGCTTCATACAGGGGTTATTGGGCCGGAAAACCACAAGATTGAAATTCAGGTTCGCACCCCGGAAATGCATACAATTGCCGAATATGGTGTGGCGGCACATTGGAATTATAAAGATCCTTCATCAGATAATAACCTTCGTAAATTCAAATGGATTCAAGAATTAGTTGGGATTTTAGATGAAGAGGCTGGCGCCGAAGAATTCCTCGAACACACCAAAATGGATCTTTATCATGATCAGGTGTTTTGCTTTACCCCACGCGGGGATTTGATTGCCTTGCCAAAGGGCGCAACGGCGGTCGATTTTGCCTATGCGGTTCATTCCAAAATTGGCCAGAACTGTTGCGGCGTGCGGATTAATGGCAAAAACCGCCAATTGGCGACCGAGCTGGAAAATGGTGATCAGATTGACATCATCACCAAGGCAACGGCGCGTCCGCTTGCCGAATGGGAAAATTTTGTCAAAACGGGACGCGCAAAATCGGGCATCAGGCGGGCAGTGCGCGCCGAACGCGCGGTTGAATTTAGCCGGGTTGGTAAATCGATTTTGCAAAAAGCATTTTTAGAAGTGAATAAACCGCTGAAAAAGCGGGCAATGGAAAAGATTCCGCAGATTTTTGGCGTGCAGAAACCGGAAGATCTATTTGCGCTTGTCGGTGAGGGGCGCTTGCAGCCTGAATTGGTGATCGAAAAAATGTTTCCCGATTTGGCGAAAAGCAAAAAACGCGTCAGGCCAACCGGCGAAACCGACCGTGACCGGTCTAAATCGCGCAAGCCATTATTGAAAATTCAAGGGGTTAACTCGGGGGTTGCGATTACGATGGCGCGTTGCTGTCATCCTTTGCCGGGTGAAGACATCGTCGGCATTTTCACCACTGGCAAGGGGGTTACGGTGCATCGCGCCGAATGCGCCACCCTTGTTGATTTCAATGACATGCCTGAATTATGGATGGATGTTGGCTGGGAACATGAAGGGCCAAAACGCGTTATGGCGCGTTTGAATACGGTTCTGTCCAATGAGCCGGGAGCCTTGGCCGCGGTTGCCACCATAATCGGCCAGCAAGGTGGCAATATTTCCAATATTCATTTAACTGACCGCAATGCTGATTTTTTCAGTTTTCAGCTTGATCTTGAGGTCAAGGATGTTGAGCATATGCGGACTGTTATCGCTGTGCTTCAAGCCAATAATTTCGTGGAACGTGTCGAGCGGACAAGCAATATCTAGGCTTGGGCTTGCTAATTTATGGGTAGCTAAGATGTTTCGACGTCGTAAACCATTGAGTGTTTTAAAACAAATGCGCGCTGTGATTTGGCCAGAGCGTGGGTTTCGGCGTCTCTTTTCCTATCTTTTTCAGCGGATTATTAGGCTTCCCGGAACGCCGGCTTCGATTGCTAGCGGTTTTGCCAGCGGTGTTGCCGCGTCTTTCACGCCGTTTTTGGGGCTGCATTTTATTCTTGCTGGCGCGCTTGCAATGTTGTTTCGCGGCAATGTTTTGGCCTCGGCGATTGGTACTTTTTTTGGCAATCCATGGACCTTTATTCTGATCTGGCTTGCTGATTATGAGGTTGGTTTGTGGGTTATCCATGCCTTTGGCCATGGGGCTGATCTGCATGTTCTGTCGATTGACGAGCTTGGTGCCATCATGGGCAATGTCATGCGGTTTCTGTCCTTTACTGGACATATCTCTTGGGCGGATTTATCGCGCGATATTGAACAAGTGTTCATGCCAATGCTGATTGGTGGTACGGTTCTTGGCGCGATTGCTTGGGTCAGCTCGTTTATACTGACCTTATGGGCGGTAAAGGGCTGGCGGCTACATCGGGCAAAACGGTTATTGAAAGCGGCGCAACGGGCAGCAGGTGCCAAAAAAGCGGCTGATCCAAACCGCTAAATGTGGTTATTTATGTGATTTGGGAATGATGAGGATATTTTGTCAGACAGTTTAAAGCCATTACGCCTTGGCGTGAATATTGATCATGTTGCAACTTTGCGCAATGCACGGGGCGGGGCACATCCTGATCCGGTTGCCGCCGCAGAATTAGCCATTAAGGCCGGCGCTGACGGTATTACGGCGCATCTTCGCGAGGATCGCCGTCATATCCGCGATGAAGATATTGCCGCCATCCGCAAGGCAATTGATGTGCCATTGAATTTTGAAATGGCGGCTACTAGTGAAATGGTGGCCATCGCCCTGAAAACAAAACCAAACGCCGCTTGTATTGTTCCCGAACGCCGCACCGAAGTGACCACCGAAGGTGGGTTGTCCGTTGTCGGGCAGGAAGACCGGCTTGCCGATATGTTGGCGCCGTTGAAGGAAGCGGGCATTCGCCTGTCGCTATTCATTGAGGCGAACCCGGCTGATATTGACGCGGCAAAACAGATTGGCGCAGATATTGTCGAGCTTCACACTGGCCGCTATTGCCATGATGTCGCTGGCCGTGAAGCCGAATTAAGCCGCATTCAACTTGCCGCACGCCATAGCGCCAGCCTTGGCATCGAAACCCATGCTGGTCATGGTCTCGGCTTTGACACGGTAGGGCCGATTGCGGCGATTGCGGAAATGGAAGAATTGAATATCGGCCATTTCTTGATTGGCGAGAGTGTTTTTTGCGGGTTAGAGGCCGCGATCGTCAAAATGCGCCAATTGATGAATGCTGCCCGCAATGATGATCGCCACCGGAAAAACGCATGATCCTTGGAATTGGCACCGATATTGTTGATGCGCGGCGTATCCAAGCCGCGATGGATCGGCATCCCGATAAATTTGCCAAACGCATTTTTTCCGAAGCTGAAATAACCGCCGCCAAAGACTCCAGCGATCAAGCTAGCTATTTTGCCAAGCGTTTTGCGGTGAAAGAGGCGGTCTATAAGGCGCTTAGCGTCTCAGGTGTAACAGGCTGTGGCTGGCGTGAGGCAGAAACCCTGTCGGCACCAAATGGGGCGCCAATGGTCAATTTGACCGGTCGCTGCAAAACGGCGCTTGAGACAATGACGCCGGATGGGTATAAGGCAGGTCTATCAGTGTCGCTAAGCGACGAGCCTCCCTATGCTTTGGCATTTATTGTGATTAGCGCCGTACCGGCTGAATGGATCAAACCCTAATGGCTAAAAAGCAAAAAGAAAGCAAGTTCGAGCTTGTGAAAACCGTTCTGATCGCTGGCCTGATTGCGCTTGGCTTTCGGTCATTCCTTTTCGAGCCGTTTAATATTCCGTCAGGGTCAATGGTGCCTACTTTGCTTGTTGGTGATTATTTATTTGTCTCGAAATTTTCCTATGGCTATTCGCGTTATTCCTTTCCGTTCGGGATTGCGCCTTTTTCCGGCCGGATTTTTGAAGATAAGCCAGAACGCGGCGATGTTGCGGTCTTTCGCCAGCCAACGGATCCATCAATCGCCTTTATCAAGCGCGTTGTTGGCCTTCCCGGCGATCAGGTTCAGGTTCAGGGCGGCATTCTGCATATCAATGGCGTGCCAGTTGAGCGCACCTATCTAGGCCAAGCAACCGCGACTGACGGCTATTCAATGATGAATTTCAAGGTTTATGAAGAAACCTTGCCAAACGGATCGCGGCATTTAATCCAAGAACGTTCAGATAGCGATTCTTATGATAACACGGCCGTTTATCAAGTGCCTGATGGGCATTATTTCATGATGGGCGATAATCGCGACAATTCGCGTGATAGCCGCACAACCTCGGTTGGGATGGTGCCTGCTGAAAATATGGTCGGTCGAGCCGATCGTCTGTTTTTCAGCCATAAAGGCAATGCCCGCCTCTGGGAAATCTGGAAATGGCCTTTTGCAATTCGTTATGGCCGCATTGGAGATGGCATCATTTAATGACTGTTGACCCGCTTGCAACGCTTGAAACATCGATAGGTCATCAATTTGCCGACCGCAATATCCTGCATGAGGCATTAAGCCACTCAAGTCACATTGAGTCCGAGCATAGTTATGAACGTCTCGAATTTCTGGGCGATCGCGTTCTAGGGCTTTTGCTGGCGGATCATTTCTATGCTGCTTTTCCGCAGGATGATGAAGGCGCGTTATCCTTGCGGCTTCACGGCGAGGCGCGGATGTCGACTTTGGCGGCGATTGCCAAGAATTTGCAGCTTGCCGATTATATAAAATCGCAAAGTGGGCTGGATATTGCTGGCAATGATGGCGTGATGGCCGATGTTGTCGAAAGCCTGATGGCGGCAATCTATCTTGATGCGGGATTAGAGGCGGCGCGAAAGTTTTTGAACCGGCATTGGCCGTTGAATAGCCGCGCCGATGCCCAAAATGAAAAAGATGCCAAATCGAAATTGCAGGAATGGAGCCTGCAGCATGGTCTGGGATTGCCAGCCTATCGCCAATTGGCGAAATCTGGCCCTGATCACGCACCACAAATGACATATGAAGTGAAAATAGAGGGTTATGACGCGGTCGTGGCCACCGCTGGCAGCCGTAAAATCGCCGAACAAACCGCAGCAGCATCCTTGCTGGAATTGCTGCAAGAAAGGACTTCGGATTTATGACCGATCAAAATGAGACCAACGAAACCACGCCGGCAACCGATTTCACACCCACCGAAACCAAAGCCGGATTCGTTGCTTTGATTGGTGCGCCAAACGCGGGAAAATCAACGTTAATGAATGCGATGGTCGGCCATAAAGTGTCGATCGTAACACCAAAGGTGCAAACCACCCGAAGCCGTATTCGGGGCATTGCCATGCATCAAAATGTGCAGATGATTTTTGTTGATACGCCGGGCATTTTTACACCAAAACGGCGGCTTGATCGGGCAATGGTGCAGGCCGCTTGGCAAGGCGCTGAAGATGGTGATGTATTGCTGCTGCTGCATGATTGCGCGCGGCGGCTGATTGATGAGGATACAAGCAATATCCTCACCAAGCTTGCCGCATCAGGACGGCGGGCATCGCTGGTTTTGAATAAAATTGATCTGGCACCACAGGAACGGTTGCTGGAACGCGCCGATGAAATGTCCAAAATCTATGAATTTGAACGTATCTTCATGGTATCAGCCGAAACCGGTAATGGCGTTGCTGACCTGAAATCATGGCTTGCTGGCAAAATGCCCAAAAGCCCGTTTCTGTTTGATCCTGATGATTTGTCGGATATGCCGCTACGGCTTTTGGCGGCGGAAACCTTGCGCGAAAAATTGTTTTTGAATCTTCATCAGGAATTGCCCTATCAACTGACTGTTGAAACCGAAGATTGGCAAGATCGCGACGATGGCAGTGCTGAAGTGCATTTGTCCATCTATGTTGCGCGTGAAGGCCATCGCGGCATCATCCTTGGCAAGGGCGGGCAAACCATGCGCCGCATCGGCACCGCAGCGCGTAAAGAGCTGGAAGAAGCGCTTGACCGCCGCGTGCATCTGTTCGCGCATGTGAAATATCGCAAAGACTGGATGGATGATTCGGCGCGCTATAATCTGTGGGATCTTGATTATAATGCCTGATTGGCAAGCCGAAGCCATCATTCTGTCGGTTCGCCCGCATGGCGAGGGCAGTGCCGTTATATCGGTTCTAACCGCCGATTATGGGCGGCATGCCGGATTGGTTCGTGGCGGCGCGTCATCAAAGATGCGCGGCATTATGCAACCGGGAAATCGGGTTCGGGTTAGCTGGCGGGCGCGGCTAAGCGAACAATTGGGACAAATGCAGATTGAATTGATTCAATCCGTGCCAGCTTTGTTGCTGGATTCGCCTTTGCGGTTATCTGGCGTGGCGTCAATGTGTGCCTTGCTTGATGGGGCGCTTCCCGAACGTGAGGCGCAACCGGGGCTTTTTGAGGGCAGTGCGGCACTTTTGGATGTGATTGTCCTAGATGATGATAATGCTGGCTGGGTCGAAGGTTATGTTCGTTGGGAATTAGGACTGCTGGCGGCGGTCGGATACCGGCTTGATCTTGCCCGTTGCGTTGCCAGCGGTCAGACCAGTGATTTGGCGTTTGTTAGCCCGAAATCAGGCGGTGCGGTGGCGCGTCATCAAGCTGGCAGCTTTGCCAGCCGGATGCTGGCTTTGCCGATGTTTTTGGGCGGCGTTTCCTGCGGTAAACATGATTGGATTGCCGGTTTGGATTTGACTGGCCATTTTCTGTCCAAGCGTGTTTTCGCCGCGCATAATTTAGACCTGCCCGCCCAGCGTAAACGGCTAGCCGATATGGTTGATAGTCGCTATAACGGCAAATGATGAAGTGATGAGGCTGTTTTATGCATGATGATGTTGAAATTCCCGCCGGCGGGCGTATTGAACCGACCGCGTTTTCCGACGCCTTATCGGAACGCTATCTTGCCTATGCATTGTCAACCATCACATCGCGGTCGCTTCCCGATGTCAGGGACGGGTTAAAGCCGGTACACCGCCGTCTGTTATTTGCGATGCGCCAGCTAAAGCTTGATCCGGGTCAGGGTTTTAAGAAATCAGCGCGTGTTGTTGGTGATGTGATGGGTAAATTCCATCCGCATGGCGATGCAGCGATTTATGATGCGATGGTGCGGTTGGCACAGGAATTTGCCATGCGCTATTGCCTTGTCGAAGGGCAGGGGAATTTCGGTAATATTGATGGCGATAACGCTGCGGCGATGCGCTATACCGAGGCACGCATGACCGAAGTCGCGCGTCTGTTGCTGGATGGTATTGACGAAGATGCGGTTGATTTCCGGCCAACTTATGATGGCGAGTCCGAAGAACCAACCTTGCTTCCTGCGGGCATTCCAAATCTTCTTGCCAATGGCGCGCAGGGGATTGCGGTTGGCATGGCAACATCAATTCCGCCGCATAATATTATCGAACTTGCCGATGCTTCATTGCATCTTATCAAACATCCCAACGCATCAATTGAAACCTTGCTGAATTATGTCAAAGGCCCCGATTTTCCGACTGGTGGCCTGTTGATTGAACCTGCGGATTCGATCAAAGACGCCTATTCAACGGGGCGTGGCGGCTTTCGGGTGCGGGCGAAATGGGAGGTTGAAACCGAAAAGGGCGGGGCATGGCAAATTGTCGTAACCGAAATTCCCTATCAGGTTCAAAAATCACGCCTGATCGAACGTCTTGCCGAAATGTTACAGGCGAAACGCCTGCCAGTGCTAGCCGATATTCGTGACGAGTCGGCTGAAGATATCCGCATTGTTCTTGAGCCAAAATCGCGTCGGCTCGAAGCCGAAGTGGTGATGGAAAGCCTGTTCAAACTTACCGATTTTGAAGTGCGGGTTCCGCTGAACCTCAATGTTTTGGATGCAGATGGCCGTCCGGTGGTGATGAATTTGCGTGAGGCGCTGAACGCATGGCTCGCGCATCGCCGTGTCGTTTTGCAGCGCAGATCGCATCATCGTCTTGGAAAGATCGCCAGCCGGCTTGAAGTGCTTGACGGCTATTTGATCGTCTTTTTGAATATTGACGAAGTGATTGCGATTATTCGTGAGGCCGATCATCCGAGGGATGAATTGATGCGCCGGTTTGGTTTGAATGAAAATCAGGCCAATGCCGTTCTTGATATGCGGCTTCGTTCTTTGCGGCGGCTTGAAGAAATGGCGCTCCGCACCGAGCGTGACAAGCTGGCGGCTGAACAGGATGATTTGAACGCGCTTCTTGGTGATGAGGCACGGCAATGGTCATTCATCGCCAGCCAGATCAAAGATATGAAAGATACCTTTATCAAGGCTGATCATCGCAAGACCATTCTTGCCGAGGCACCTAAAATTGATTTTGATCCAACCGAAATTCTGGTTGAGCGTGAAGCAATTACGGTGATTTGTTCGGCAAATGGCTGGATTAGAGCCATGCGCGGCCATCAGGATCTCGATAGCGATTTCAAATATAAAGAAGGCGATTCAGCAGGCCATGTTCTGCATGCTGAAACGACTGATAAAATCCTGCTTTTTGCCGATAATGGCCGGTTTTACACGCTGTCAGGCGATAAATTACCGCGGGGGCGCGGATTTGGCGAGCCGGTTAGTTTGATGGTCGATCTTCCGGCAGATAGCGATATCGTCAAGCTGGTTCGTGCTGGTGATGGCAAAATGCTTGTCGCGGCAAGCACCGGCCATGGTCTTGTTGTTGATATGCAAGGGGCTTTGGCTCAAACGCGAAATGGCAAACAGGTGCTAAATCTTAGCGGATCAGCCCGGGCTGTTGCTTGTGCCATCGTTGCTGGTGATATGGTGGCGTCGGTTGGTGTAAACAGGAAATTGATTGTTTTCGACCTTGAAGAAGTGCCGGAAATGGGACGCGGCAAAGGCGTTATTCTGCAGCGGTTCAAAGATGGTGGTCTTGCCGATGTTACGGTGTTTGATAAAGCCAAAGGTCTTAGCTGGCAGGCTGGTGGCGGGCGTGTTCGCACCGAACCTGATTTGTCGACATGGCTGGCACGGCGTGGCGGTTCGGGCAAATTGCCGCCAAATGGCTTTCCGCGCCCAGCTAAATTCACCTAAAGCTAAATTCACCTAGGATAACATTCATCTAAGTAGCTGAAAATTAACGCCAGAAATTAACTAAAAACAGGACATGCCAACGTCTTTGCTGGTTAATTTGCCGGATTTATAATCGGAATTTCGGCATCTTCAGCAACATCGGTGATCAGCATCTGACCCGGCTTATGCGTTATGGAAATTGGCGGCTTCGCATGAAGAATCGCCGCTTGCGGTGTCACGCCACAAGCCCAGAAAACCGCAATTTCACCATCATCAACCGGCGATGCGTCACCCCAATCGGGCGCATTGAGATCGGCAATGCCAATTTCTGCAGGATCGCCCCAATGAACCGGTGCGCCATGCGCCATTGGAAAATTGGCTGAAATGGCGCGAACCATATCCAGCTTATCAATCGGGATGGCGCGCATGCTGACCACCATTGGCCCTGAAAAAGGACCGGATTCAATGGTTTTGATGTTGGTTTTAAACATCGGCACCGTTTGATCATGATCAATATGCCAAATCGGAATTCCGGCGCGGATTAGGGCATGTTCAAAGGTGAATGAGCATCCAAGCGCAAAACCAACCATCTGGTCATTCCACAAATCGGTAATATCGCCGACGGTGCCATCCAGAACGCCATGACGATAAATATGATATGACGGCACATCTGACCTGATATCAATATCGGCACCTAATGTTCGCATAAAGGGCGATCCGGTATCGGTAACGCCAACAAGCGGGCAGGGTTTTGGATTGCGCTGGCAAAACCGCATGAAATCAAGCGCATATGACTGCTCAAGAATGACAAGATTTGCCTGCAAAAAGCCATTGGCAAGCCCTGATGTATGATCGCAATAGGCACCTGACCGGATTTTGGCACGAACGGCAAGCTGGTCGTCTTGGCGCAATTGTTCAAAAGATGTCGCCACAATGCTCTCCTATGGGTGGGTGCTGTTATTCATGAGCGGCGAATAACATCATCGGCAGGTTTCCAGATGCCAGCATCAAAAATTTCAGCAGGCTTGAAACGTTCTTTATAGGCCATTTTGCGGCTTCCCTGCACAAAATAGCCAAGATATAGCCAATCAAGAGATAATTCCTTGGCAATCGCGAAAAGATCAAGAACCATATAGGTTCCCATTGAACGTTCGGCCTGTTCGGTATCAAAAAAACTGTAAACGGCACTTAACCCGTCAGATTGGAAATCGGCCAGAACGCTGCCGACGAGGCGGTCGTTTTTATCATAATGGCTTACCAGAACCGTCTCGATCGGGCTGTTATTTATCATGCTGGTAAAATCATCATGATCCATACGCGCCATCTGGCCATCATCATGCCGGCTGGTGACATAGGCCTTGAATAGCCGGTAATGCGCGTTGGTTGGATCGGGTCTTGTGATGCTGCGGGTCAGATCGCTGTTTTTCTTGAGAATGCGCGTCATGTTCCGGCTGGCTTTAAAGGCTGCAACATTCACGCGCCACGGCAAACAGGCATTGCAATTCGGGCAGGCCGGTCGATAAACCCAATTTTCAACACGGCGGAACCCGGCGCGGGCAAGCCCATCATGGCAATGTGGATCAAGGGAAATATCAACAGCAATACGCTGTTCAGTCTGCCCCGCAATATAGGGGCAGTCACTGCGCATGCTAAGGCGCATGGGCAGCGGAATTTTGCGATGAAGCCGTTTGTCCTGATCCATCTTTATAGATTGCCCAAAAGGCAAAGCCCAAATCAAGGTCAATCATATGCAAATCAGGTAATTTTTCCTAACTGGCGCTATCGTCGAGTTGGCGAACCTGAAAATGCGCGGCCCGAAGCGCCGCGATAATTTCGTCAACATGATCTGGCCCTCGCGTTTCGATCACCGCATCAATCTTGGCCAGCTTGGCCGGTACGTCATAGAAAAGGCGCTGATGATAGATTTCGACAATATTGCCACCACATTTGCCAATCGTTGTTGAAATCGCCGCCAACATCCCCGGTTCATCGGAAATATCGATACGCAACCGCGCAATCCGGCCATCGACGGCCATGTTGCGATTCAAGATCGACGCCAGCAGGCGCGGGTCAATATTACCGCCGCAAATCACCACGCCAACCTTTTTACCGGCAAATAGAGCCGGATTTGCATGAATGGCGGCAATGCCCGCCGCACCGGCACCTTCAGACACGACACGTTGCTGTTCAATCAGGGCACCAACAGCCCATTCAAGGTCGCGTTCATCGACCAGTAAAATCTCGTCAACCAATGCGTCAACCACCGGAAGCGTAACACCGCCTGGTTTTTTCACGGCAATGCCTTCAGCCAGGGTTTCACCACCACAGGTGATCTCCTTGCCTTCGACTGCCAGTTTCATGCTTGGGTATAGCTCGGTCTGCACACCGTAAATCTTGATATTAGGGCGCATATCGCGGGCGATTGTGGCAATACCGCCCATCAGGCCACCACCGCCAATTGGCACAACAAGAATATCAAGATCGGGCTGATCAATCAGCATTTCCAGACCGGCCGTGCCCTGTCCCATCATCACCAATTCATTGTCATAGGGATGGATCAGCGTCAGGCCATGTTCCTGAATAAGCGCATTTACCGTGCCTTCGCATTCATTAAGGTTACGCCCCTCAAGAACAACCTTGGCACCAAAGGCGCGGGTGCGCGCCACTTTGGCAAAGGGAGTTTGGGCTGGCATGACAATGGTTGCCGGAATGCCCATATGTTCGGCGTGATAGGCTACCGCTTGGGCATGATTGCCTGCCGACATGGCAATGACGCCAAGCTGGCGTTGTTTATCGTTCAAGCCAAGCATTGCATTCAGCGCACCACGCGCCTTGAATGATGATGTATGCTGTAAACATTCCAGTTTCAAAAACAGCTCGCAGCCCAAATTGCGCGATAACATTGGCGCTTCAAGCATTGGTGTGCGGATGATTTGCCCGTCCAGCCGGACGGCTGTGTCTCTGATTTGATCGGCTGTTACCGCCATAATGTAATCCCCCTTATGGCAATCCTATTCGCGTCATGCGTTTTCACGCATTGTGCGATTGGCCACTGCCACCTTTATAAGCTGCCAATATTATGACCTTCATTTGCGTCTTTATAACAGTAAAACTGGATGATTGCCGTTATCTATCTGCATAGATGACGCGGCGATGGCCTGACAACGACCGATTATAAACAAGCTTTGCCATGGTCTGTTCCGGCACTGCGGTCTGATGGGGGAAACCACGCGCAACTAGCGCCGAATCATAATTGCAATTTCAGGCGCAAAATAGGTCAAAACAGCATCGGCACCCGCGCGTTTGAAACAGGTCATGGCTTCAAGAATGGTGCGTTCGCGATCAAGCCAGCCCTTTTCGAATGACGCGCATAGCATCGAATATTCGCCCGATACCTGATAGGCAATGCATGGCACGCCAAATTCGGCCTTGGCGCGTGCCAGAATATCCAGATAGGGCATCCCCGGTTTGACAATGACCATGTCGGCACCTTCGGCGAGGTCAAGCGCGATTTCATGCATCGCTTCATCGCTATTGGCCGGATCCATTTGATAGGTGGATTTGCCTGCCTTGCCAAGCGATGCACCAGCCCGCACCGCATCGCGGAACGGCCCGTAAAATCCAGATGCATATTTCGCGGCATAGGCCATGATTTGCACATTGTGATGCCCAGCAGCATCAAGCGCAGCGCGAATTTTGCCAATGCGGCCATCCATCATATCTGAAGGGGCGATGATATCACATCCGGCATTGGCCTGATGCACTGCCTGTTCGCACAAAACCGCAATGGTTTCGTCATTTAAAATTTCGTCCCCATCCAGCAAACCGTCATGGCCATGCGAGGTAAAGGGGTCAAGCGCAACGTCACAGATGATGCCAAGATCGGGAAAGGCGGCTTTGACCGCGCTGACCGCACGGCACACAAGATTGTCACCATCGCGGGCAAGGCTGCCTGACGCATCCTTTAATGCGGCGTCGATTGACGGGAAAATGGCAATTGCGGGAATTGTTAATTCAACCGCTTTGGCCGCCTGTTGCAAAAGCTGATCAATCGAGTAGCGGAAAACACCGGGCATGGCATCAATTGGCTCGGCTATGTTCTGTCCCTCAATCACAAAAAGAGGCCAGATAAGATCGGCAGTATCAAGGCGGGTTTCGGCAACAAGGCGACGCGAAAATGCCGTCATCCGGTTGCGCCGCATCCTTGTGGAAGGGTATTGACCTCGGCTCATGGGCTGTTTAATCCGTAATTGATCTGAAAAACCACCTATTCATAACGATCTGGGAAGATTTCCGCAATGCCACAGGCGCATATTCATTTTGACGTTATTAATGGTGCCGGTCTTGTCACGCTTGATCGGCCAAAGGCGTTGAATGCGCTAACCGTTGAGATGGTCACTGATTTACGGCAGGTTCTGCTTGGCTGGCGTGATGATCCAGCGATCAGCCATGTGGTGATCGCCAGCAGTGCGCCACGCGCCTTTTGCGCTGGTGGTGATATCCGGCAGGCGCGCGAAACCATCATCGCCAACGGTTTTGACGAGGCAGATACCTTTTTTCGAGGTGAATATCTGGTTGATCTGGCGATTGCCGAATTTGGCAAACCGATTATCGCGCTGTGCGATGGTGTTGTTATGGGTGGCGGTGCTGGTCTTGCCGAACATTGCACCCATATCATCATGAGTGAAACGACACGCTTTGCGATGCCGGAAACCAGCATTGGCCTGTTTCCTGATGTGGGGGCAAGCCTGTTTCTTGGCCGGTGCCCTTTGCCAGTTGCCCGATTGCTTGGCATGACCGGATATATCATTCATGGCGCTGATTGCATGATGCTTGGCCTTGCCACATCAATGGTGCCATCTGACCAGATGGCAGGGTTGAAACAATCACTTCTTGATTGCACTGCATCTGAAATTGATCAGGTTATTGCTGGCTTTAAAATGGATCCGGGGGTGCCAGCCTTAAACCATCAAATGCCGGTAATTGACCGTATTTTTGGCGGTGATGTGACCCCTGAACAGATGCAGGAACGCGCCGAAGATCTGGCGCGGATGCGGCCGAATGATAAATTGGTTAGCCATGTTGTAACGGCCTTTGCCACGCGTTGTCCGGTCTCGATCAAGCTGTTTTGGCGTTTATTGCAAATGGCCGATGACATCACCGATATTGGCGCGGCGCTGACACTTGATTACCATCTTGCGATGCGCATGATTCGGCGTGGCGACTATATCGAAGGCGTTCGTGCGGTTCTGGTTGATCGGGATAATGCGCCAAAATGGTCGCCAAACAGCCTTGCGCTTGTTGATAAGGCTTTATTGGATGCGCTTTTTGACGAAGACGGCTTGCCGCCCTTGTGTTAAAGATATTCTCATCCTAGCGTGACCCGTCTATGTCATCATCAGGATATCGGTTAGGCCAAACCGTTACATGTGATTGTGCCATCTTCATTAAAGGAAACCCGATGCGTTTAAGTCAGTATTTTTTGCCGGTTCTAAAAGAAACCCCGAAAGAGGCACAGATTGCCTCGCATCGTCTGATGCTGCGTGCGGGGATGATTCAGCAATCGAGTGCCGGAATCTATTCATGGTTGCCACTTGGCAAGCGCGTTCTTGACAAGATTGCTACGATCGTTCGCGAAGAACAGGATCGTTCCGGCGCATTGGAAATTTTGATGCCGACCCTGCAACCAGCCGAAATCTGGCAGGAATCGGGGCGTTATGACGATTATGGTGCGGAAATGCTTCGCGTCAAAGACCGACATGATCGCGATATGCTTTATGGGCCAACCAATGAAGAACAGGTTACCGATATTTTCCGGTCGCATGTCCGAAGCTATAAGGCGCTGCCGCTGAATCTGTATCATATCCAGTGGAAATTCCGCGATGAGGTTCGGCCGCGTTTTGGCATTATGCGTGGCCGTGAATTTTTGATGAAAGATGCTTATTCTTTTGATCTTGATGCTGATGGCGCACGCACAGCCTACAATAAAATGTTTGTTTCCTATCTGAAAACCTTTGCGCGGATGGGGCTAACGGCGATTCCGATGGAGGCTGACACGGGTCCAATCGGGGGTGATATGAGCCATGAATTCATCATTTTGGCCGAAACCGGCGAAAGCGGTGTTTATTTCCATAAAGATTGGTTAAAGGCCGATCTGCTTGCCGAAATCGACTATGACGCCGATTTGCAGCCCTTTGTCGATAAATTCACATCAATCTATGCACGTGCCGATGAAAAGCATGATCCGGCAACCTGTCCGGTAAAAGATGCTGATTTAATGACCATGCGCGGCATTGAAATTGGCCATATCTTTTATTTTGGCACCAAATATTCGGCGGCAATGGGCGCGGTGGTCTCGGGGCCTGATGGCAAAAACGTTCCGGTTCATATGGGGTCTTACGGCATTGGCGTTTCGCGCCTTGTTGGTGGCATTATCGAAGCGAGTCACGATGATAAAGGCATTATCTGGCCTGATTCGGTTGCACCATTCGGCGTTGCCGTGGTGAATCTAAAGCCGGGCGATGCGGTTTGTGATGCCGCCAGCCAGTCATTATATGACCAGCTTGCCGCGGCAGGATGTGATCCGCTGATTGATGATCGTGATGAACGGCCAGGGGCAAAGCTTGCGGCCATGGATTTGATTGGTATTCCGTGGCAGATTGTTGTTGGGCCTCGCGGTATGGATAATGGCGTGGTTGAGGTGAAGCGTCGCAAAACTGGTGAAACCAGCGAGGTGTCTCCTGAGGCTGCTTTGACCATGGTTTGTGCCAAATCATAGGCCAGGCTAGAAAGCTAAAATTGACAGGAACCTGATAAAGGCGAAAAGGGCGGTTTAATGCGGTATTTTTTCTCTCCGGTTGAACGGATGCTAGCGTTTCGCTATATGCGATCGCGCCGCGCCGAAGGGTTTATTTCGGTCATTGCCTGGTTTTCACTTGCCGGTATCACGCTTGGCGTTGCCACCTTAATTGTTGTCATGTCAGTGATGAATGGGTTTCGCGCTGAATTGGTTGGCCGTATTTTGGGGCTGAATGGTCATGTTGCGGTTTATTCAAAACAGGCAGGCGGCATTGCCGATTTTGACCAGCTTGCCCTGAAAATCACCGATATGCCTGATGTGATTGCGGTCACGCCGCAAATCGAAGGGCAGGTCATGGCAACCCAGAACCGGGTCAGCATTGGCGCGGTGGTGCGCGGCGTTCGCTGGTCGGATTTGGCTGTTCGCAAACCGCTTTGGGACTCGCTTGATGAAGCTGATATCAACCGGTTTCGCGATGAAAATGGCGTTCTGATTGGCCGCGAGATGGCGTTTAAGCTTGGCGTTAAGGCAGGTGATAGCGTGACGCTGACAACCGCCAAAGGCAAAGCCACGGCCTTTGGCACGGTGCCAACAAGGCGCAAATTCAAAATTGCCGGCGTGTTTCATGTTGGCATGTATGAATATGATTCCAGCTTTGTGTTTATGCCACTTGATCTGTCAGCGGCCTTTCTTGGCTATGAAAAAAGCGTATCTGGTCTTGAAATCTATGTGTCAGCCCCAGAACAGATTGCAACGCTCCGTCAATCGGTCACACAAACCGTCGGGGCTGATTTGCGGGTTTTTGATTGGATTGACCGAAATCGCAGTTTTCTGAATGCGCTTCGGGTTGAACGCAATGTGATGTTTTTGATTTTGACGCTGATTATCCTTGTTGCCGCCTTTAACATTATTTCATCCATGATCATGCTTGTGCGGTCAAAAAATGCCGATATTGCGGTTTTGCGCACAATGGGCGCCAGCGGCGGCAGTATTGTCCGGATCTTTTTGATGACAGGGGCAAGCATTGGCATTGTCGGTACATTTGCCGGAACCGTCGTTGGCATACTGTTTTGTTGGAATATTGATACAATTAAACAGGCCATTGAAAGCCTGTCAGGAGCTGAATTATTTGCTGCTGAAATCTATTTCCTGTCGAATTTGCCAGCCAAGGTTGATCCGCAAGAAGTATTGATGGTGGTGCTGATGGCACTTGGTCTGTCTTTCCTTGCCAGCCTATATCCGGCATGGCGGGCATCGCGGATCGCACCGGCCGAGGCATTGCGCTATGAATAATCCACCAGAGATGAAAGCACCTGTGCCTTTGTTAGAATTACGCAATGTGCAGCGAAGCTATCTTCAAGGCACGGTCAAGCTGGATGTGCTGAATAATGCCAGCCTGTCGGTTCGTGCTGGCGAAATGAAAGCGCTTGTTGGGCCGTCAGGTTCGGGAAAATCAACATTGTTGAATATTGCCGGCCTTTTGGAACGCCCCGATGCTGGTGAGGTTTTGATCGACGGTGTCGATGCTGGCAAGCTTGGCCGCGGTAAGCGGGGCAATCTTCGTCGAAGCCATATCGGGTTTGTGTTTCAATTTCACCGTCTTTTGCCTGAATTTTCGGCGCTTGAAAATGTGATGATTCCACAAATGCTGAACGGGCTTGATCGGAATGAGGCGGCAACACGCGCCGAACAATTACTGGCAATGGTTGGATTGCAAGCGCGCGCCGATCACCGGCCCGGGCTGTTATCGGGAGGTGAGCAGCAACGTGTTGCGATAGCCCGATCAGTGGCAAATGCGCCGCGGGTATTGCTGGCTGACGAGCCAACCGGGAATCTCGACCCTGACACGGCAAAAGACGTGTTTCATCATTTGGCAACGATTACGCGGGCAACCGGAACGGCGGCGTTGGTGGTGACACATAATCAGCAATTGGCCTTGAATATGGATTCAATTCTGACCATCAGTGACGGTAAAATCATCTCAATTGGCTAGCTTTCCCTGCTGCGTTTAGGGTAGTGTTTGGGCACGCCTTATTCATTGCTGAAAGCCCGTGATGCCAGCCAATTTTGTCCATCTTAGACTGCATAGCGCCTATTCGCTGGCCGAATCGACATTGCGAATCAAAAGCCTGTCGGGGCTGATCGCCGATGATCACCAACCCGCCGCGGCGATTACCGATACCAATAATATGTTTGGCGCGCTGGAATTTGCCCAAACGCTAATCGGTGCTGGCATCCAGCCCATCATGGGAACCCAGCTCAATCTGGAAGATGCGCAGGGGCAGGGCGAAATCGTGCTTCTGGCTCAAACCGACCTTGGCTATACCAATCTTTCGAAATTATTGTCCAAAACATTGCTTGACGCTGATGCGGTTCATGACCCGTCATGTTCGCTTGACGATCTCGAAGCGCATGCCGAAGGGCTCATTCTTTTAAGCGGCGGCGCCTTGGCCGGTTTTGTTGGTGCGCCTGCCGGTGATGGCAGACCAACATTGGCGGCGGCACGCGCTGACCGGCTGGCGGCGATCTTTGGTGATCGGTTCTATATTGAGTTACAGCGCCATGGCCTTGGCATTGAACGCACGGCCGAACCGCACCTTCTGGAAATTGCCGATCGGTTGAATTTGCCATTAGTGGCGACAAATGACTGCCGGTTTGAAGATGCAGCGATGAGCCAGCCACATGACACGCTGGTTTGTATTGGGACTGGCCGTAAATTTTCCGAAACAAATAGACCGCGTTTCTCGCCCGAGCATTACTTTAAAACTGCTGCTCAAATGTCTGAATTATTTCAAGATATTCCTGAAGCAATTTCAAACACATTGGTGATCGCCAAACGCTGTAGCACAATGGCAAGGCAGCGCGATCCGATCTTGCCGCCTTTTGAATCGGCCGATGGCCGCAATGAAGAAGATGAACTAACCGCGCAGGCCGAAGCGGGATTGCAAAGCCGCTTGCAGCGCCATGTTTATGACGACAGCATGGATGAGGCGGCGCGCGTGGTGATCGCAAAGCCCTATTTTGACCGCTTGGCCTTTGAATTGAATGTGATCAAACAAATGGGCTTTCCGGGTTATTTTCTGATCGTTGCTGATTTTATCCAATGGGCGAAGGCGCAGAATATTCCGGTTGGGCCCGGTCGTGGTTCGGGTGCGGGTTCGGTGGTGGCATGGGCGTTGTTGATTACCGATCTTGACCCATTGAAATGGGGCTTGCTGTTTGAACGGTTTTTGAACCCCGAGCGTGTTTCAATGCCTGATTTTGATATTGATTTTTGTCAGGATCGGCGCGACGAGGTGATTAGCTATGTTCAAGAGAAATATGGACATGACAAGGTTGCGCAAATCATCACCTTTGGATCTTTGCAGGCGCGTGCCGCGCTTCGCGATGTGGGGCGTGTTCTTGAAATGCCCTATGGTCAGGTTGACCGTATTGCAAAGCTGATTCCCAATAACCCCGCTAAACCAACGACGATTGCCCAAGCGGTTGCCTCGGAAGAGGAATTGCGCAAACAACGCCGTGAAGATGAGCAGGTTGCTGATTTGATTGATGTGTCAATGAAGCTTGAAGGGCTTTATCGGCACGCCTCGACGCATGCGGCGGGTTTGGTGATCGGTGACCGGCCTCTTGCCGAGCTGGTGCCGCTTTATCGCGACCCACGATCGGATATGCCGGTAACGCAATTCAATATGAAATGGGTTGAAAAGGCCGGGCTTGTCAAATTTGACTTTCTGGGTCTGAAAACCCTGACCGTTTTGCAACGAGCTGTTGAATTTATTGGCAAGCGGGGCATTGAACTTGATCTTGGCGCAATCCCGCTTGATGACAAGCTGACCTTTGACATGCTGTCAAATGGTGACACGGTTGGCGTGTTCCAGCTGGAATCCAGTGGCATGCGCGACGTTCTTCGCGGGCTAAAGCCTGACCGGTTTGAAGATATTATTGCGGTTGTGGCACTTTACCGTCCAGGCCCGATGGAAAATATCAAAGATTATGTCGCGCGAAAGCATGACCCATCACAAATCACCTATATGCATCCCGATCTCGAACCGGTTCTGGCCGAAACCTATGGCATTATGATCTATCAGGAACAGGTGCAGCAGGCGGCGCGTGTACTTGCCGATTACACGCTTGGTGCAGCCGATATTTTGCGCCGTGCGATGGGAAAAAAGATCAAAGAGGAAATGGATGAGCAGCGCCAGATTTTCATTACTGGTGCAACAAAACATGGCTTGTCCGAACAATTGGCATCGGATGTGTTTGAACAGATCGCGGCCTTTGCTGGTTATGGCTTTAACAAATCGCACGCGGCGGCCTATGCTCTGGTGTCCTATCAAACGGCCTATCTGAAGGCGAACTATCCTGTTGAGTTTCTTGCTGCCTCAATGGCACTTGATGCGGGTAATACTGAAAAACTGGCGGTATTCCGGCAAGAATGTCAGCAAAAGAACATTGGCGTTCTGCCGCCTGATATCAATAAATCATCATCAGGATTTGCGGTTGAAGAGGTCGCTTCGGCCAGCGGCACGCCGGAATTAGCGGTTCGCTACGCCTTGTCGGCAATTAAAAATGTTGGTGCTGAGGCGATGAGTCGTCTAACCGAAATCCGAAAAGCCGATGGGGCTTTCACCTCATTGAAGGATCTTTTGCAAAGATTACCGCGTGAGGTGGTTAACCGGCGCCAGATGGAAAATCTTGTGCGGGCAGGGGCGCTTGATAACATTCACGGCAATCGCCGCGAATTGATCGAAAATATGGATTTAATCCTATCGCATGCCGATGCGATGCGCCGCGAAGCCGAATCCAATCAGGTTAGCCTGTTTGGTGGTGATTCGGATGTGATTGATGACAGTATCCGCCTTCGCCGAACCAATGATTGGGCGGGTATGGATCGCCTGAAAGAAGAATTTGACGCGCTTGGTCTCTATTTGTCGGCGCACCCGCTTGATAGCTATGCCAGCCAGCTTGGACGGCTTCGGGTTACATCACATGCGGCGTTAAATGATTTGGTGACGGCAGGGCAGGCACCGCAACGCGTTAATCTTGCCGGTTCGGTCACGGCGAAACAGGTGCGTGTCTCGCAACGCGGTAATCGATTTGCCTTTATTCAATTTACCGATCAAACTGGCGTTTTTGAAGTGACCTTCTTTTCAGATGTTCTTGCTGAAGCAAATGACCTTCTTGATTCGGAAAAGCCATTGCTGATTTCAGCCAATTTGAAGGTCGAAGATAACGGGCCGCGCCTGTTGGCTGCGCGCGTTCAACTGCTTGATGATGCTATTTCCGCTTGGCATGGCGGCGTGGCTTTGTGGGTGCAGGATGAAAAGCCGTTGAAATCACTGAAAGAAGCCTTGAAATCAGACGGGCCCGGTAAGGCTGAGGTCAAGATCCAGCTGATCGTAAAAGGACAGGAAGTCTGTATCGGGCTTCCGGGTCGTTTCAAGCTAAGCGGCGATTTGCGGCAGGAATTGCGGCGCATGCCCGGAATTTTGAATGTTCGTGAATTATAATGGCAATCGGTCTGCATTTGGCAGGGTTGCGAAATATCGTCATTTTTGGCGGGTAAGGCTTGATTTTTCGGCAGGTTGATAGTATCACCCAGCCTAATTCACACATGGGGGCGGCCCCCACGCAGCAAATTCTGCGTGATGGGCCATCCGGTGAGGGCATAAGCCTTTCATTTCCCTCATGGAGGTTCAACCGGAGAACAGGAGTAAATTTAATGGCTCTCCCTACATTTACTATGCGCCAAATGCTTGAAGCAGGCGTTCATTTTGGTCACAGCACACGTCGTTGGAACCCGAAGATGGAAACATACATCTTTGGCGAGCGTAACAAGACGCATATCCTTGATCTTCAGCAAACCCAGCCAATGCTGCATGCGGCATTGAAAGCCTTGAGTGATGTCACGTCACGCGGTGGTCGGGTCTTGTTTGTCGGAACAAAACGTGCGGCGGCTGAAAAAATTGCTGAAACAGCGCAGAATTGTGGCCAGTATTTCGTCAATCATCGCTGGCTTGGCGGTATGTTGACCAACTGGACAACAGTATCACAATCAATTCGCCGTTTGCGTGAGCTTGAAAGCCGCTTTGAAAGCGGTGAAATCAACCAGCTGACCAAAAAAGAGGCGCTGCAAATCACCCGTGAGCAGGAAAAGCTTGAGCGCACGCTTGGCGGGATTAAGGAAATGGGCGGCATTCCTGATATGCTGTTTATCCTCGACACAAATAAAGAAGCCATCGCTGTTCAAGAAGCTAACCGTCTTGGCATTCCTGTTGTGGCGGTTGTTGATAGCAACGCCAACCCTGATGGAGTTGATTATCTGATTCCGGGCAATGATGACGCGATGCGCGCCATTACGTTTTATTGTGAACTTGTTCAGGCTGCGGTTTTGGATGGTTTGCAAACCGAATTGATGAAAACCGGTGGTGATGCTGGTGAAGCCCTTGAGGCACCAGTCGAGCCTGCGCTTGAAGCGGCACCAGCCGAAGCTGCACCAGCTGACAACGCGCCTGCGAGCACCTAAATCACAATCCCGCCAGCTGGGCACGCGCCCTGTTGACCGGGTTTGAAACTTACGAC
>ENA-OQVM01001116-OQVM01001116.1-marine-metagenome-genome-assembly--contig:-NODE-1116-length-37102-cov-7.666307_pt1 | contig 37102 bp, 43 predicted proteins | sample MGYA00237776_ERZ505498 | MGnify/ENA primary metagenome ERZ505498 (study PRJEB26159, sample SAMN06265151) | marine metagenome | isolation source: Helgoland LTER site | place: Germany:Helgoland, sampling...
CCGCCTGACACCCAGCTTTTCCTCAGTATAGAGGCGATACAGCTTCTTGTGGTTCATAATCATGCCTTTGCGTTCCAACAGCACGCCGATCCGGCGATAGCCGAACCGACGCCGTTTGCTGGCAATCGCCTTCATCTCTTCGCGAACTTCTGGATTATCTGGCATCTGATCGCGCCGGACAGTCTTGGGATCGACACCGACAAGCCTGCTCGCCCGGCGTTGCGAGATATCATGATCCCGCATCGCCTTGCGTGCTGCAGCCCGTCGCACGTTCGGTGTCGTCAGTTCTTTCCCAGCAAATCTTTCAAAACAACATTGTCCAACATCGTGTCCGCCAACAGACGCTTCAGTTTGCCGTTCTCATCTTCAAGCGATTTAAGGCGGTGGGTGTCAGAAACGTTCATGCCACCGTATTTGGCTTTGAACTTGTAGAACGACGCGGGACTGAGGCCATGCCTGCGGCACACCTCAGCAGTTGGCATCCCAGCTTCTTGTTCTTTGATCATCCCGATAATCTGGGCTTCGGTAAAACGACTCTGTCGCATTTGTTTGCTCCTTCAAAGGTTGAGCAAACTCTACATTAAAGTGAGGGACCTTTCGGGGGGCAGGTCAATTTGTTTCTTTTAAATGAGTATTGACAGGCCCAAGTATGTCAACAAACGGCAGTGGGCATTTTGGTAAAAAATTGTCCAAACAGAAACTTCCGCCCAATGAGACTAATGCCACAAAGTCTGCACCTGCATTTGCAAGGCGAAGCGAAAGTTTTTCGTAAATGGCACTCTGAGCGGCCTTATCATCTCGTACAAAGTTATTAATCATAGTTGGCATGTCTACATGCGCTATTGTCATCTCCAAATGAAAACAGCATTATCCGAAACTTGGATAATGCTTTTAACTGAATTTCATTGTCGTGGGCTGCGACAATGAAAGTTCTCTCGCCAAGGTCGGTTGTTTTCAGAGCAATGTCCCAGACGAGGACATTGCTCGTTCTATCACTACTGACATCGATAAAGTATTGTCCAAAACTCGGACAATACTTTTCCCTTAATTTGGAGCATTATTCTTGTCTGGAATAATGCAGGGCAAAATAATATGGGTCTGCGCTGTACGAGAAACCGGCCTCTCGTGGCCCTAAAGTCGCTCTGACGTCTTGCCTCTATATGCAGTAACTGTTGTAAAATCAGGGCACAGCGCAGCCCAAGTCTTCTGTCTTGCGACCACAAAACACTGTTTTCCTCCAGCCTGCATACGGAAAATGCGGCAAAGGAAACCGTTGATCGGGTCCTGTTGCAATTTGCTGTTTGATGGGCGTTGTGAACGACGCACTCCAATCCAGACCCATAACCGTTTCGCAGCGTATATAAATGTCATAAAAGGGCCCCCAATTTGCCGGCACACGCAGCCCATATTTATAATGATCGAGAAGGCGAGAGTAAAAGGTCCGCATCCCAGCTTCATCTTTTGGAAGGTTTTCCAGCTCATCAACAAACAAAATCAATTGATCCGAACACTTTTTATGTAGGGCATTCCGTGATTTTACCGAAATATTTTCCATATCACCACGACTGCCATCACGCTGGTGTCCGTCGCGATAAAATTCCCACTGATGATACCAGTTTAGTATAAATTGGTGATCCCACGACCGACTGTGTCCATTAGAAAATGCGCTTTCAGGCGCAGACAACAATGTCACCCATACAACTAGGAACAGGCCTCTTAAATGACGTACCAAAAACACTTTAAAACCACTCATATTCAAAAAAGACGGTGTAAGTTTGTATATGTAAATAAATAACTAAAATAAACTTCTTAATTGCCAATGAACTTCTAAATTGCCATATTTTCTTCCTTACTTTTGAAATGATTAATTTATGACCATTACATAACTAATGCCGGGATATAACATATTTTTCTAGATCAATAATGACGCAGCCCGATATTTGGAAAAGATGTCGGTCAACAGAAAAATTACGTCTGTAAAAGCCTCAATAGATAAAATCTAGCTCACCCAAAATAATAAACACCGGCTCATTCATCACTCTAGGACCAAATAGTTCAGCAAAATATCAATAAAAGGATCCAAAACAAACCATTTAGGATACTGACACCTGAGAGAGTATACAGCCGGCCCCCCACCTAGCAGACAGCGGTCCAATTATGACTAAGTCAACCCCGACCCTGTCGGGCCGCAACACTTTGCATAGCAACACTCAGATCATGTACCAAAGTTTCCGCCATCGATCGAAACACCATTATCTGAAAGCTATTATTCCCAATGCGGGTGATACTGGCCATCATATGGTACAGATTACTACGCAGAGTATGGCCGCGTTTAAACGCCGACCGGCGCAGATTGACCGGCACCAGACGCGCCAAGACATCTTCTGCATCCGCCCCCTCAAGGCGCACGATAGCCCAGGCGTCGGATTGATCCACAACAGCGGCTATTTTAGCCAGTTTCGGGCCTAACTCTGGTCCAAGAACCACCCATTGCCCCTGAGAAAACCAAATGGCTCTGCCGCTGTCTTTCCCCGATGTACGATTGACCGCCGGAAGAACCAACCCATGCGTTTGCTGAAGCAGATCGGAAACCGCCTTATGTTGGCCTTTGTAAGGGGCAATAACAGTGACCTTCTCTTCGAAGACTTCGGTCAGGCTTATCCCGCCAATGTCAAGAGGCAGCACATCGGCACAGACGTTTTTTGCAATCAACTCAGCCACGCGCAAGTTCTCCTGTCGGATCGAACAGGACCGGGTCATGCACTTCGCACAACGTCTCGACCCCCTGAACAGTATCCACCATACGCACTTTTTCACCGTGGCGATTGTGTCCGTTTTTCAAAAAAGCCAGCCCCAGAAAATGACCATATGTTGGCGAAAACGCAACCGAGGTCACATGGCCCTGATCCGTGGCGCTCTCGGGGTTATCTGTTGGGTTAAATAGATGGGCACCGGCTGTTAACTGCTTGATTGCACCCAGAGATTTCAAACCAACCAACTGTTCACGATCAGGTTCTGACAACCCCGGCCGCTGCGCTGCGGCCTTGCCGATAAAGTCTTTTCGATTGCTCATCATCCGCTCCATCCCTAGATCGGTCGCGGTGGTGCGGCCCTCAATTTCAGCATGGGTTAAAAAGCCTTTCTCAAGACGTAGAACATCCAGTGCCTCAAGCCCATAAACCCCACCCCCCATCGTCTCAGCCCGCGCCACCAAACTGCGAAACAGACTGTCACCATAGCGCGCAGGCACTGCAAGCTCATAGGCATGTTCGCCACTAAAAGAGATCCGGAACAAACGCCCATCAACCCCCTGCATGCTGACCTCACCACAGGACATGAACGGCCAGCTCTGGTTGCTGATCCGCTGATCCAGCACCCCGTTCAACAGCATCCGCGATTTTGGTCCTGCAACGGCAAATTGCGCCCAATTTTCAGTGACAGACATGATATGCACGTCCATCTGGGGACAAAGGCATTGTCGCACAAACTCAAGATGGCGCATCACCTCACCCGCCGCCGCTGTCGAGGTCGTCATAACGTAATGTTGCGGAGCCATACATGCCGTAGTGCCATCATCCATCACCACACCGTCTTCGCGCAACATCAGCCCATAGCGCACCCGTCCCGGTTTGAGCGTGCTGAACATATTGGTATAGACAAAATCCAGAAATGCCGGTGCATCTGGCCCCTGAATATCGATTTTTCCCAAGGTAGACACATCACTGACCCCGACCACATTGCGCACATAGCCAACCTCGCGGTCACAGGATTGTCGCCACGTCGTCTCGCCCGGCACCGGGAAATAACTGGGACGATACCACAGACCAGCCTCGATCATTGGCGCTCCCCGTTCTAGGCTGGCTTTATGTGACGTAATTAGCCGACGGGGGGCAAAGCCCATACCCTGCGCCCCCGCCCCCATGGCGGCTATCGAGACCGGCACATAGGGTGGGCGAAATGTTGTAACACCCGTTTCGGGAATACCTCGACCAGTGACATCTGCCAGCACCGCCAAAGCTTGCACATTGGAATTTTTACCCTGATCCGGAGCCATGCCCTGCGTTGTATAGCGCTTCATATGCTCGACCGAAGAATAACTTTCCACAGCTGCCTGCTTGATGTCTTTCACCGTGACATCGTTTTGCAAATCAACCCAAGCACGGGCCTCACCGGGCACAGCCCAAAGCGCAGAGATCGAATAGCCCTGATCCTCTGCTTTGGGGATAGGTGTCTTTTTTATCTTAATTTTCAGAGCAGAAAGCGCCGCGTTCGCGGCCAAATGACCCTCTTGCAGGCAGCGGTGCGTCGAAAACACACCATTGCAGGCGCCGGCGGCGAAAAGACCTGGAATGGTCTTTGGCACGGGGATAAAACTGGCAATCTCTGGTTGCCACTTTGGCCGACCGTTCATATGGCAAGTCATATGAACCGTCGGGTTCCACCCCCCCGACACTGCCAGACAATCGGCCTCAATCGTATCTGTTGTGCCATCCAGCCGTTGCAGTTGCACCGACTTTAATCCGTGCCGCCCTCTGCTGCCACAGATCATAGACCCGGCATAGATCGGAAAATCACCGTTTGCGTCCGCTTCAGGCCGACTGTCGACAAGCGCCGCCACTTCGATACCGGCGGCAACCAGATCTTGGGCGGTACGATGGGCATCATCGTTATTGCCGAACACCACAATTTTTTGACCCGGCGCAACCCCCCAACGGTTGACATAGGTTCGGACAGCCCCGGCGGTCATAATTCCCGGACGATCATTGTCGGCAAAGGCGATACTGCGCTCCAACGCGCCCGCCGCTAAAATCGTATGCTTGGCAACAATACGCCAGAAACATTCGATCGGCAGACCCTCATTGGTGTCATAAGCACCCTGCGGCAGCCGCTCTAGCGCGCCATAGGTGCCCTGATCATAGGCCCCGGTCACCGTGGTTCGAGACATCAACCGGACATTCGGCAGCGTCGCCAGCTCCGCCACGCATTCTGACGCCCAATCCGCCCCGGCTTGATCTGCGATCATCAGCGTCTCACCGTTCAGGCGCCCCCCCATAATGCTGTCTTCATCGGCGAGGATCACATCGGCACCGGCGCGCCCCGCCGTCAGAGCCGCCATCAAACCGGTTGGTCCAGCACCGATAATCAAGACATCGCAAAACGCAAAGGCTTTTTCATAAAGATCACCGTTTGGTTGACCCGACAAAGCCCCCAGCCCCGCAGCACGACGGATCAACGGCTCATAAATTTTTGACCAAAACGGCTGTGGCCACATGAACGTCTTGTAGTAAAAGCCTGCCCCCAGAAACGGCGACATCAGATCATTGATCGCCAAAACATCATATCGCAGCGATGGCCAGTTGTTTTGGCTGCGCGCTACCATGCCTGGAAAAATCTCTTGCATCGTGGCACGAATATTGGGGTCAGTCTGAGCGCCTTCCCCAATGGTCACCAACGCGTTTGGCTCGGCGCTGCCAGTGGTGAAAACCCCGCGCGGGCGATGGTATTTGAACGAGCGCCCCAACAATTTAACACCGTTGGCCATAAGCGCTGAGGCCAGCGTATCACCCGAAAACCCTCGATAACTTGTGCCATCGAATGTAAAAGTGATCGGCGTCTCACGGTCGATCATACCTCCGGTTTCGAGCCTCATGTCGCTGCTTCCTTGACCTTTGAGGCCAGCTCTGCGGCCAAAATCTCATGGGTTACGGTATTGCGTGTCACCACCACCCAAGCCGAACAACCCGCCTCGTGAAACCACAAATCACGGGTTTCGCCAGCGGGGTTGTCACGCATGTGTAAATAATCATCCCAAGCCTTTTCACCGCCATCGGGTCCGGGCCGGTTCAGCGCCAGCGCATCCCCTTTATAATAAAATTCCCGTCTGTCGCGCTCTCCGCAGATGGGGCACGTAATGCGCATGGTCGATCTCTCCCCGTTTTCTAATGCAAGTTGTGCTGGCTGCCGGTGGCTTCTTCGTCCATCAATCCACGACCAGAGCGAAATCGATCCAGTTGGAATTTTGAGGCCGTTTCATGATATTGATCCGTGGCTAACAGATGGGCAAACCCGTAACCCGACGCCGGCACAGCCTTAAATCCACCATAGCACCAGCCACAGTTTAAATATAGACCGTCGATCAAAGTTCTGTCGATAATCGGGCTGCCGTCTGGGGTCATATCCATAATCCCGCCCCAGCTGCGCAACACTTTCGCCTTGCCGATCATCGGCATCAGCGTCATTGCCGCCTCCATCACATGTTCTTTCATCGGCAAGTTGCCCCGCGATGCATAGGACGCATAAAAATCCAGATTACCACCAAAGACCAAGCCACCTTTATCAGACTGGCTGATATAAAAATGCCCCATGCCGAAACTGATCACATGATCTATGCATGGTTTTAGACCCTCGGTAACAAAAGCTTGCAAAACATGACTTTCAATCGGCAGGCGCATCCCGGCCATCGCCGCCACCTGACTGGAGCGTCCCGCCACAACAACCGCAATTTTGGGCGCACGAATGACGCCTCTTGTGGTTTGAACACCGGTCACCTTGCCATTTTTCATGTCGATGCCGGTGACTTCGCAATTTTGCACCAAATCGACGCCGCGTTCATCCGCAGCACGGGCATAGCCCCATGCCACTGCATCGTGACGGGCGGTTCCGGCGCGGCGTTGTAACAACCCACCATAAATCGGAAAGCGGGCGCTGTCGAAATCAAGGTAAGGTACCATCCGGCGCACATCATCTCGGGTCAGTAATTCTGCATCATCCCCACGGTTGATCATCGCGTTTCCCAGCCGCACAGCAGCATCGCGCTGCGCATCCGAATGGTGCAACACGATCTGTCCGCGCGGCGAGTGCATAACATTATAATTAAGTTCTTGGGACAGCCCTTCCCACAGTTTAACCGAGTGGCTGTAAAATTCCGAATTTCCCGGCATCATGTAATTAGAACGCACCAATGTGGTGTTGCGGCCAATATTACCACTGCCAAGATGGCCTTTTTCCAACACTGCGACATTGGTAATGCCATGTTCTTTGGCAAGATAATAAGCGGTGGCCAGACCGTGCCCCCCGCCACCAATGATCAAGACATCGTAATCTTTCTTGGGGGCGGCGTCACGCCACTGCGGCTTCCAACCGCGGTTTCCGGTCAAGCCTTCTTTGATAACACGCCAGCCGGAAAACCCCATAAGCTGCTCCTAATCGACCACCGATACCAAGTTTGGGCTCACACCGACCCCAACCAACCTAACGAACAGCCAATCCAATCGGTCTTATTCAGCCGGTCCGCCAGTACCTTTTTTATAAGCGCAATAATAATGCCATTATTCAGAAAAGGCCAGCGCCAACGGCGCATTTCAGCGCCAGACCTTGTCGTATTTACATGCCTTTTGCCCGATAACTCGTCGCCACGCGGTCAATAGCCAGCAAGAATGCTGCTGTGCGCAGATCAGGAACATCTTTGCGGGTGTGCCAAGCCTCGCGAAACGATTGATAGGCAACTCGCATTGTGTCATCCAACCCCGAACGCACCAGTTCCAATTCATCAGCGCCGCGCAGGTATTTTTCCTTAAAGCTGGAACTCATCGACCACTTATCCCCGGAATAGCGATCCAGTCGCTCCAATTCGTCGACCAACAGTTGGTGGCGGGCCTCTTCTTGGCGCCGCTGCATACGACCAAAACGGATATGACTTAGGTTTTTAACCCATTCAAAGTAAGAGACCGTCACGCCCCCGGCGTTGGCATACATATCGGGAATAATAACCACGCCTTTCTCGCATAAGATGTCATTAGCGCCAGCGGTAATCGGCCCATTTGCCGCCTCGATCACAAGTGGCGCCTTGATGCGCTCTGCATTGTTTAGATTTATCACCCCCTCCAAAGCGGCTGGGATTAAAATATCGCAGGGCTCTTCAAGCGCTAGCCCCCCATCGGCCACATAAGTCGCCTCGGGAAACCCTTTTACACCCCCATTTTCATTAATCCATTGGTGAACGGCTTCTACATCCAAACCTTTTGGGTCCAGCAAAGCTCCATCCCGCTCAATAATGCCCGTGATTAATGAACCATCTTCGGCCGCAAGAAATTTAACGGCGTGATATCCCACGTTACCCAATCCCTGCACGATGATCCGCTTGCCATCGAGACTGCCGTCCAAGTTGGCTTTAGCAACATCCTCTGGGTGGCGAAAAAATTCCCGCAGCGCATATTGTACGCCCCGCCCCGTCGCCTCGACCCTGCCGGCAATCCCACCAGCATTGAGCGGCTTGCCGGTGACACAGGCGCGCGAATTGATATCAGTGGTATTCATCCGCGCGTATTGATCGGCCATCCATGCCATTTCTCGTTCGCCCGTGCCCATATCCGGGGCCGGCACGTTTTGTGAAGGATTGATCAGATCGCGCTTGATCAACTCATAGGCAAAGCGTCTGGTGATCAATTCAAGTTCATGTTCATCGTATTTGCGGGGATCGATACGCAGCCCCCCTTTTGAGCCGCCAAACGGGGCTTCAACCAAGGCACATTTATATGTCATCAGCGCTGCAAGAGCCTCGACCTCATCCTGATCCACCCCCATCGAGTACCGAATTCCGCCCTTAACTGGCTCGGTATGTTCCGAATGAACCGATCGGTATCCGACAAATGTTTGGATGCCACCGCGCAGCCTCACCCCGAAGCGGACCGTATAGGTGGCGTTACAAACCCTTATTTTTTCTTCGAGTCCCGGCGGTAAATCCAGCAGGGCAACCGCTCGATTAAACATGAGGTCAACGCTTTCACGAAAACTTGGTTCTTTAACATTTTTCATTGTATGTCCTTTACCTGCAGAGAACCTCTTTACGCGGCCTATTGAGATTAGAAATCTTTTAATAATATGACCGTACACAAATTTTGTTTAATTTATAGTCATTTCTTAACATCAGATTAAATGGAGGCACCACCAAATTCAAAAGAGACTATCAAAAGCCTTCCACTCGAAATTTGGACCTGAATCCAAACTACGTCGTGACCGAACTGCACCTGCGTGCCTATTTCGCGCCGAATCAGGCGCCTGAGCAAGCCCGACTTTCAATCTTCCGTACGCTCGGCCAGTTTTGCCGCAATTATGTCAGCCATCATTTTCGTACTGGAACCAGGGGTCACCCCGCCAACCCCGACACGCCGTCCGAAACGCCACCAAAGACCGGGGTTCCAGACGCGGGGCTGCGCGGTTTTTACCTTAAAGATGAATCCGTTTGAGGGTTTGAACGCCAACATACCGCGGTCAATCGATACGATCTGATCGACATATGCGATCACCTCACCGGAACTATCGCGCAACTCGGTTTCAGTCAGCTCGATAACACGCTGCGTCGCGTACCACATTTTCTGTCCCAACCAAAGCACGGTGACGCCCAAAAGAACCAAAAACGCCTGCCAACCCATATGCGCAGGTGGCTTGATCAAAGCGATATAAATCAACAGCAAACCCAGTACGATGTTTAGAGTGACACCAAACAACCGACGCGGCGCGCTGGCATGAACTGTGGTCAAAATTTCAGAAGACATAGGGCACCCCGCTGCGTGAGCGCTCAGATACCCCATAACCGTGGCAGAGGCGAGGCCTCAATGTTCAGGGCGCACCTCATAGCCCACCTCTTCGGGCTCGTCATCCACCAAAGCCTCTGGGAACCCGTCAGCCAGAACACTGAGACCAGTCGCCTGTTCCAGCCGTTCAATGATCCGGTCCGATTGCGCGCGCGCGCCAAACCGCGCCTTCCCGTCTTGTATAATTGATATAATCTGCGGTGAAAGTTCCAGCGGCACGTCCAAGTCATCAGCGATTTTTTGAAACAACCCGATATCTTTCAGCACCAGGTCCATGGTGAAATTAACATCACGTGATCCCGACAGGATCAGCTGGCTTTCGGTTTCATGTACAAACGACGTCCCAGACGAGATTTTGATCGCCTCATAGGTGGTCGCCAGATCAAGACCCGCCGCCTTCATCGTCACCAGCGCCTCGCAGACCGTCAGCAAATTGGCCGTGGCCAGATAGTTTGTCATCACCTTAAGAATGCTCGCTGATCCCAGATCGCCAGTGTGTAGAACCCGCCGCCCCATCAGCGTCAACAGAGGTAGAACGCGCTCAAACACTGGGCGGGAACAGCCCGCGAAAATCGAAATATTCGCCGTATCCGCCCGGTGACAGCCCCCCGACACCGGGCATTCGACCGCCTCTGCGCCGACAGCAGTGACCTGCTCGGCCAGACGGCGCACCTCCGAGGCGTCAGTGGTAGACATCTCGATCCAGGTTTTACCCGGTACCATCTCTGGCAGCATTTGCTCCATAACCGCAGCACAAGCGGTCGGACTGGGCAGGCAGGTAATAACGGTATCGCAAGCCCGCATCAGTTGCGCTGGACTGACGCCATCGCGGGCACCGCGGGCCACAAAGCCCGCCACCAGTTCGGTCTCAAGATCGTGAACGTATAAGTCCACACCGTTGCGCAAAAGGCTGCCTGACAATTTTCCGCCCACATTTCCAAGACCAATAAAACCGACCCGCATAGCGTTTCCCCCCATTGTTTCATTAAGAATTACACGCAGCTTCAAACCCCTACAGTCTGTTTGCGACGTCCCAGCGCAAAGAATGTCGACACACAGCGCCCACTGTGCACTATTGCACTGCGGGTCTTGCACTGCGCACAATAAAAAAATTGAATGAAGACAAGGGCAGCCCTAGTATTTTGGGCAGAAGCAAACAGGGACTGAAACATGTCGTTTCGCCCAACTCTCGAAACCCGCAAAGCCCAACCGACAATGGAGGGGGCCGGCGTACATTTGCACCGCGCCTTTGGATTTCAGGACCCCAGCGAACTGGATCCGTTCCTGTTGTTTGATGATTTTCGCAACGACGTGCCCACCCATTACCTGCAGGGGTTTCCGTGGAATCCGCATCGCGGTATTGAAACCATCACCTTTGTGCTGTCGGAAACCGTGGAGCATGGTGAAAGTCAGGGCAACACTGGGCGCCTCAGCGCTGGCGTTCTCGAATGGATGACCACAGTCTCGGGCATCATGCACCAAGAGATGCCACAGGAAATGTCAAGGGCCAGATGCACGGCTTTCAACTCTGGGCCAATTTACCCGCAGGGCTGAAAATGACCGCACCGCGGTATCATGACGTCCAGGGCAAAGATATCCCCCTTGTGAGCGATGACGATGGGACCGAAGTAAAAATCATCGTCGGAACGTTCTGGGGCCAACAGGGTGGCGTTGACGGAATTGGCACCGATCCGCAATATCTGGATATCTTTGTGCCTGCTGGTGTAAAAAACATTTAAAATAAATACTTACCGCCGGGCCTTTGCCTATGTATTTGAAGGCGCCGGAGCGTTTACCGATGCCGGCGCGCCTCAGGGGGTTCTGCTGGAAAAAGAAATCGTGGGCGAAGAGATCAACATCCGCGATATGTCTGGTGACCGCACCTTAATCCGGTTTGGATCCGGAGATGAAGTCACGATTCAGACCAGCGCAGAAGGCCTCAGATTTCTGCTGATATCTGGCGCACCTATCGACGAACCCGTGGCTTGGCACGACCCGATTGTGATGAATTCGCAAGATGAGTTGCGACAAGCCATGCATGATCTGCGCAACAATACCTTTTATAAAATCGGCGCATTAATAAACCGGCGCTTTACTACGTTCAGGACCTATTAAATTTGCTGGGGCTTTCGAGCCTGTATAGTTCAATCCCGCATACAGTGGGGGATTTTATGAGTAATCTTTAATATCTGAGCGAAGATCAAATGATGCGGCTTCGACCATATTTTCCATTAGGCCGGGGTAGAACCCGCGTTGATGATAAGCGTGTCTTGAGTGGGATTATCTTGTTTGATCGCATGGGTCGCGGCGGTGTATCGCTCCCAAGGAAAACAATCCGTACAAGACTTTATACAATCACTAGAGACAGGGGGCGGAATGTGCGGGTATTCGCGCGGACCTTGGAGGGGTCGCTGCCAAAGCACCGGAAAACAAGACGATCTCCATCGACGCAAATCACCTCAAGGCTCACCGCACGGCCTCCAGCCTGAGGGTAAAACAGAGGGGCCCGGACGTCTGATTGGCCGTACCAAAGGTTGTATGAATACGCAACTGCACGCTGTGACCGACACGATTGGCCACCAATCCGGTTCTTTATGTCCGCTGGCCAGGTCAGGGGGTACACCGGAACGAGAACTCTTGTGAGCAGCCTGCCGGCAGCCGATTGGTTATTGGGAGATCGAGGCTGTGACGCAGACAAGTTCCGTGAAGCCCTCATGAGTCTAGCTATAAAGCTTAACATTATAAACAAAAATCAACAGGCAAAACCATTAAGTACGACAAGCTGCGATACAAAAAACGCAACCGAAGACGTCTGCGTAAGGGCGTTTTTGTGTTTCACGATTTAAGCAGATGTGTTTTCCAATCCGCTGCGATTTCAACAGGCGGATTTGTGTTTTCGGTCTGCGCTCTGCGATTGCTGGGGTTTCTCTGTTGATAAGTGTTCTTATGTGCGGCCTTGAGCAAGGTCAGCGAGGGGGCGGCCATGACCATCTGCGCGTGGATTTTGGCGACCCCGAAGTATCGCGCTTAACATAATCCAAACAGCCGCTTCATGGTATCAAAGCACTTTGCGACGCCAAAGCGCTGCTTGGGGATCCGCTTGCTAAAGCGCTTTTGCGATGGGCATAGTGGTCGATTGCGCACCGCTTTGTGCAAAATGCCATCACGATGCTTGCCTCTTAAAGCCGCAGGATTTGCTTTGCTGGCATAAGCTTTATCCGCCAGACCACGCTGGGCTTTGGTTCTTTTTATCATAGTTCCAAACCTGTGGGCTCTCACCAACATGAGCAGGTGTGGTATGGATTTTATCCATAAACCCTTGTTCATCGCATCTGGCAAAACCCTTGTGACCCGACATATTCTTACGGCCCGTCTTGATCCACCGGGCGTCGTGATCAGCGCAAAAGACAACACAAGCAGGCCCATCTGGGGGCTCATCAGGGGTCTCATCTTCAGCCCGATCTTCAGCGGGCACCTGTTCATAAGTGCGCGGCTGGGCTGCGCTTTCGATCAAGGTCGCATCAATAATGGCCGCAGCTGCCTCTTTCGCCCTCAGCCTATGATGTTCTATCTGACGGCAGACCGCGGCAAGCAGCGCATCTTAGGCGCCCGCCTTAACCAACGCCTTGCGAAATCGACAATGCGTGGTCTCGTCAGACCCAATCAGGCCCTGTAAATCAAGCCCTGTAACTAGCCTGAAATCGATCCTCACTCGCAGGCCTTGCTCCAACTTAGGATCAGAAAGATTATGCCACTGCCCAATCAAAAGGCACTTGAATAAGGTGATCTGCTTATAACCCTCGGGCCCGCGACCTGACCGTTTCAGACCGTTCTTCGGCAACACTGAAATCGCAGACCAATCCAGAGCCGCATCAACTGTGCGCAAGACATTTTGATCCCCATCCGACACGCGCTCTCGCAGCTGAAAATATCCATAAAGCGCCCAATGTGATCTTCTAAAAGATACAAAATTTGGCAGCGTGAGGGAAACACCAATTGTGCAGAGGTCTTTATTGGTGATGTCGTGCAAGAAGGTACTTATTATGTTATATTATATGATATTATATATTCGAACAGGAGGCCCAGCAGGGATCAACGTGGAGAAAATATGCAAGCAGAGATTCTTTCCATCATGCATGCAGAGAAAAGTGCCGATACTGTGTGTCTAGATTTTCGCCAAAAGCCAAGGCCCGGCGCAATTGATTTTTTAAGAGGCCTGTTATTTTACACTGTCAGATGACCCCGCAAGAATAGGTCAGTTCACTATTCATAAGCATCAGTCACAAGTTATATTTTTTAGAATGTATATATAATTTATATACTATTTTTACACGTAAATTTTATACTTATAAATTTCACTACAATACTTATTATATAAATATCAATTGCATATTATTCATGGAATGATGGATGCTTTTGGTTAAAATAAAGAATAAAAAGTAAAAATAGTAGATTGAGCGGTATCAAGAATGCAAAATAATCAAGAAACCACAGAGATCACAAAGAAATTAGTAGCGGCTGGTGCGAATCCAGCCCAGTCCGGAGGATTTTCCGAGATAAATTGGTTTAAAAATCGACGCGACAATGTATTGCAAATGTATGGCTTACTGCCAAAGAGTTGGCTGTTGAAAATATATTTTTATGAGCTTCTTCTCATCATTGGCGAATTGGATGGCGATCCCAGATATGGTATCACCGATTATTTTGAAATGCTCATAACTAGAAACTGCACTACCAAGACCCTCAGTACGTTTCTAAACGATAGAATTGCAGACGGCGATCTGGTTTCAGTACCGTCATTAAAGCAATCCAGAAGAACCTATAGATTAAACCCCGAACTAAAAGAAATCTGTGAAAGCCTGGCGTTGATGCCTTTGTACGATCAAAATCAGCAAAAGACCGCCTGAGATATAAAGCGTGCAAACAGGCGGGGTGCAAGATCCGTCTTCGGATAGTGTATTGTCACGGGTGACAACCTAAGAAGGCCGGTCCTGTGGTCGCAGCCTTCGCCTGCGAACTTTTGCCCATAGGCAATCCAACAACAATTTTCTACAATTCAAGCGCTCCTAAAATCCGGTGGCTTTCTATGGAGGCGCTGGCGCCATTTTTCCGATCAGGCTTGGCAAAATTAGCAGTCACGCAGGCTTAAGTTCGTCCCGTTAGCGCAAAGTCAGCCAAGCCTAAAATACTTTTTTTCAATAAAAACAGATTTAAATATAATTTACTTGTAATTTTTACGTAAAATTTTTTCGTATTAGTCGTTCCTCCTTTCACACACTACGAACAACCTACTTATGGAGACGATTTAATGGCACTAGCAATTGCAACCAATAATGCCGCGCTGAACGCTGCAGCGTCCGCGTCCAGTGTAAACCGCGACATGGAAACATCTATGGCCCGCCTGTCGACAGGCAAGCGCATCAATTCAGCCTCTGACGACGCCGCCGGTGTTGCCATCAGTTCGCGTCTGTCAGCAGAAATTCGCGGTACAGACCAAGCGATCCGCAACTCACTTGACGGTCAAGCCTTGATCGACACTGCAGAAGGCGCCCACAAAGAGATCGAAAACATCCTGCAGCGGATGCGTGAAGTCGCCGTTCAATCGGCAAACGACACCAACAACGGCCAAGACAGAGCAAACTTGCAAGCCGAAATGGAGGCAATGGTCACCGAAATCGACCGGATTGCGGGCACCACCACATGGGCGGGCGCCAACTTGATGAACGATTCCACCGGCACAACGTTCTCCTTTCAGGTTGGTGCAGCCACTGGTGCACAAAACCAGATAGCGGTCAGCATAGGTGCGATGAACGCCACCGGGCTCGGCGTTGGTGATGGGTCAGTCTCTGTGGTCAAGGTAAACGATGGTACGGCTGGCGATGGCACAGGCGACGTCAATGCACGCACCGGCATCGATTTAATCGACACAGCCATCAAAGACGTCAACATCCAACGGTCCAAATTGGGTGCGATCTCTAACCGGTTGAACCACACGGTCAACAACCTGACCAACATCTCGTCCAACCTGTCGGCTGCGAAAGGTGGCATCGAGGATGCAGACTTTGCTCTGGAAACCACAAACCTGGCCAAAAACCAGATCCTGCAGCAAGCCTCGACCGCGATGCTGGCCCAAGCCAACGCATCCAAGCAAAACGTTCTCAGCCTGCTGCAAGGCTAAGCGCAACGCAACGCATCGTTGCAAGACGATCAACAACAGGTCCGCTTCACGCGGGCCTGTTTTGGTTGATCAGTTCAGATTTCTTTTAGCTCTTGTAAAGCCAATCTCAACTATTCGTTAACTATTGATAAAAATAACGAAATTTAAAATATTTGGCGGAAAATTAAACTTATACGTGCACTTTCAAAGACCCTTAACTTTTGATTATGGAGCCGAGTGCGCCGTCACAAGCATCCTTGCGCCCGATCTAAACAGATATTCAAACTTATTATCCAAGTGGGGCAATGTTCAGATAATCTCTGCACTTTCTAAATCGTTGATGCAGCGGTCGTAAAATCAAAAAACCTGCAACACCGCCAACCTTAGGATGGCAATCAAATCTATTCTGCGGAAAGCCCCTTGATACCAAAAAGATAAAAACTGGTATTTAGCTCTACCCAAGCAATAACAACTGAGTATTATTGGTCGTGAGACAATCAGGAGTGTATCTATGAGAATACTAGCCACATTTATTCTATCAGCCTCTCTCGTCAGCACCGGCGCATCCGCTTTTGATTTAGAGCATCTCAAACAATTGAAAGAAACCAATGCGTGTAGCAAATGTGATCTATCCGACGCGGACTTGTCAGATCTAGATCTTGCGAAAGCAATAATAAACCGCACAAATCTTTCTGGTGCAAACCTTTCTGGCGCAAATTTGATGTTTGCAAATCTGGTTGGCTCAAGGCTCATTGGGGCAAATATGACCGAGACAAACCTCAGTGCCGCGAACGTTTCCGGCGCAAATATGAAGGGCGCAAACCTGACGGATGCAAAACTCATCAGAGCGCGCCTGCGCGGGGCAAACCTCGCAGAAACCAATCTTACCGGGACCAATATGAAAGGCGCGAACCTGAGCGATATAACTCAAGACAACGCGATCTTGTGCAATACGGTCATGCCTGATGGCACTGTCATTCGCACTGGTTGCTAAACCACTCGAAGGTCGGTCTGCGTTTTATAGCAGCCAACGCGTTTCAGCACCCCTCTGGCTTTTTTAGGGTGGGCTGTCCTTTATTTGTATCACTCGTGGGGTTTAGATCGAACAATAGCGTTTTCAGAAAGACCGATCCATCCCTCGATATCGTCCCACATTGACGGTCTATCTGCCGCGGCTCAGAGCCTCGGCAATCACGCGCTCGATGTCTTGCACGGTGAGGGTACAAGCATTCGTCCCCGCAGCACTGTCCTGAAGCGCCTTATCTGCAATAAGGGCGGCACAATCCGAAGGAACACCAATATCAGTCAGTGTTTTTGGAATCCCCACCTGATCAAGAATGGCGCAAACATGCGCATAAAACGCCTCAAAACTGGTGTCGCTCAGGCCCATCACCTGTGCCATAGGACCGATTTTATCGGCCAGCGCAGGCGCGTTATGGCGCAGCGCTGCAGGCAGCACCACTGCGTTTGTCAGCCCATGCTGGGTGTCATATTCCGCGCCAATCATATGAGAAATCGCGTGTACCAAGCCCAAGCCCTTAAGAAAGGCAATACCCGACAGGCAAGACCCGGCCAGCATGGCGCCACGCGCTTCTAGGTTTGACGGCTCTGCCACTGCGACCGGCAACCAACGCGCTACAAGCCGCAGGCCTTCCAGCGCCAAACCGTCACACAGCGGGTTAAATCCCGGCACGCAATAGGCCTCGATCGCATGGACCATCGCGTCCACGCCGGTCCATGCGGTCAGATGGACAGGCAGCCCAAGAGTAATTTCAGGATCAAGCACTGCAAAGGCTGGCTTAAGCTCTGCGTGCCAAATACACCATTTCATCTTGCGCACGGTATCGGTGATCATCGCCGTACTTTCAGTCTCGGCGCCGGTGCCAGCTGTCGTTGGAATGGTGATTAACGGTGGGAAAGCAGAATGCAGGGTCATATCAGGCGGGGATTGTTCATATTCGAATGCCCACAGATCAAGGTCATTATTGGCACAAAGGGCCAATGCCTTGCCGCCATCCATGCCGCTGCCACCCCCAATGGCGATTATCCCGTCATGGCCACCTGCCCTGTACTGGGCTTTTCCTGCCGCAATTTCATCATCTCGGGGATTAGGCGAGATATCTGAATACATCGCAGAATCCAGACCTCCATGGGACAGATAGCCTTGTAAATCGGCAAAAAACGGCAAGCCTGCACTGCCACGATCTGTCACGATCAACGGCTTGGTCATGCCCGCGCGGGTAGACAGGTCAACAATCTCGCTCAGACGGCCGGGGCCATAAACAATCGGCACCGGAAAGCTCCAGTCTTGCGGCTGAAGGAAATTCATAGATTTGTCTCCCCAGACTTTAAATCATGTGTTGCAATCGGAAACCATGCTGGAAAAATATCCAGCAGGTCAGCAAGTGAGGATAAGACCGTTTTATCCCCCTCAAACATAACATCCGGCCCCTGAATACCCTCCGGAGTGATATGGCCCAAGGCAAAATCACTCAACAACTCTCGTGGTAAAGTGATGCTCAGGACAGCGTGCGGATCAAGACCCTCGCGGTTGTTCAATACGGCATTTGACAGCTCGGAATGACAGCTCTCGTCGGTGCCGGCGATGCACCAGTTGATGGTAAAGGCACGGCCCGCAGCTTTTGGGCCGTTCAATCGAATGCTGAGCGAATTCATCAATAACAGCGGGCTCATGCCTTTGAGAACATCGCGCAGCACGCGGTGGTTCTTGTCTCCCTTTGGCAAGCCAGCGCGCAACTCGTTTGCCGCAGACAAATAGGCATTGCGCCATGTTGGGTTTTCCGATCCATAGCCCATCTGCGTATGAGCCGCTGCGGCAAGTTCGCGGGCTGCCATATTTTCCGGCTCAGCCCAGATCACCTGATCAAGTATATGGACAACCCAACGATAGTCTCCCATCGCATAATCCGCGCGCGCGCGCGTCAAAACAGCCTCAACTCCGCCCATATACTCCAATGTGCGTCGGGCCAGATCACGGGGCGGCAGACTATCCAAAGTGGCCGGATTTCCATCATACCAGCCCAGATAATACGCATAGATTCCGCGCACATTATGTTTCAGAGAACCATAATATCCGCGGAGATGCCACAAGCGCGCCAACGATGGCGGGAATTCAATCTCGTTGGCGATTTCAGAAGGCACATATCCATGGCTCATCAAACGCAAGGTCTGATCATGCATGAACTTGATGCCATCGCGCTGTTCACCGAGAAAGTTTTTGATCTCGGCTTTGCCAAACACCGGCCAATTATGTCCACTGACAAGGTATTCTGTATCCTCGAATAGCAGCGAACGCGCCACGCTGTCGGCCCATTGCATGGCATCGCGAGGAAAGGCACCGCGGATGGTATAGACGTTGTGCAAGCACATATAGCAGTTATCAGCACAATGCAGCAGTTTATGTTTGGGAAAATAGCAATGCATGCCGGTCGGGGCTTCGCCTGGGGCAAACATAAATTCGATCTCGACCCCATCGATCACCATCACGCCGCCTTGCGTGCCTATCACATCCGTGGGTTCAATATAGGTGACTTTACCACCTTCGATCATCTGGCCGAGCCCTGTATCGACAATCCCGGTGGCACTGACCTCAAGGTTTTCGCCGTACATATAATCATTGCGCGATGGCATCCCCTCGGCCGCCATGCCCTGTTCTTTCAAGACCCACTCGGTAAACCCTTCCGAAGCCACGACCTGACAGCGGCCAGTTGCGACATCCTCAGCGGTGATCATGCCCTTCACACCGCCAAAGTGATCAGAATGCGTGTGAGAGTAAATCATCCCGACAATAGGGCGTTTGCCAACATGTTCGTATAGCAAATCCACGGCATAGCGCGCGGTTTCCACTGTCGTCAGAGGGTCAACGCAGATATAGCCGGTATCGGTTTCCACAAATGTCGCGTTGCCCAGAGATTCGCCACGGACCTGCCACACACCTTCACAGACTTTAAACAAACCACGGTAATTGTTGAGCAAAGCATGACGCCACAAACTGGGATGAACAGTTGCAGGCGCGTCACCATGCAAAAATGCCTCAAACTTTTCGTGATGCCAGACGATATCTCCGTCTGCATCTTTAATATCACGATCATCGGGACGGCATATCAGCCCACGCGAGGCAAAATCAAAATCTTGTCGATCCTGCCAGTTGAAAACCGGATCACAGCAGGCGTCACGATGGGCACGGCGGGTCTGGTCCGAAATTAAGTCAGGCTTGCGCATCTTTGCCTCTTTACATATCCCATAATTACCTACCGATAGGTATTTTTGCGAACGTAAAGGCCTTGGCCAGAGATAGTCCAGCACTGCATCGAAAAAATTGGTATAACGTTAGGGAGTTATGGCGCATAGCTGACCTGCAAGAGCCTTAACAACATGCGCTGCTATTTACTCCGGACCGGCGCCTGTAAGGGCACCTCACTCTTGAAAGCCGGGCCAATCTTTAAATCACCGTTTATCAAAGCACCATCTTGAATGTCTGATTTTTCCGCCTTGATGGTAGCGTGTGTACTTGATGTACCACCCAAAGCCACTTCTTTGGCGGTAATAGTACCAGCTATTGTGCCGTTTGACTCAACTTTTCCCGCATGAATGTTACCTTGTAAACTACCAAGTTCGGACACCGTCAGATTTTGAGCAATTACGTCTCCATGCACCCGGCCATTTATGATCAGATCACCCTGACACGTCAGATTGCCGTCTATCGTCAAGTTGCTTTCAATAACGGACGCCATTATCACTCCTTAATTCTGCTAACACCGCTTGATACCTAAAAGAACGGTCCTGCGCTCTTTATAGTATTTACTCCAAGAATCAACGCGTAATAACTGCACCATGGGTTAGTGTCCCACTCGGCCCCAAGTATCCCGTGCAGGATTTTTGCGCCTCATCAGCAGGTGGCTTTGATCCATAAAATCAGATTCCAGAACCGCACGGTGCCTTCACTTGCAAGCACAAATTCACAAGTCCGGGTCGCTGGCTAAATGAGCTGTCCAAGTTTTGCCATACAACCAATCGCGTAGACCCATGTGAAATAAAAACAGATCGTCTGGCAGGATAACGCACCACAGAACCCGATGCATCTGACAATCTTCGTCTAATAACGTGGCCCCTGTTATTGCTCCAAAAATACCTGAAAAAAGACTGTCAAAGCGAAAGTCCCATAAACTGCGCCGACCACAGTCCATTGTTTCAAAGGCATTCCCGTAAGCTTTTCGATGGTACGCGGCTTTGCGGTTCATGCCGATACACCACCAACGATAGCTGAAAAAATCGAAATCACCTTGCTGAACGCCATGAACTATACTGTATATCGGGGTTATCTGAAATCGATTGGATTGGACAGCACATCTGTTGCAGGCTCTGATGTCTGGGTCCGCAGATCCAAACCACAGTCAATGAAATGAGCGACGTTCTGAAAGAGCTTGGCTTGATCGAATAAAAGCAATACGCGGCAGCTTTATACGGCCGCCGCGCCTTATAAGCAAATAAACGGCAAACTTACCGAAATCCAAAAATTCCCGAATTGAGCGCTGGCTTGCACCCGGCGTGATCATTTGTTTTTCTTGTGTGGCCTTTTGGATTTCCACCACTTTCACAGAGATACCCCCGATCCTCAAACGCGGCATTCAACCTGCTGATTTCCCGCAGCTGCTTTTGATCACTATTATTCTATTAACACTCGCAATGATGGTGTTTGACCCCATCAAAATACGCGAAAACTTTGATGCAACAACCGCTGAATCACTGGCTTTATTCGCCATTTTTGGCGCGTTCACATGGATCGACTTATTTCTTGCGCTCGGCATTTCCGCCGCCGCTTTAGCAGCACTTTGGGGCGAAAGACGCCCTCGCATCCTTATTCTGGTCAGAGCCGTCATGCCGCTGGTGGTTTTTTTACTTTTGACCAAATATTCGAAATTTGCTTTCCGCGCGGATTGCTTACCAATCTATGGTATGGGTGACCGCGCATGGAAGGTTTAATCTCAGGTCTGCTGGCACTTGCCGATCCCTATTTATTAGCACTTTTGGTCCTGCCACGTCAGGTGGAGTTGTCACCGGTGCTTTGCCGGGATTGAACGCCCATTGAAGTCGCACTTTTACTGCCCTTTACCCTTACCTTGGATCCGGAACAGGCCATCTCCATCATGACAGCGATCTACTGCTCGGCTACCTTTGCCGCCGCAATCACCGCCATTTCAATCAACACCCCCGGGACCGCAGCAAGCGCCACAACCTGCCTTGACAGTTATCCGCTGGCCCAGCGCAGAGAAGCAGGCAGGGCCTTGGGTATGGCCGTTTTTTCATCTGCCATAGGTGGCGTCTTTAGCATAATTTACTTGATGATTGCAGCACCGTCTCTGGCCCGCGCGGCTTATAATTTTTCCCGGACAGAATACTTCGCTCTTACGTTGTGTAGTCTGTCAATGCTCGCCAGTATTGGTGATGGATCCACGATCAAAAATCTAATTGCCAGAGGCTTGGAGATATTTTTAGGGTTGGTGGGCGTCGACAACCTGACAACGGTCGAGCGCTTCACGTTTGGCAGTTACCAGCTGTATGAAGGCATCAAATTTGTGCCTGTAATGATTGGCGTTTTCGGTATTTCCGAATTGTTAATACGGGCCGCAAACCTGCAGGTCGTGCGCGAACAGGTAATTATGAAAGCCATAACGCTGCCCAGCAGAGCAGATTGTAATAAGTCTTGGCACACAATTGTTCGGTCTTCGGGCATCGGAACCTTTATCGGCATACTGCCTGCCGAAGGCGCGACTGTCGCTGCGATGATCGGCTATAACGAGGCCAAACGCTGGTCAAAAAACCCAGTAGAATTTGGCCATGTGGCAATTGAAGGCATCGCAGGATCAGAAGCGGCCAATAATGCGGCCATGGGCGGCGCAATGGCCCCTACGCTGGCCTTAGATATTCCCAGCAGCGCCACCGCAGCGGTTATTTTAGCCGGTTTGATGGTGCACGGTGTCCGACCCGGGCCGACAATGTTCACCGAGCAGGCTGAGTCTGTCTATGCAATTTTCTGGTCGATGCTTCTGGTCAACATCCTGTTTTTCCTGGTTGGCTTGCGCGGCGCAAAGGTACTTGCCGGCGTCACACTCATTCTGGTCCAAATTCTATGGCCGACTGTTTTTGTATTTTCAATCGATGGAACCTACGCGCTGGACCAATCCATATTTGACGTCTGGGTGGCGCTCACTGCGGGTGTGGTTGGAGTTTTCATGCACCACTACGGCTTTTCAGATGCCCCATTGGCCATTGGCTTGATATTGGGCGGCATGCTTGAACAACGCTTGGGCCAACCCACGATGAGGCTTGACGAAAAGTGGTGGCTCATGTTCACCCGCCCGCTGACATTATTCTTTTTTATCCTGACAGCACTTGCACTTTTTGGCCAAGCCCTGTTTGGGATATTCAAACGTCGTTTACTAAACTCAACTGGAGGCACTGCTGAATGAGCCGCATCAAATCAATTCGCACGCGAGTCTGGAACTGGACCGGACCGGTGGTCGCACCGCAGGGAAATTTCTGTACAAATGCATCTGACGCCCTGATCCAGAAAGGCGATGCGATGGCCAGTTTTCGGTTCCATCAATGGTTGACCTGCGAAGTCGAAACCGAAGATGGCACTATTGGTATTGGCAATGCAGCGCTGGCACCAACCGTAGTTAAAAAAGCCATTGATGATTGGTACGCACCATTGGTAATTGGCGAAGATCCCTTTGATTACGCCTATATCTGGGAAAAAATGTATCGTCGTACCCATGCATGGGGCCGCAAGGGCATCGGCATGACTGCGATCAGTGCCATCGATATCGCCATCTGGGACTTGATGGGCAAGCTGGTCGGCAAACCGGTGTTCAAGCTTTTGGGCGGGCGCACCAAGGATAAAATTCCAGTTTATTACTCAAAGCTCTATGCTGACGCGATCCCCGCGATGCAGGCAGAAGCCGAAGAGGCTATGACGCACGGCTATCAGGCGTTCAAATCACGCTTTGGCTATGGACCAAAAGACGGCATGTCCGGCATGCGCGAAAACCTCAAACGGGTCGAGGCACTGCGCGAAGTCATCGGCTATGACAAAGACTTGATGGTTGAGGCCTATATGGGGTGGAACTTGGACTATACCCGCCGCATGTTGCCAAAGCTTGAAAAATACGAACCACGTTGGTTGGAAGAACCGGTGATCGCGGATGATGTCGCAGGATATGCCGAATTGAACGCCATGGGCAGCGTCCCAATTTCCGGCGGCGAGCATGAATTTTCCGTCATGGGTTGCAAAGAGCTGATCGAAAAGCGCGCCGTCAGCATCTTGCAATATGACACCAACCGCGTTGGTGGCATCACCGCGGCGCAAAAGATCAACGCGATCGCCGAAGCCTTTCAGGTGCCCGTGATTCCACATGCCGGACAGATGCACAATTATCACCTGACAATGTCGAATATAAACTGCCCAATCAGCGAATATTTCCCTGTATTTGACGTCGAGGTTGGTAACGAATTATTCTATTATATCTTCGATGGCGATGCCGAGGCAGAAGACGGGTATCTGCAACTATCAGACGACACCCCCGGTTTGGGCATTTCAATTACCGACAAACATCTGGCTAATTTTGAGATTATAGAGTGACAAAACCTTACAATGGCATCCGGCCGGTCGCTCCGGCCGCATTCCACCCCGATGGCAGCCTTGATGCGGACGGCAACCACAGAATTCTGGAGTGCATGAGCGATCAAAAAGTTGATGGTATCTGCGTCTTGGCCAACTATTCAGAACAGTTTCTGCTCTCTGACGCCGAACGGGATCAACTCACACGGCTCAGCCTCAAACATATCGACGGACGGGTGCCGGTTATGGTCACAATCAGCCCTTTCGTCACTGATATTGTGATGGAACGCGCCCGCCAGTGCAAAGCAGTAGGAGCCGATATCGTAATGATGATACCCCCTATCACGGGGCGCTGTTGAAAGGCACAGCAGAACAAACCTTTGAGCAAGTCGCCCGAGTTGGCGAGGTTGGTCCGCCGATTATGCTGCAGGATGCCCCTTTATCCGGGGTTGAGTTAACCATACCGCTTTTGACCAAAATGGCCCGCGAAATCAAAATGTTAAACCTGCTTAAGATCGAAAGCGTGGGCACGGCCGCCAAACTGGATGCGCTGCTGGCCGCCGCTAGGGATCACATAGACGGGCCATTTGACGGCGAGGAGGGTATCACTTTGCTCGCAGTTCTTGAGGCCGGGGCCACTGACACCATGACATCTGCGACAATGCCCGATCAGATTAAGCCGGTTGTCACCTCATTTCTGGCAGGCGACAAGGCCGCCGCTACAGCCGCATATGCGCGGGTTTTACCCGCAATAAATTATGAAAATCGCCAATGTGGCTTTCGTGCCGCCAAAGAGGTAATGGTCGAGGGTCACCTGATAAAATCTGCCTTTTGCCAGCACCCAATTCCACGTTTGGGCGGCCCAGCGCGCGCAACTGATGGCACTGCTACAGCCCCTCGACCCTATTGTTTTGAGTTGGGGTAAATGAGCAGCGCACGGATTAATTTCAAAACGCTATTGGCCGACGGCCCAGCCATCGCACCGCGCCGCAACCTGGCCTGGGAGGCCGCAGACGTTTTGCGGCAGATGATCCTGCTTGAAAAATTGACACCCGGGTTGCCCGTGCCAGAACGTGATTTGGCCAAGGCGCTGGGGATCAGTCGCACACCGTTAAAAGAAGCTTTACTGATTTTAAAAATGAAGGCCTGATCGTCCACAGCGCAACGCGTCGCTCCAGCGTAGCCGATCCCTCTCTAGAAGAGGTGAGCGAAAATCTGATTGTATTGGGGGCGTTCGAAGCTCTCGCCGAGGAATTGGCCTGCAAGCATGCCAGCAATGCAGGAATCACGCAGATACTAGAGCTCTGCGATCGGATGCGAAATGCCAGCCTTGAGACAGATCCGCTCAATTTTTTCAGCTGGGATATGGAATTTCACCAATCCATCGTCCGAGCCGCACGCAACGCCCCATTGATGGAATTCCATAGGGTCTATAACGCGCGCCTGTGGCGGGCACGCTTTATTTCATCGAAGCAACGCACGTCGCAAGACACCATGCTCGGCCATCACGATCTGATCACAGAGGCGCTTCAAAAGCGCAACGGCTCGGAAGCCAGGCGGCAATTGCGACGACATCTCAAAACGGCCGTGGTCAATATCACCGCAGCGCTTAGCACAAAAAATCAAGCCGTTTCTAAAACTTCGACCGATGGCCTCTCCAAACATAATCTTTCAGGGGGATAAAAATCGCTTGTTCTGATACAGGGAGACCCGGCAGGAATTGATCCGGAGTTGCTGGTCAAATTGCTGGTGGACCCTGCAATAAGACAGTCTGCGAACTTGATTGTGGTGGGTGATCCGCAGCTTGTGGCGCGCGGTGAACAGCAGGTGGGTCTTGATATTCCCAGCCTGCGCTTAATAGATGCCAAAGATTCATTAGAGATCACCGAAGGCAAAGTTCTACATCTTAGCATACCCATAGACGGAGTGGCCGATGCCCCTATGACCGCCACATCGGCTGCCGGCGGCGCCTCGTCAATCAAGGGGCTGAAAAAGCGCTGGAGCTTTCCCGTGATGACAGCATCGACGGTATTGTGTTTGTGCCATGCAACAAAGAATCGATGCATCTGGGCGGCAATGATTTTTCCGACGAACTGGGGGTATGCCAGTGACTTTGTCAAACTAACCGCGCGCCAGTGAAATCAACGTTGCAAACAGCATGTGGAACCGCCGGATGACCCGCCATGTCGCGATAAAAGATGTGCCTGCTTTGTTGACCACAAACCACATCGAGCAGTCGAATTAATTGACTGATCGCACTCTTAAAATGGCAGGATATAAGCACCCCCGGATCGTGGTTGCGGCCGATAATCCGCATGCGGGTGATGGCGGATTATAGGGCGACGAGGAAGATCATGTTATCGACCCTGCGGTCCTATGCGCGCAGGCATAAAAAATTGCGGTCGAAGGCTCCCTGCCCACTGATACCCTATGGTTCAAAATGCGCGACAGTGTCTATGATGCTGCCGTGACGATGTATCACGATCAAGGCCAGATTGCGATTAAGCTGCTCACTTTTGACGAGGGCGTGTCCGTTTTGGGCAGTCTTTCAATTCCCATAACGGCTCGTGCGCATGGTAAGGCCTCTGATATTGCGGGCAAAATAAAGCCAATGTCGTTCCTGGTGCGAATGCGGTGCGCATGTGTTTAAATATGGCAAACCATAGAAATCCTACCGATGGGATCTTTTAGAAAACAGTGTGCAACGCCACCAGCGTGCAAATAATCTGTCAGATCTATTGCACATCACCCACAGCGCAAATGAATACGGCAGGCACGTTTATAAAGCTCTCGTGGATTATTGATGAAACCCAGTGTTAAACCAAACCCACAAGAATAATTTGTTTAGCAGTTAGAATTGAATTGAAAGATAATTCAACAGCTGCAGAGCAGGATATAGATTGTAGATTAAGCGGCAGTCTTATACATTTTGCTTAGGTCTGTAAAAAGAGTGAATTTTGAACGCCCGGATACTAGATAAACAAAAAATATTCTTGTACCGAGCAAGAAAGATAGCACCGCGCACGTTAAAAGCTTGCAAATAGAGGTAAACAGGAGATTTCGAATGGCGCGTAAAATGCACACAGACGAGTTTTTGCGTTATGTAGCGATTCCATTGTTTGGATTCGGAGTTGTAACAACAACAGGACCAAGATTTATGGGCTTTGCGCTGGGTCGTGCCAGCCCGGAAAAAACCAACCTTTATTGGTTTTCCGCGACACCGTTTGAGCAAACCGCAGAAGCCATCCATCAGTATGACTTTAGCGCCGATACGATAACAGCAGACGATCTTTACGCGGTGCATAGCATTGAGAAAGACATTATTAGATTTCTGGAACAGCTTAAAACCGCCGGCCAGAGCTATGCAACACCAACTTTCATCATCACCAATTTTGATCCAAAGATAGATGAGAACTTTCACAAGTCGATCACCTTGATGAGCGAGATGGTAAATCATTCTGCAGGTGGACGGCAAACACTGGTACATCTGCGCAAATTCCCCAAACGCTGTTTGGACCGGCTGTCCCATGAGGTAAAATTAATTGAGGACGGGACTTACACACCGAGTACTGAATGTAATGAAATCCCCTTCAAGGACGTGCTGGAACTCACCATGACCATCGTTGACCCTGAACAGATTAAAGCCGAAATGAAAGGATTAATGATGTGCTGGACGGGGTTGATAAAACACCATGTCGAAGCAGGTAATTATACCGAGATTAAAGACGCGATGAGCTTCAACCGCTTTGTGCCGCTGCTATCGCTCTTTCCGAAATTGGCAACGATGCTGGAATAATATTTCGCAAGCACAATTCAAACGGTTGGATGACTTATTTGCTCACGAGCCATTTTGAGACCATCCGATACGACCCAAATCCAATCTGGGGCCCTGCGCGCTATAATCTGGGGCGGATTTTCCACTACCGCCAGAAGTGGCGCATGCGCATCGCCATATAGGCAAGCCTAGATTTAAGCGGGTCAGCTTGGTCGCTAAGTGCCGCTTCAAACCACTGGCTGTCTGCAAATGCCACTCGGTAGCCGTCTTCCAAAAGTACGTCATGGATGCAGGCAGATTTCAGAAAAAAGGGATCGTCCGGACGCATAAGCCAAGTGAATGGCTGGAACCAACCCAACAAACTTTGCAACCAACGCTTTTTATATTTTAGTTCTGGGACCGAACTCTCAAACTCACGTCCTGTGGCCACTGTCAGCCGCCAACCACTTTCTTTTTTGCCAATCGGCCATTCAAGCGGGCGCGTGGTCACATAACCGCGCGAGCCGCCCTTGATACACCACGAAACGTCTGGCACGGGGTTGTTCCTTTTGAGGGTTCGGGATCGTTTCGTCATGAGATAGGCCACGATATAGAGATGAAATTCCTCCTAAACAGCATACATCTTTTTCAAATTGCTGGAATTTTAATGACTAACACAAATCCAAACGCAGCGCCGCCTTTTGTGCAGCTTCCCTGCTCAATATAATGATACCACTGCGACCCCATGTAACAAAAACGCCGTATTAGCCATAGCCAGACAGAACCCTATCAAAGTATTTTGTGCCATGCCAGAATTGCGGAATATGCATACAAACTATTGCCAAAACCTGACTGACTGCGTTAGCCACATTTTATACCCGCACATATTTTTTGGCAAAACAAGATACTACTTATAGAACCCAATGGTATCGCCACTGGTTGTCACGCCAAGACCGTTCAACAGCCGATTGACATAGTTAAAATACCCAACGATTTGATTTACTTCCAATATCTGCCCGTCATCTAGGCCAAAATCTTTCAGATTTTGCACATCCTCTTGCTGCATCTCACCAGGTTTGAGCGTTAACTTATAAGCGTATTTCAGCATCGCCAACTCGGCACCTTCAAAAGTATCCTCGGGTCTATGGGCGCGAAGAGCTTGCTCAACCTTAGTGGACTTTTCCGCATCCCCAATCAAGTGAGCCGCGTTTTTCCAATGATTGGCAAGCGAATAGGGGCAGTCATTTAGGATTGACACATAGCTGCTGATCGTCTCCTGCAGCCACATCGGGACCGTATTGGCCTCATCATGCAGTGCGGCCCGATACAAACTCACATGGCCTTTCATCGTATTGGGCCGCAGCGAATGAACACGCATGACATTATCTACGGTGCCATGGGGTGTCCGCGCCAGGTCCAGCAATTCGGCAAGCTCTGGACCGGCATCTTCATCTGAAATCATTTCTATCCAAGCTGACATATATACACCTTTTTTAAATGTTTTCGTTCGTCTTTAATCGTCTCTCCAGCCATCTAACACAAGCTGAAACCACAAGAATTAAGACCAGATATTCCAACACGAGAACCGAATAGATTTCCAGCGGCCGATATTCGGTGACTACCAGTTCATTAGCTTTGCGTGTCAGCTCTTGCATTCCGATCACCGAGACCAAAGAGGACATTTTCAACATATAAACCAGTTGATTGCCCAGCGCCGGCAAGATCCTTCTGATCGCCTGCGGCAAAATGACAAAGCGCATCGTATCCGTGTAAGACAACGAAATTGTGTGCGAGGCTTCATACTGTCCTTTGTCAATCGACTGAATACCAGCGCGAAAAATCTCAGCCTGAAACGCGCTGTCCGACAGCGCCAGCGCAATCACACCGGCCCAAAACACATTAATTTCCAATCCAGTCATTGGCGGCAGGCCGTAATAGACCCATAAAATCAATACCAAGATCGGAACCGAGCGCACAACCTCGACGTAGACCCGATTACAATTGCGCAGCCATGGGTTTTCAGAAAGCCCAGGCAAAGCCACGAGCAAGCCCACACACACCGAGATAATGATCGAGGTGAAAGACAATATCAAAGTATAATAATATCCCGAGAGCAGGAACTTGAGATTGATAAGCCCCGTTTTATTTGAGGGGTCTACCACATACCAGCCCCATTCAGCGGAGCACCCTGTCAGCAATGTCGTCAGGATCAAAAGGGCAAATAATCTCTTCATGGTGTTCTCTAATGCTGCAGAATTTGTTTCAAAAATGTCTTGCACCGATCCGTTTCAGGCGTCTTAAAAAATACCTCTGGTGCGGCCATCTCTACGATCTCACCGCGGTCCATAAACACCATTTTATCAGCCACTCGGCGCGCAAAGCCCATCTCATGCGTGACACAAACCATCGTCATCCCACCTTCGGCAAGACCAATCATCACATCAAGAACTTCCGTGATCATCTCTGGATCCAACGCAGAAGTTGGTTCATCAAACAAAAGGATTTTCGGTTCCATGCAAAGTGAGCGTGCAATGGCCACCCGCTGTTGCTGACCACCAGATAATTGCCGTGGATATTTACCCGCCTGTTCGGGAATTTTCACCCGTTCCAGATAGGTCATTGCAATTTCTTTTGCCGCCTGTGCCGTCATATTTTTCGAGCGTACCGGCCCAAGCGTCAAGTTTTCCAGAACCGTCAAATGCGGGAACAAATTAAATTGTTGAAACACCATTCCGACACGGGATCTGATTTGTTCCATGGATTTAGTTTTATGGTTCAATACTATCCCATCAACCCTAATCGCGCCGGTCTCATGCTTTTCCAGACCATTGATACATCTTATAAGCGTCGATTTTCCCGAACCGGACGGTCCACAAACTACAACCCGCTCCCCCAAACCAACGGTAAGCGACACATCGTTCAAAGCCTTAAAGTCCCCGAAGCTTTTTGATATTCCATCAATTCTGATATAATTCTCGGCAATCAAATTCATAGAAACCCCTTCGGTAGTATCCTATACGGTGATATCGGGATATTAGACCCAACACCATAAGAATTAAAAATGCAAATCATATTGCAATTTTTTCTTTTTTTGCGTTCTATGCGCGGAGTATAAGATAATCTTAACGGGAGAGCGAAATGAAAATTTCTAGACTAATTGCCACCACAATGCTGATGGCATTTGCATCATTTCAAGTGCAAGCAGGCGCATTGCAGGACATTCTAAGCAATGGCGTTCTGAAGGCCGGCACCACCGGGGATTGGAACCCAATGACAATGAAAGATGCTGCCACCAACAGCTACACCGGTTATGATATCGATGTGATGACTGCGCTGGCGGCTGATATGGGCGTCGAATTGGAGATTGTTCCAACCGAGTGGAAAACCCTTGTGGCCGGTGTGACTGCGGGGAAATATCACATGACCGGCTCTGCCTCGATTTCGCCGTCCCGTGCCAAAGCAGCTGGCTATTCGATCAGTTATTTTTCTTTGGCGACAGTGCCATTGACGCTGAAATCGAACGCCGGCAAATATAAAGACTGGGACGATTTGAACAATGCCGATGTGCGCGTTGCAGCGACGCTTGGTACGACGCAGGAAAAACAGGTCAAACAGTATTTCCCAGACGCCAAACATGTGATTGTTGAGTCACCAGCCCAGCCCTTCCAACAGGTTCTCAGCGGTCGGGCAGACGCTCATATCACATCAAATGTCGAGGCCAACAAACTGGTTGCCATTCACTCAGATCTGATGATCGTGCCAGTTTCGGCCCCCAAATCACCCACGCCGATCGCAATGTTACTGCCACAGGCCGATCAGGTTTGGATCAACTATGTCAACACCTGGATCAAACTGAAACAGGAACGCGGATTTTTTGACGATCTCGATGCCAAATGGAAAGTCAACTAAACCAATAAAGGCAGGGCGCTTTCGGGCGCCCTGATTTTTATGATAAATCTTTATGCAATTCCCGCCAGCCTGTACTGTGCAAAAACCCGAATATGTCTGAGACATAAACACCTGATCTGGACCGAACTGCCTCCTCCCGGTGGATTTGGCTCGGACGTCTATATTTCACATATTCCTTCAGGGACGCTGCCTAGATTGATAGATGGTGAGACAACGCTTGGCGACAGTGAAGCAATTGCCGAATATCTTGAAGAGGCTTACCCCAGTTTCCCGATGCTGCCCAAAACAATCAACGACCGTGCAAAAATAAGAGAGTTGTCGCGGTTTCATGACACCCGATTAGAGCCGTGTATCAGAGCACTTTTTGCGCATGTACCCCCAAAAAAACCGGCCCAAGCGTATCTGGCAGAGCACTCAAAATTAATCTCACACCGGATCAAACAACTGGAAACCCTGTTGCACAACAGGCCAAAATTCGGCCTCAGCTTGGGTGATTGTGGCTTTCCCGTGACCTTTACTTGGATTGAGGCGTTAAAGCCCGTTTTGAACTTGTCTTTGACAATTCCCGATGCAGTGCAAAAGTATCTGAATTGGGTGATGTCGACACCTGCTGTTACCGAAGAGTTAACCCAATACAAGCCCGTGCTTCAGGCCTGGTTTGCAGCAAAAAGTGCACGATGCAATTGATCCTGTCGACATGGATGGAAGTTCAGGCTTATTTGCTAAAAGCCGATGGTATCATGATCCCAACCGGATCGATTGAGCAGCATGGCCCAATGGGGCTGATCGGAACCGACATGCTGTGTGCCGGTGATATCGCAACCGCGGCTGCGAAAAAGGTAAACGCGCTGGTAGCCCCGCCCCTTGCCTATGCACCAGCGGAATTTAATATGGGCTTTGCCGGAACCATTTCACTACCCCGTGATCTGTATTGCTCTGTTTGCGTTGAAATATTCCGCTCACTCGAACGACACGGATTCAAACATTTATATGTTCTAAACGGGCATGGTGCCAATCTTGACCCGCTGGCAGAAGCGGCAAGCCGACTAACAGCGGCGCGGGTTCGGGTGAAAAGTTGGTGGGAGTTCGAGCCGGTCAATCTGTTGCGCAAGGATCTGTATGGCGAGTGGGAAGGGATGCACGCTACACCCTCTGAGATTGCGATAACGCAGGTAAACCACCGGGCGCTAGATAGCGCCTTAGCGACAGAGCCGCCAGAAAAGCTGACCCCGGCGTTTATCAAAGCCCATGGCGGCGACAAACATGGACCAGCACAAGAACACCGCGCGGCTTTTCCCGATGGCAGGGTCGGATCCCATTCAGCACTCGCCCGAGCCGACCACGGTGTTGCGCTGAAAAAGGCTGCTGTTGCCGCCGTGGCGGCTGATTATCTGGACTTTATCGGACCCTAGAGTCCAATGCGCCGGTCAGGGGCCAGAAACGCCCGCCGCAGGTCATCATACTCAGCCAAAACCTCACGACCTCCCGGCACCCGCTCGGGCAACAACACGCCGTCTTCCCAGATGGTAACCCCATCAGCAACAAGCGTTGGGTCAACCACATTCCAGCATACTTCTCCTGGCGCATAGGCCCCACAAGTGTGCACATGTAACAGCCGCGGGTTGCCAAAAGCACTGCCGCTCCAGCTCTCAAACTGATCTACGGCAACCCCATCAAAATAACACTTTGGATGGATGCCTAAGTGCCATGAATGCACAAAGTTACGATCAATTTCAAAGCGGCCCGCAACCATGTCCAGATGTTGATTGGCTTTGTCCTCATCGGATTTTTGCCCTTCAAAACCAAGCAGTGTATTGCCCTCGAAAACCGCAAACAGCGGCGCATCAAAGGTAACCCCAAACGGGTGATAATATTTAGACCCCGTGCCAACCAAAAAACCCGGCAAGGCGATGCGCCCAGCAAATCCCGATGCGGGCGCCGGAGTATTCACCAACATTGGAAACCGGCGCAAATTGACATCTCCTCCGTCAGGAGACGCCGAAATTTTCCCTTTAAAATAGGTGCCGACTTTGCAGGTGACCACAACTTCGCTTGCACCAAAGACAGCCGTATCAATCACCTGTTTTAAAGCCAGAGATGCTTTGTAATGAACTGTCCCAAAAGGGGAAGCTAAACTGGCACTATTCAACGCATAAGACAGGATTGTTCGTTGATCCGATTTGAAGCGCCCGAACCTCATTTGGTCTGCCAGCCGCGCCAAAAATACTGTCAGGTCAGCCGCAGCGATTGCCGCCGCAAGTTGTGCGGGCACAGTGTCGATGACAGGGTCAAAATCAAGCACGTAAGGCATAACCTCCAAACCTATTTCTTGGGCACAAGCGCAGACATCCTCGACAATAGCACGATCATAAAAATCAAGGCTTTCCTGTTCGTAACACAGCAGCAACCGCTCGCCTGCACAGGCTTGCCCACAATTCACCAGAAGATTGTAAGCGCCTTCTAAATTTTGCTCGGGCACACGATTTATCCCTTTTGTAAAATATGCAAATCTGTCTCAAACGTTTTGCTTAATCTTCGGACTTCTCTTTTTCCGAACTGATATTTCTGCGATAAGAAAATGCTTTATTAAAACGCCAAATCAAATAATCACCACACGTAATTGCGGCTTCTTTCGGCTGGTGTTCAGACCCAAAAACTTCGCGGGCATCAATCATTGTTTCAGGATCTGGGTCAAAGGCCAACACCATCGACAACCTTTGCTTGCCAGAACTGTTTACCACACGGTGAGGGGTCGATTTATAGGCCCCATCTGTCCAACGCGACAATAAATCCGCCACGTTAACGATCAAGGTCCCCTCAATCGGGGGCGCTTGGATCCAATCGCCGTTCACATCCTCGACCTGAAGTCCGCCAACCGAATCCTGACACAATACGGTCAGGACCCCGAAATCGGTATGCGGCCCCACACCAAACTGACCCTCACCCATATCGCTGGGTTGGGCCGGGTAATAAACGTAAGAGGCGCGGCTCATCGGCCGGCTCGCCGACTGGAGAAAAAAATCTTCCTCCAGATCCAGACCAAGCGCAAATCCCCGCATCAGATGGTGGGCTACATCATGAGCGTGATTGAAATATGCCATTGCCTGCTCTTGCATGGCGGGCGGTTGATCAGGCCATTGGTTTGCCCCACGCAGCGGATGGTCTTCCAGCGTCTTGCCAGCCGCATCCTCATGACCCCAAATAAAGCTTTCCTTAAGGTCCGCCTTGGCCCCATCTTTCATTTTTGCACCACCCTGACCAAGCCAGCCACGGTGTTTTTGGGACACTTTTACGGTGCTCTTAGTCGCCTCAGACTGTGCAAAGAACGCAAGTGCATTGGCGCGCGCGCTCTTGATCACCGCCTCTGGAATTCCATGACCTTTGATGTAGATAAAGCCTAATCCCTGACTTGCCGCATGCAGATCTCTGGCCACCGCCTTGGGATTTGTTCCATCTCTCAACGGGCTAATATCAATAACTGGGATAATGTTTTGATCTAATTTTTTTGCCTCCGCATACGCCATGTTTGCGTTTCCTATTCACTGTCTTATTAATACACTGTGAGTTTAAACAAGTTTCCCGATCCACGCTATACATTATACATAATGAAGCTCATTAGTTAAATTAATGTAGACCCACAGATAGACCACCTGCGTGTCATTTGTCATTTTAGGCCAAATGTGCGGTATTTTTGTCGGAAAATTGTGCATTTTATCACCGTTTTTTTTCATTTTCACTCATTGCCAAATGACCCACCGAAGTTGGATTAAAAGATGTTCATAGACCGTGTCACCTCAAAATACATTTACTTGATGTTTAAAATATTCAAGTATAGAATTTATCATAATCAAGCCAAACGCAATGTTGAACCAGCGTATTTCAGGGATATGAGCTATGAAAAAAGTCCTAGTGATTGGGGGCGGCCCGGCCGGGTTGTACTTTGCAATCTCTGTAAAACTGCGTGAACCACAGGCCAATATCACTGTAATTGAGCGTAACAAGGCAGACGACACCTTTGGTTGGGGGGTCGTTTTATCGGATGAAACGCTCGAGAACCTGACGCAAAACGATCCTGTCAGTGCCGCTGAAATCCGCAGCCATTTTGCCTATTGGGACGATATTGCGCTACATCATAAAGGCCAGAAATTGGTCTCAAGCGGACATGGGTTTTGTGGCATAGGACGAAAACGGTTGCTGAGTATCTTGCAAAACCGCGCCCGCGATCTGGGCGTTGATTTACAGTTTGGGTCTGATGTTGCTGCCGCCTCGAGCTATATGGCAGACTATGACGTGATTGTGGCGGCTGATGGTCTAAATTCTCGCACCAGAACCGAATTTTCTGAAAGCTTTAAGCCCGATACCGATCTGCGGGCCTGTCAATTTGTCTGGCTGGGGACACGGCAAAAATTTGACGATGCCTTTACCTTTATATTCGAACAAACCGAAAAGGGCTGGATCTGGGCGCATGCGTATCAGTTTGATGACGATACCGCGACCTTTATCGTTGAATGTTCACAGAGCACCTATGACGCTTATGGGTTTGCCAACCTCGATCAACACCAGAGCATCGCAATCTGCGAAGAGATCTTCGCCAACCATCTGGATGGTCATGCGCTGATGACCAATGCCAACCACATCCGCGGCTCGGCTTGGATCCAGTTCCCGAGGGTGCTGTGTGAAACTTGGTATCACGAAAATGTCGTTCTGCTGGGCGATGCCTCGGCCACGGCACATTTCTCGATCGGGTCGGGGACCAAACTGGCACTTGAAAGTGCAATCTCACTGGCCGAAAATATCACGCAAGACCAGCCGCTGGACGTTGCGTTTGACAGCTATCAATCGGCCCGCAAGCTTGAGGTTTTACGCTTGCAATCGGCGGCCCGAAATTCGGTTGAATGGTTCGAAGATGTCGAGCGCTATCTTGATTTGGACCCGATGCAATTGAACTATTCCCTGCTAACCCGATCCCAAAGGATCAGCCATGAAAATCTGCGCGAACGTGATGCAGACTGGTTGGGCGCAGCCGAACAATGGTTTCAGCAACAGGC
>ENA-OQVM01001118-OQVM01001118.1-marine-metagenome-genome-assembly--contig:-NODE-1118-length-37095-cov-10.362823_pt1 | contig 37095 bp, 30 predicted proteins | sample MGYA00237776_ERZ505498 | MGnify/ENA primary metagenome ERZ505498 (study PRJEB26159, sample SAMN06265151) | marine metagenome | isolation source: Helgoland LTER site | place: Germany:Helgoland, sampling...
CCGCCAGCATGACGAGGACTATGGCGAGACGCTGGACGGTCGAAAGCGCTTTGATCTGCAGCCCGGTCACAGCGCTGCAACTCCCGGCCTGCGCCGCGTGCAATCACCCGAGGAAGTATCGGAGGTTTTTGCCTCTGTGATGCGGTCAGCGCGGACGGTTGAGGTGGTGGGTGATTTGATCGGCCCGAACTTGCGTTTTCACCACGGCAAAGTGAATTCCAAGCTGCCGGGGACCGCGACAAAGGTGCTGTTCCATCAGGATTTTAACTTCCAGCCCATGACCAACGACGACATCATTACGTGCTTGCTGTTTATTGATGACGTGACGCTGGAAAATGGCCCGTTGGAGGTCGTTCCCGGCTCTCACAAAGGGCCGCTTTACACCCATTGGCACGGGGGGCGATTTACGGGGGCTGTGGCCGATAGCGTGATGGATGAACATGGCGACAAGGTCGTTCCTTGCGTGGGAAAGGCGGGGTCGGTTTGCCTGATGCATTCGAGCCTGCTGCATGGGTCTGCGCCGAACCTGTCCGACAGTTCCCGCACGCTGTACATCACCACATATTACGCCGAAGACGCGCGCGAGCTGAGCCCGAACGCGCTGCCGAGCACACTGACGCATGAGCTGGTCAGTGGTGTGGAAACAGGGCGCGTTCGCTGTTCAAGTTACGAAATGGAATTGCCCGAAGTGCCCAAGGGCACGTCATTTTTTGCCCAGCAGGAAGGCAGCGGCACCGAGGCCGCTTAGGGCGACTTCGCGCGCTGGCGTCGGCGGCGAATGAGCCACAGGACAAGCACCAGCGCGCCGCCCAGAACGACCACGAGGCCATAATCGATGATGGGGATGCGGAAGACTTCATTCACGTTGCCCCATCCCCGGTCGGAATAGACAGCCCAAATCCCACCCACAAACGCGGTGTAGACCACCCAATGCACCCAGCGCGGCAAACCGAGCCCGTGCATTTGCGTGACAACGAACAGGGCGGCGAAGCCAAAGAAGAACATGGGCCAGAACTCCTGTCCGGCGACCAAGGCAACGGTAACGCCGTGGATCAGGACGGAGACTTCCAGCACGGCTGTCCACCACTTGTTTGTATGAACCCGCGTGAACACAAATGCGCCTTGGAGCAGCAGCAGGAAGGTGTAAAGGAACCCGAGCAAATGGCCCGGCGTGGTTTCCATGGGGTGAAACCAGTAGGTGTAGACCACGGCCCACGCGAAGTAATAGCCGTGGTAGCGAATGAGCCACTGACGCGCTGGCGCCAGCCATTTTCCGCCCACACCAAAGACGATACCCCGGCGCGGTGCCTCCATAATCAGTACGATGACCAGCAGGAAAATCACAGAAATCTGAGAGGAGAAAACCGACGTATCCTGCGCGAGGCCGTCATACCAAAAGGCGGTTTGAAGGTAGTGTAGGGCGACAAAAAAGCCGGTTCCGGCCAACCCGATCCAGTTGACCGGATGCATGATTCCACGGTTCCGTAAGGTGTCCCGGTTCTTAACCGCCCAGCGGATCAACCCCCAAAAGAACACCTGATGCGCCAGATAGAAGCCCCAGGCGGTGGCACGGGTCCAGAAACTCGGCTCGGGCAGTTTCCAGTAGTACCAAGCTGCACCTTGATCGGGCAGCAACTCGACCTGCCGCAGGATGGGGTTGAGCAAGAGAATTGAAAGCGTCGCAAGAACCGACAGGCCCACCGCAATCCAAAAGGTCATCCAAAGCGGCGAAAGTCGTTTCATGGTGGGGATCCTCAACCTTACAAATGTCTCAGCACTGAGTTAGATCGTCGCAGGGGGAGGGCTAGTGCCACAACCAATGAAATCGACGCCTCAGACCAGCAGACCGCGCGCTGCAACGGGCAACACATCCACAATCGTGTCCCCCCGCACCATGACCAGTTGATCCACCATGTTCACCACCACGCACACGTGGTTCGGTACGACGCGAACAATCTCGCCCACCGCTGGCCGGGGATCGCAGTCCGAAAGATCGAGAAAACCGTGCTCTTCGGCGAATTTGTGGATGCGGGCGTTGGGGTATTCCAGCAGCAGGCCGTAGCCGTCCAGCCCACCGGCGTCGCTGGTTAAGGTCTTGGATCCAGCATCGAGAATCCCGCGCGCGGCGCCGCCACGGCTGACCACGGTAGTATAAACATGCAAGGCGCAGTCGTTGAGCGACGCCATGCCCGCTGCCATCATCATGCGGTCGTTAAAGATGCAGGTTCCAGCGCGGTGCTCGGTCGCGCCAACGAGCTGGTCCATATTGACCATGTTCGGGGTTCCGCCGGTCGAGACGATGGTGGGCTGCAGACCCAGTTCGGCCAAACCTTGGTTCACGCGATTGAAGAACACCTGCGTCGCGGGCCAGCCGTCGATTGGGGGGTAGAACAGCAAACCAGCGAAGTTTAGCCACGGATCATTTTTGATCTGTGCGGCGAGCTGCAGGACTACAGCCGGGGTTTCGACGCCAGCGCGCTCTAGCCCCGTATCGCACTCAATCAGCACGTCAATGGGGCGCTCGGCGGCTTGGGCGGCGCTGGAGTAGGCATCCAAGCTGACGGGGTTATCGGCACAAACCTTGAGCGGCAACTGGCGTTGCAAGGCGGCAAGACGGCCAGAGCGCGCAGCACCAATGACGTTGGTTGCGATCAGAATATCGGTGATCCCTGCTGCGGCCATGACTTCGGCCTCACCGAGCTTTTGACAGGTGATGCCCGTGGCGCCAGCGTCCAACTGCATCTGCGCTAAAATGGGGGATTTGTGGGTTTTGATATGCGGGCGGTTTGCCACGCCAGCGGCATCGCAGAGCGCTTGGGCGCGTGCAATGTTGGTCTCAACCCGGTCCATGTCGATCACCATGCAAGGGGTTCCAAACTGCTCGGCAATCTGGCTTTTTAGCGTGTCCGACATGGGGCGTTTTTCCTTAACTGTACTGATCGGCCGGGATGATGGGCGGGGTGCTGTTGAGGGCATCGCGGGCAAAACCGGCGGCGGTTTGGTAGCGCTTCATAAAGGCGGTGCGCTCTTCTTCTGGAAGCACGGTGTTGATATCGTCAAATACACCGCCACAGCGCTCCTCAACCAACCCAAGCAGGCCAAAGGGACCATCGCCGCGATTGCGCAGAACCACGTCGTTGACCGGCCCGTTGAAGGCCTCGTCAAACGCCGTCAGCGCCGCGGGGGTCAAGCCGTGCTGGAGCAAGCAGGCACCGATGTTGCGGGCGTCAACGATGGCTTGGGAGGCCCCATTGGAGCCCGTGGGATACATGGGGTGTGCGGCATCCCCCAGCACGAGCGCAGAACCACTGGCCCACGTGCTGATCGGGTCACGGTCGATCATGGGGTTTTCATAGGCCACCGTGCCTTGGGAAATCAGCCCGGGCACGTCCAGCCAGTCGTATTTCATGTCGGTAAAATAGTGCAAAAAGTCGGTGATGGCGACTTCGCTGAACCAGCCCGTTTTCTGCCAGTCTTCCTCAGACACGTTCCGTATTTCTGCGATCCAGTTGATCAGCGACAGGCCATTTTCGTCCGGCTGGCTGATCGGGTAGATCACCAAGCGCCGGTCTTCGGTGCCCAAGCCCAAAAATGTGGAACCTGTCCGCGCAGCCTTGGCCCGCGTCACCCCGCGCCACATGATGGTGCCGCCCCAATGGATAGGCGGCTGGTCGGGGTGCATTTGCGCGCGAATGGCGGAGTGAATGCCGTCCGCGCCGATCAGCAGCTTTCCGGTATAAGACGCGCTTTCACCGCTGGGCCGGGTGTTGAAATGCGCGGTGATGGTGGCGTCGTCGTTCTGGGTAAAGCCCGTGCCTTGATGCCCGGTCAGAACCGCATCTGGGCCAAGGCGTTCGAGCACTTTGCGATACAGCAGCATTTGCAGCTCACCACGATGGGCGGCGTATTGCGGCCATTTGTACCCGGCGAGCAACCCCCTTGGTTCCGCGTAAATGTCATTGCCATTAAGCCCCACCAGCGCCCATTCGCGCGATTGAATGCCGATGGCGTCCAGTTCCGCTTCGGTGATGCCAAGCGCCAACAGCTCACGCACGGCGTTGGGTTGGATGTTAATGCCAACCCCCAGCGGACGCGGTTCTTCAGCCGATTCAAACACGCGGCAAGGGATGCCAAGCTGGTGGAGCGTCAAGGCCGTTGAAAGCCCGGCAATACCACCGCCAACAATCAGGACAGATTGAGAAACGTCAGACATAGGAAATACTGTTTGCTCCGCTCAAGACCACGCTCATTCCCCCTAGTGTCACCATCCAGCCCTTACGCGCAAGGTGCTTTGCTGTAGCGGTGAAAGAGAAGGTGATAGAACGGTGGGAAAATTGCTATTGTCAGCCCCAATAGGGTGCAAGGGTCTAGTCGCAGAGGAAGCCGGGCGCGTGAGTATGACATTGGGAAGTTCGCTGGCATTACCATGCGGGGCAGTGCTGCCAAACCGGATGATAAAGGCCGCGATGACCGAAGGACTGGCCACACCGGATGGTCGGCCAACCCCAGAGCTCGAACGGCTCTATGGCCTGTGGTCTGATGGTGGGGCGGGGGCGCTGATCACGGGAAACGTGATGGTGTGCGCCGATCACCTTGAGCGGCCCGGAAACGTGATCATCGACCGTGTCCCAGACCCCGACATGGCCGCGCGGCTCAAGCGTTGGGCGGACGCAGGGACGCGGAATGGGAACCATTTGTGGGCGCAGATCAGTCACGGTGGACGGCAAACGCAATCCAACGTCAATCGGCGGCCAAAGTCTTCCTCGGACGTGAGGTTGCGGGTGCCCGGCGGCTTTTTTGCGCGGCCAACGCCGCTGGAGCTGTCGGAGATCACGGACTTGGTTGAGCGCTGGGCAACGGCGGCGAAGGCTGTGCAGGATGCCGGTTTCACGGGTGTGCAGATCCACGGGGCGCATGGCTATCTCATCAGCCAGTTTCTCTCTCCGCTGATCAATCAGCGCACAGACGGCTATGGCGGCAGTTTGGAGAACCGGGCGCGGTTCCTGCTGGAAATCGTCGCTGCGACGCGAGCGGCGGTTGGGCCATCGTTTCCGATTTCGGTCAAGCTAAACAGCGCGGATTTCCAAAAAGGCGGGTTTGAGTTTTCCGACAGCTTGCAGGTCGTCCAATGGCTCGAAGCGGCGTCGGTTGATCTCATCGAAATCTCCGGCGGCACCTATGAGCAGCCGCGTTTCTTAACGCTCGAAGGCATTGAGCCGGTGACCGATCAAAACGTCGCTGCCTCGACCGCGGCGCGAGAAGCATACTTCGTCGATTTTGGTACGGCGATGCAGGCGCATGTGAACATTCCGCTGATGGTCACAGGAGGGTTCCGGCGGCGGGATGCGATGGAGCAGGCTTTGCAGATGGGCGCAACCGATGCGATCGGCTTGGCGCGTCCGCTGTGCCTGATGACCGACGCGCCGAACGCGCTGCTCGATGGTGCTGAGGTCTTGCCGCGCTATGAAACCGGGTTGGGCTTGATCCCGTCTTGGCTGGGCTGGCTGCGGCGGTCCAATCTGGTCAAAACCATCGATGGCTTTTCCGGCACCTATTGGTTCTATCAACAAATCTGGCTGCTGGGGACACGCGGCGCGGCGAACGAGACGTTTTCGGTCTTTAAGGCCTTCATGATCGTTGATGGCCGAAACCGCGCCATCCAGCGCAAGCGGCGGCGATCGCGCTGAACCCTCTCCGCCTCCATTGATCTATGGACAGAAGTGTCCAACGCTGTTCTAGCTAAGGAACGCACAGGTTTAGAAGGGGGAGCGGCCGTTGAATTCGCATGATCGTGTGGTGATTTTGGTCGGTGGGCGACGGCCGACGGACAAAGGGCTGGATAGGCGTGAACCTGAGTTTAACGCATTGCTCTGTTCGCGGCTGGAAAATCGCTGGCCATGTCCATGATTAACCGAAATGGGGCGATGGAAGGCTCCGCAACCGTGATTTCAGCCTCAACTTGCGATCCCACCGGCAAGGCCATGCGCGCCAAGGGGGTCGCATGACGCGGCGCCGTCGCGGCGGGCGTCCAGCCTCGTCCGTTGGTCAGCCCGTGACGCGCGATGTCAATTATCGCCAATTGCGCAACCCGTTTCCCAGCATGGATGTCTTCTCCGCTGACGAGATCCAAAACATGCACGAAACCGCGCTGCGGATGCTGGAAGAGATGGGCATGAAAGTCCTGCTGCCCGAGGCGCGCAAGCTGTTTGCGGCGGGCGGCGCTAAGGTCGATGAAGGCGCGCAAATGGTCCACATTGGCCGCGAAATGGTCGAAGCTGCCTTGGCCACCGCCCCCAAATCGATTCCGTGCCGCGCCGGGGATCGAAAGCGCGATTTTGTGTTGGAATTGGGGTCGCTGGTGTTTCAGGCCGGCGCAGGCGCGCCCTATGCCACAGATTTAGAGCGTGGTCGCCGGGCGGGGTCTGCGGCCGATTACATCGATTACCTCAAGCTGACGCATCACTTTGATGTGCTGCAAATGATCTCGCCGCAGGTTGAACCTCAAGACGTGGACAATCACCTTCGTCACTACTTCACCACCCACGCCCAGATGACCCATACGGACAAATTTCCCTTCATCTTCTCCCGCGGGACGCCACAGGTGATGGATTGCTTCGAGATGATCCGCGATTTTCGTGGGCTGAGCGATGACGATTTCCGCGCTGGGCCGCACTGCTACACCATCATCAACACAAACTCGCCCCGCACGCTGGATATTCCAATGGCGCAAGGGCTGATCGACTTTGCCCGCTATGGGCAGATGTCGATTGTGACGCCGTTTACCCTGATGGGGGCGATGGCACCGATTACCGTGGCGGGATCGATCACACTCAGCCACGCCGAGGCGCTGGCCGCGATTGTGCTGACACAGCTCACCAACCCCGGTGCGCCCGTGTGCTACGGCACCTTTACCTCCAACGTCGATATCAAATCCGGCGCACCGGCGTTTGGCACACCAGCGCATTTTCAGGCGTCTTTGGCCGCTGGACAGCTCGCCCGGCACATTGGTTTGCCGTGGCGATCGGCGGCGGGTTCTGCGTCCAACGTGAACGACGTACAGGCGGCGAATGAGAACCAGATGGGGCTGTGGGGGTGTTTGATGGCCGGGGCGAGCGTCGTCATTCACGCTGCAGGCTGGATCGAAGGCGGCTTGACCGTCTCGTTCGAGAAACTGGTAACGGACGTTGAAGTGTTGAACATGATTGCGGAGTTGTGCGCTGGGGCACAGGCCGGAACCGACGAGATTGGCTATGCCAATGCCATTCAGGAAGTCGAGCCACAGGGGCACTTCTTTGCCTCTTCCCAGACCATGGCGCGCTACAATACGGAGTTCTATCAACCCATCGTCCATGACTACGCCAACTTCGGCACATGGACCGAGCGCGGCAGTATGGATGCCAATCATCGCGCAACAGCGGTCTGGAAGAACATCGTCAGCTCGGCCCAAGGCCCATCAGTGGACGGTGCCAGGGAGGAAGCGCTCAAGGCCTTCATCGATCGGCGCACGGCCCAAGGCGGCGCACCGCCCGAAAGCTGAGTTGGCTTTTTGGGTCAGCCGCTGGTCGTCGTGGCGGTTGAGCCGTTTGTCAGCGCGTTGAAAGACGAGCCTTGCGTCGCTTACAACAAACCAGCCTCAAAGCTGGTTGATCGGCACCTTAAAGTACGCTGGACCAGTGTCGTCTGCTTGCGGCAGGCTTCCCGCCTTCATGTTCACTTGCAAGGATGGAACGATCAGCTTGGGCATGGCCAGTTGCGCGTCTCGGGCCGTGCGGAACTCGACGAACTCGGCCTTGGTTTTTCCGTTGCCCACGTGGATATTTTCGGTCCGCTCGTCGCGGACGGTGGTTTCCCAAGAAATCTCCCGACCACCGGGGCCATAGTCGTGGCACATGTACAGCCGCGTTTCATCCGGCAGGGCGAGGATGCGCTGGATCGAGTCATAGAGCTGCTCCGCCGAACCGCCGGGAAAGTCACAGCGCGCACTGCCGCCATCGGGCATGAACAGCGTATCGCCGACAAAAGCAGCGTCACCGATCAGGTGAACATTGCACGCCGGCGTGTGACCGGGCGTGTGCATGACCTGCGCGGTCATGCTGCCGATGGTGTAGGTATCGCCATCCTTGAACAGCCGATCAAACTGACTGCCATCGCGCTGAAACTCGGTGCCTTCGTTGAAGATCTTGCCAAAGGTGTCTTGGATGACCGTAATCTGGTCGCCGATCCCTAGCGCGCCACCGAGCTGTTCTTGGATATAGGGCGCAGCAGAAAGATGGTCGGCGTGGACGTGGGTCTCGATGATCCATTCCAGCGTCAAATTGTTCGAGCGCACGTGTTCGATAATGGCGTCCGCGCTATCATGGCCAATGCGACCTGCGGCGTAGTCCAGATCCAAAACACTATCAATCACCGCGCAAGAGGCGCTGTTGGGGTCTTTCACCACGTAGCTGATGGTGCTGGACGCTTTGTCAAAGAACGCTGTGACCTCGGGGCGGACAGCGTTTGTTTGAGCTGTGGTCATAATGCGATCTCCTTTGCTTGGCCTTGGGCGGCCCGGGGGCGTAAAACCCGTTTCATTCGATTCATTCGGACGGAGGGCTGTCCGATAAGCTCATTGCACTGCGCAAGACTAAGCCAAAGACTTGAGAACCTGCAACTCTGACAAAAAAAGCAGGACGCCGCAGTTTGCGTCCCAACACCCTATATAACAACGAGCATTAATATGTCCATAGAAACGTTTGAGGAGCCGGGTCTTCTAAAGCGTCTCAAGGAAGGCTTCGGCAGACGCCAAGGTCTCGCTCTGCCGGTCTTCGGCCATCCGCGCCCACGTGCGGTACATCTGCGCCATGCGCGGGTTCTTGGCCAGCACGTCTCGGTTACGGTCCAGAAAGTGCCAGTACAGAGCGTTGAAGGGGCAGGCGTCTTTGCCCGTCTTGAGCTTCACCTGATAGGCGCATGACTTGCAGTAATCCGACATGCGGTTGATGTAGTTTCCACTGGCCGCATAGGGCTTGGAACCCAGAACCCCGCCATCGGCAAAAAGGGTCATGCCGATGGTATTGGGCACTTCCACCCATTCAAAGGCATCGGCGTACACGGCCAAATACCATTGGTGCACGGCTTGGGGGTCAAGGCCAGCGAGCAGCGCGAAGTTGCCGGTCACCATCAGGCGTTGGATGTGATGGGCATAGGCGTCTTCGCGGGTCTGCGTGATTGCTGCGCGCATGCACGCCATATCGGTCTCACCGGTCCAATAGAATTCGGGCAGGGGGCGTTTGGTGTCGAAGAAGTTGCTGTCCACGTACTCTGGCATTTTCAGCCAATAGATCCCGCGCACAAACTCGCGCCAACCGATGATCTGCCGGATAAAGCCTTCCACCGCATTCAGGGGCGCATGACCGCTGAGGTACGCGTTTTCAGCACGGCGACACACGGCCAGCGGGTCCAACAAGCCAATGTTGAGGTACAGACCGATCAGCGAGTGGTACAGAAACTTCTCCCCCCGCACCATCGCGTCTTGAAAATCCCCAAACAGCGGCAAGGCGTCTTCGATGAAACGATCGACAGCAGCCTCGGCGTCTTCAGCGGTGGTGCCAAACCAAAAGGGGTGAAGGTCGCCAAAATGGTGGCCAAAACGGGCCTCCACGAGCGTTAAAACGTCTTGAGTGATGGCGTCTGGCTCGACGCGGTGTGGCGGCGGCATGAACAAATCCGCACCAGCGGGTTTGCGGTTCTCAGCATCATAGTTCCATTTGCCGCCCACCGGTTGATCACCGTCGAGCAACAAGCCGGTTTTCCGGCGCATGTCCCGATAAAAATACTCCATCCGCAACTGCTTGCGCTCGTCGGCCCAAGCCTCAAAGGTTGCCGCGTCACAGATGAAACGATCGTCCGGCAGGATGTGGATGGGCTGGGACAGGGTTTCTGTCCATGCCTTGACCGCCGCCAAAACGCGCCATTCGCTGGGGTGTGTGACCAACACTTCATCCGCGCCGCTGGTGGCAAGGGCGCGTTCAACTTCGCCGGTGAAAGAGCCCGTGTTGCCGGGGTCGTCGAGCTTGACGTAATCGACGGTCCAGCCCTCACCCCGCAAGCGTTCGGCAAAGTGGCGCATGCTGGACAGGATAAAGGCGATCTTCTTTTGGTGGTGGGGAACGTACGTTGTTTCCTCCATCACCTCGACCATCAGAACCCGGTCGCGTGCCGGGTTAGCCGCTTGCAGCGAGGAGAGGTTTAGGGACAACTGATCCCCCATCACCAAGACAAGGCGTGACGCGTCACTCATGCTGGAACCTCCGTGCCTTGCCAGTCGAACACTTTGCCGGTGTCGTCAGGCGTCAATTGGCCCAGAACGGACAGCAGATAGCCGGCTGATTGCGCAGGTGAGAACAATTTCCCCTCGGGCACGCCTTTCTGAAACGGCGAAGAAAGGGCGGTATCGACCGTTCCCGGATGCAGTCCGACGGCGATAAAATCCGGCGCGCGGCGGGATTGTTCAATCGCGTAGTTCTTGATCAACATATTCAACGCCGCCTTCGACGCGCGATAGGCGTGCCATCCGCCCAATCGGTTGTCGGAGATCGAGCCCACACGCGCGGACAGCGCTGCGAACACGGCGCGCTCCTTTCGCGGCATCAAGGGGATCATATGCTTGGCGATCAGCGCGGGAAGGACGGTGTTGATATGGAAAACAGCCTCAAACGCTGCCGCACTTTGCGCGCGCAAGGTGCGTTCGGGCGAAAGGTCTTGGCTGGCGTCCGACAGCGTGCCGAGCGCGGACAGGCAAAGCGTCAGCGGGCCTTGCGCCGCTGCGGTTTGGGCGATGTCAGCGAGGCTTTCGTCGTCAAACTGTGGATAGACCAAGGGCACCGCGCCCGGGATGGTCACAGGCGTCCGAGAGACGGCGAAAACAGTGGTGTATTGGCCGCTGGCGATCACGGCTTGGCAAAGCGCCCCGCCAATGCCGCCGCTGGCCCCAAAAATGATTGCATTCATGCCCAAGAGGTAGGGCGCGTTTGGTCAGGACAATCCCGACAAGGTGTCGCGACATGGGTTTTTTGTGGAGCAGTGCGTTTCTGCTGTGGTTTGAGGAAGTGCCACGATTTTTTGGTGGTTCACCTTCGACTTTCTTGATTGCAGAGTGGAATTGATTGATGCACGTTTCCGGTCAGTGAATTTTTTTGAATAACCGGGCCAGACGATCATGAGTTCCAGCATTCTAAATTTTGAAGAAACAGACGCGCCGTTCCTCGCAGACCCGGCCCATTCCTTCACCATGCCGGCGCGGTTTTACACCAGCGACGAAGTCTATGAGCTGGAAAAAGACGCGATTTTCTACAAGACATGGCACTATGCCTGTCACGTCAGCCAAGTCACTGAGCCCGGCGCGTTTTTTACCACCAAAATCCACGAGCAAAACCTGTTCATCACGCGAGGCCGCGATAACGAACTGCGCGGCTTTTACAACGTGTGCGCCCATCGGGGGCATGAGCTGGTGGCGGGTCATGGGCGCAAGAGCCTGATTACTTGTCCTTACCACGCGTGGACGTTCGATCTGCAAGGCAACTTGGTTTCTGCCCGCAATTCAGAGAACGTGGCCAATTTCGACCGGTGCGAGTTCTCGCTCAAACCCGTGCGGTTGGAAGTGTTCTGCGGCATGGTGATGATCAACCTCGACCCTGACGCGACACCCTTTACCGAGCAATTCGACGGCCTGGAGGAGGAAATCCGCCAGTATATGCCATCGGTTGACGATCTGGCCTTTGCCCAGCGCGATACGTTTGAGGTTGAGTCCAACTGGAAAGTGCTCGTTGATAATTTCCTCGAATGCTACCACTGCGCCCCAGCGCATCTGGATTTTGTCGATCTGGTCGATATGAATTCCTACCGCACCATTACGCACAAGCGCTACTCCTCCCAATGCGCTGCCGCGCCGCGCACCACGAGCAGTAAGGCGTTCAGCTTTGAGCCCGGGGACGTGGACTTTGGCTATGCTGGCTTCTTTGTTTGGCCCAACATGACGATTTGGATCTATCCCGGCGAAGCCAACCTATCGGTCCTGCAAATGAACCCAACCGCGCCCGCGAAAACGCTTGAGTATCAAGACTGGTTCACGCCGGGCGGTGTGCTCACGTCCCAGCTGAAAGAGGCGGCGGATTATCAGAAAGACGTTCTGCAGCCCGAAGACATCGGCTTGTGTGAAAGCGTGCAGCGGGGGTTGTACTCCAAGGGGTACAATCAGGGCCGCTTTATCGTGGACAAAGGCAAGACCGAGCTGAGCGAGCACGCGGTGCATCACTTCCAAACCATGGTCATGGAAGCGCTCGGTTTCGACCTGAAGTAACGGGTTTTACCGAAAGCGGTTCAGGCGGAAGGGCGCGAGGTCGATTGAGGGTGGCTGCTGCGTCAGCACGTCGGCGATCAACTCAGCGGTTCCCGCCGCTTGGGTGAGACCGGTGTGGCCGTGGCCAAAGGCGTAAAGGATACGCTGCGCCTTCGCCGATCGATCCAGCACCGGCAGGCTGTCCGGCAGCGACGGGCGGAACCCCATCCAGCGTTCGCCATTGGTGGTGTCGAGGCCGGGCATAAAGCGCGCTGCCTTTTCCAACAAAATGTCAGACCGTCGATAGTTCGGCGGTCGACGCAGTCCGCCCAACTCAACCGCACCACCAACGCGCACGCCGCCCTTGTTGCTGGTCACAACAAATCCATGACCGGCGAAGGTCAGATGCAGGCGCAAGTCAAACGCGCCGGCGGGTAGGGTCGTGTTATAGCCCCGTTCGGTCTCCAGCGGGACCGGCTCGCCCAGCGTTTGGCTCAAATGGTGGGAATAGGCACCGGCGGCGACCACGGCAAACTCGGCTCGGCGCGGGCCTTGGTCGGTCTGCAAAACCGCTTCGTTACCCTCTTGGCCCAGCCGGTTCACGGCCACCGCTTCAAACCGTCCGCCGCGTTCGAGGAACGTCTGCGCGAGGTGCTGCGTCCACGTCTGCGGATCGACCACGTTGAACCATGTTGGCGTATAGCCCGCGTGTGTGAATTGGCGCGAAAGGCCCGGCTGCCGCTCGGCAATCGCTTCGGGACTGTCCAGCAGCTCAAACGGGATGCCGTGCTCTCGACGCAAGTTCCATTCGGGGGCTGTTGCTTTAAATTCCGCCTCGCTTTCGTAGAGCTGGATTTGGCCTTGGCGCAGCAACAAATGCTCGCCCTGAACCGACTCAACCAGCCGTTCCAGTGCATCCCGGCTGTGGGCCATCAGTCGGCTCTGCGCTGTAACCCCGGCGGCAAAGCGATCCGGCCAGCTTGCGCGCCAAAACCGAAGCATCCAAGGCGCGATCTTTGGCGCGTACTGGGGGGGAATGGATAGCGGACCCAGTGGGTCGAACAGCCATTTTGGCGCCTTTCGCATGATCCCGGGCGTTGCCAGAGGCATGACATCGGTAAAGGCAAAAGCGCCCGCGTTACCGGCGCTGGCGCGTGCGGTGGAATCAAGCGGTTCGCGGTCGTAAAGACAAACCGCAAACCCCCGCCGCTGCAGCTCCAACCCAATGTTAATCCCGATGATGCCCGCGCCAACGATTGCGACGCTGTTGCTTGTGCTGCTCACAGCGGCACACCCGTCCGGAACGGGTCAGCAGGGTCGAAGACCAACTGTGCTTCGGACATGATGTGAGCCTTGCCTTGCAGCGTTGGGAGAACCCCGCCGTTGGGGCCGGGTTGATAGGACACGTCGAACCGGCTGCCGATGACGCTTTCGTGGGTGATGATTTTCCCCGGCTCTAGCGTTCCGGCAGCGGCCAAGCAGGCCAAGCGCGCCGAACTGCCGGTGCCGCAGGGGGATCGGTCGTAGGTGTCGTCAGGGCAAAGCACGAAACTGCGGCTGTGAACGCTGGGGTCTGGCACGGCGTGCTGAAAGATCACGTGGTCGATCATCGCTTCACCCGGTCCAGGCGCGCGCTGGCCGTTGATTGCCTCGCGAATGGCGACGGCCAGATCCGTCATCGCGCGGATGTTCTTTGTCTCCACGGCAATGGGGCTGGGATCGATGATGTAGAACCAGTTTCCGCCATAGGCGACATCTCCGGTCACAGGACCAAAGCCGGGCACATCGATCTGAAAGGCTGGTGAAATCAGGCGGCTTTCAATGTTGCGCACGCGGACAGCGTTCCCCGCCAACAGCTCGATGCCAACGCTGCCTGCGCGCGTATCAATGGTGTGCGCCCCAAGGCCGATTTTGCCCATGTGCGCCAACGTGACGGCGAGGCCGATGGTGCCGTGGCCGCACATGCCGATGACGGCGGCAGGGTCGAAATAAATCACGCCTGTCACACTGCCGGGCGAGGTCGGCGGTACCAGCAGCGCGGCGACCATGGCCGGCTGGCCGCGCGGCTCGGCCAAGACGGCATTGATCCAATCGCCATGATCGCGGGCCAAAATTTGCGCCTGTTCCTCAATCGTGCCAGCGCCCAAATCCGGACCGCCGCTCAAGATCACACGGGTCGGTTCACCGCCTGTGTGACTGTCGATTACATGCATTCAGCGATCACTCCGCCTTGTGCGGTCCAATCAGCGTACCAAGCCTTGAACAGCCGGTATTGGTCTTCGCAGAATTGCTTCTGCGAGGCGGAAAGCGCGTCTGTCTCATAGAACTGCAAGCGATAAGCATCATCACCGGCCACCACAGCCAAATGCTTGTAGTAAAGCACCAGATCCGGGCCTTCGTCGTAGCTGGAAAGGACGTGGATGGCGTCGGTCAATTCCTGCGCCCGAACGCGTGCCTCGGCGCTGCCTTGGGCGGCGCGCTTGCTGAGGGCTTCCAGCAGCAAGACTTCGCGGGGTAAGACGTTACCAATGCCTGTGATTGCGCCGGTCGCGCCGCAATTGACGATTCCGTGGTAGACCTGCGTATCAACGCCAATCATCAGCGCGACGTCGTCGTCTTGCGAGGTGATGTTTTCCGCCGCATAGGTCAAATCTTCCGCCCCGCCGAATTCCTTAAAGCCGACGAGGTTCTTGTGTTCAGCGCGCAAGGCGAAGAACAAGTCTGCACGCACCGTGAAGCCGTAAAAGGGACTGTTATAGATCACCGCAGGGACATCAGGCGCAGCGGACAGGATCGACGTGAAGTGATGCCACTGCGCGCTTGTGGAAGGACCACGAGACAGCACGCGGGGAATGACCATCAATCCCGCTGCGCCGACGTTCTGCGCATGGGCGGCAAGGGCGGTAGCAGAGGCCGAATTGATCGCACCGGTGCCAACGATGACAGGGATCCCCGCAGCGACCAGCCGCTCGACGCCTTCCATCCGCTGTGCATCGGTCAGCAGGGGCCAATCGCCCATGGACCCGGCGTAAATCACGGCACTCATGCCCGCTTCCATCATCTCCTTACCTTTGCGCACCAGCGCGTCAAAGTCAGGCGTGCGATCTGGCAGGCAGGGGGTCATCAGTGCGGGCATCATGCCCTTGAACACAGCAGCAGACATAGCAAAAGGCTCCAGCGATCTGTTTTTATCCGCCGGAGCCTATCAAGGCTTTTCAGACTTGCAAACGATCATGCTGGTTTGACGGAAAAATCACCGGTCTTCACACAGCATCCTGACGGCCCGCCGATCCATTCCACGCAGCTCGCCGTGGCCGCCAAAGCGGTATTCGAAATACTCGTTTACGGCCATGTCGCGGCGTTGGTCGAGGGCGTCATGCAAAGCCCGCGCATTGCCGACGGGAACAATGGTATCTCGTGCGCCGTGATGGGTTTGCACGCGGGCGGGCAGCCGATCTGCGAAGTGAAGGGCTGAACCCCCGATCAGCTGGCGGCGCACGCTCGCTTTGCTGCGTTTACCGCGCATGTGCGCGTCAACGTATTGTGCTGGAAAGCCAAAAAACGGTCCATTGTCTTCGCCGCGATGGGTCTCTCGTACGCGGTCGGCCATATCATCGTGGGTGACGACGTCGGTGGGGCCAAAGACGTTGACCACCCGGTCCACGCGCGGATCTCGGATACCAAGCATGAGCGAAACACCGCCGCCACGCGAATACCCCCACGTGCTGATATCATCACCCTGCGCGCCGGGAAAATTGCGCAAGACACCGCTGATCAGGGCCATGGTGTCGTCTACGTCTCGGTCAATCAGACTTTGCTGCCCGGTGCTGCGATAGGTTCGCTCACCGGTGCGCAACTCTTCGCCGCGATAGCTTGGCACCAGCACAAAGAAGTCGGCCAAGCAGTCATCGGCAACTTCCGTCGCCCAAACAGCGTCAGTGCCGTTCCAACCGCCATGATTGAGCACCAAAATGGGGGCAGACTGTCCGGGGCGGTGATCCTCTGGCGTGCGAACAGCGGCGAAGTGGCGGTTGCCATCGACAATGTGGCTCACGACGTGCAGCCGATACCCGTCATCACGCCTGCTTTCTTCCACGCGCCAGCCCTGAACCGACTGCTTCCGGCTGTCCCAGTCAGCAATGACAGAGCGTTTTTCAGCAGCGGTGGGCGGGGCAAACATCGCGTCAAAGACATCAGCGTTGGCGGCGGTGGGGAGGGTATGGATGCCGACAAGGACGGTTGCTGCGACGCCAGCAAGGGCAACGGGTGTGGTGGCCAATGAAATCATGGGGGTGATCAAGCTCCGGTTTAGGGGACGTTGATCAAATTACACCGCCAAAGGCTCAAACCGTTTACGCTGTGACCCTGAAATTTTTGAACGCTAAAAACGAAAAAGCCGACCGGCGCTGTTTCTCTGCGCGCAGTCGGCTTTGAAAAATAGGCTCAACCCAAAGAATTTTTGGGCACGTTCTAGGCGCTCACGTGTCGGCTTTGGACTATCCCGAAGACGACGCCGCTAAGGATCAGGAGCGCAGTGGACCCGTTCCACGGCCAACGAGCAGCCAAGATGGGCTAACGCCCAGAACACCAGCAAGCATGGCCAAACGGTTGGCGCGAGGCTGGGAAGAATTTCTCTGCCAGCCGGAAACAGTGCCGGTCTGGACGCCGAGGCGGCGAGAAAGCTGTGCGGTTGTGAGGTTGTTGCACTCTCGTGCGGTGGCGATGCGATCGCCAAGCGAGGTCGTCTTTCTTGTATCACTCATGGGACACACTGTACCATTTACGTCGCAAAATAGCAAATACGTCGTTTTTGGTGAATTTTAGGCCCGTGAACCCCTTTGGGCTGGAACTATGGCCAAAGCGCGCCAGTTCTGGGGGCATGCGCAAGAAATCCGACCTACCAACCAAAACCTGTCCCGTCTGCGATCGACCCTTTGCTTGGCGCAAGAAATGGGCGCGTGATTGGGATGATGTGGTTTACTGCTCCGAGCGATGCCGTCGCTCACGGGGGAAAACAAACGTCTAAATGCGTCATGCGCGCGGCGGCTGCACCGCCCTGGGTCGCTTATCCGTAAATAAGCAACGCCGCACACCCCTAAAAATGTCCTTGCGCGTCTCGACTTGTCAGGTAATCGACCGAGTTCTTGTGCATTCTGCACCTGTGGCCCGTTAGAGAGAACGACATGACCAAACCAGAAGATTTCGGCTTCGGCACCCAAATTCGCAAGTCCCCCTATTTCGACGCGACCGTAAAATGGGGCGCTAAAGGCTTCTCGGTTTATAACCACATGTACATTCCACGGGATTTCGGCGATCCAGAGCAGAACTTCTGGAACCTCGTCAACGACGCCATTCTGTGCGACGTCGCGGTCGAGCGTCAGGTCGAGATCAGCGGGCCGGATGCTGCGCGATTTACCCAGATGCTGACGCCGCGCGATCTGTCCAAACTGGCGGTGGGCCAGTGCAAGTATATCCTGATTACCAACGCCGACGGCGGCATTCTGAACGATCCGGTCTTGCTGCGCTTGGAAGAGAACCGCTTTTGGATCTCTTTGGCAGACAGCGACGTCTTGCTGTGGGCGCAGGGCGTGGCGGTGAACTCTGGCATGGACGTGACCATCCACGAACCAGACGTCTCGCCATTGCAGTTGCAGGGTCCGCAGTCGGGCGAGATCATGAAAGCAATGTTTGGTGACAGCATCGCGGACCTCAAATACTACTGGCTGCGCCATGTCGAGTTGAACGGTATCCCGCTGGTGGTCTCACGGACCGGTTGGTCGAGCGAATTGGGCTATGAGCTGTATTTGCAGGACGGCAGCCGGGGCGGTGAGCTGTGGGATGCAATCATGGCGGCGGGCGAGCCCTTTGGCCTCAAACCCGGTCACACATCGTCCATTCGGCGGATCGAGGGCGGGATGCTGTCGTATCACGCCGATGCCGACATCAACACCAACCCGTTCGAGCTGGGTTTGGACCGCTTGCTGAACATCGACATGGACGCCAATTTTATCGGCAAAGCGGCTCTGCAGCGGATCCGGGAACAGGGTGTGGCGCGGAAGCAGGTTGGCTTGGTGATTGAAGCCGACCCGCTAACAGGACCAAACACAACATTTTGGCCGATTTCGGCGGGCAGCGACGCGATTGGTAAAGTCACGTCGGCGGTCTATTCGCCCCGGCTGAAGCAGAATATTGCGCTGGCAATGGTTTCTGCTGAAAATGCAGAGGTTGGAACGGAGCTTGAAGTTACGATGCCGCAGGGTAAAGTGAAGGCTCAAGTGGTCGAGCGGCCTTTCTTCGATCCAAAGAAGAAAATCGCAGCAAGCTAAGGGCCACTGCTAGGGCGACGGGAACGAGGAAAGGATGGCGCTGCGCCATTCTGGGGGAGAGACGACCATGCCAACCACCGACATCCTGCTTCAGGACTTGGATGAGCGGGGCGTATTGCGCCTGACCATGAACAACCCGGCGCGGCGCAACCCCTTGTCTGAAGCCATGCTGGAAGCCCTCCATGGGGCGTTTTTGGACGCAGGCGCAAATCCAGCCGTGCGCTCGATCATCCTCGCCGCTGTTGGCCCCGTGTTCTCCGCTGGTCACGACCTCAAGGAAATGACCGCTGGACGCGATGCGCCGGACCAAGGCCGCGCCTACTTCGCAAAAGTGATGGGCATGTGCTCGACGCTGATGCAGTCCATCGTCAACTGCCCCAAGCCCGTCATCGCCGAAGTGAACGGTGTTGCGACCGCTGCGGGCTGTCAGCTGGTGGCAAGCTGTGATCTGGCTGTCGCGACCGAGGCGTCAGGGTTCATGACGCCGGGCGTGAATATTGGCCTGTTCTGCTCGACACCCATGGTCGCAATTTCTCGCAATGTTTCGAACAAGCATGCCATGGAGATGCTGCTGACCGGTGAGATGACATCGGCAGCGCGGGCCGAGGAAATGGGTCTGGTAAACCGCGTGGTTGCGGAAAACGATTTGCAAGCAACAACGGACCGTTTTGCGGCCCTCATCGCCTCAAAATCCACGCTCACCGTCGCGACGGGGAAGCGGGCATTTTACGCGCAGGCGGAAATGTCCTTATCCGATGCTTATGACTATGCCTCTGAGGTTATGGTCCAAAATATGCTGGCCCGCGATGCGGAAGAAGGCATTGGCGCGGTGCTGGAAAAGCGCGCGCCCGAATGGAAGGATGCCTAACCCCGATGGCGGAAAACTTTTTCGATGTTGGTCTTGATCGCAACCCGGCCAACTTCCAGCCCCTGACGCCTTTGACCTTTCTCGAACGCTCAGCCGCCGTCTTTCCCGACCACACCGCCATCATCCACGGCCCCCTTCGCAGAAGTTACGCTGCGTTCTATGAACGGACGCGGCAGTTGGGTTCGGCTCTGGCCTCGCGGTTTGGGATTGGGCGAGGGGATACGGTCTCCGTCATTTTGCTCAACACGCCGGCGATGCTGGAGTGTCACTACGGCGTGCCCATGTGTGGCGGGGTTTTGCATTCCATCAACACGCGGCTCGATGCCAAAGTTATCGCCTTCCAGCTTGATCATGCCCAAGCCAAAGTGCTGATCGTTGATCGGGAGTGCATGGCATTGGCGCAGCAGGCCTTGCAGTTGGCTGACGTGCAGCCCGTCTTAATCCAATATGACGACCCTGAGTTCACCGAACCAACCGAAGCGGTAGCCGCAGATGTGCTGGATTATGAAGCGGTTATAGCCAGCGGTGATGTGAACTTTGACTGGTTGATGCCCACAGACGAATGGGACGCGATTTCGATCAATTACACATCCGGCACGACAGGCGACCCCAAGGGTGTGGTTTATCATCATCGCGGGGCGTATTTACTGGCGCAGGGCAATGCCCTGACGACATCCATGGCCAAGCACGCGGTCTACCTGTGGACTTTGCCCATGTTCCACTGCAACGGCTGGTGCTTTCCGTGGACGCTCAGCGCGATTGCAGGCACGCACGTTTGCTTGCGGCAGGTTCGGGCGGAGCCGATTTGGTCGGCTTTGGCCCAGGAAGACGTCACGCACTTGTGCGGCGCGCCGATCGTCATGTCGCTGCTGATTTCCGCGCCCGAAGCGGTCCGGCGCCCTTTGTCCCAAACCGTGCAGTTCTTCACCGCCGCCGCACCGCCACCGGAACCGGTGCTCGCCGGTATGAAAGCCGCTGGGTTCGACGTGACGCACCTTTATGGCCTGACCGAGACCTATGGCCCCGCCGTTGTAAACGACTGGCAGCAGCACTGGTCAGCGCTGCCCGCCGCAGAGCAAGCGTCGCTCAAGTCTCGCCAAGGGGTGCGTTACTTGCCGCTCGAACAGCTCGACGTTCTGGATCCGGAGACCATGCAGCCGGTTCCGCGTGATGGCGAAACGATGGGTGAGGTCATGTTCCGTGGTAATGTGGTCATGAAAGGCTATTTCCGGAACGCAGAAGCCACAGACAAAGCCTTTGCCGGGGGATGGTTTCATTCCGGCGATTTGGGCGTGGTTCACCCGGACGGGTACATTCAGCTCAAAGACCGGTCCAAGGACATCATTATTTCAGGCGGTGAGAACATCTCCTCCATCGAAGTTGAAGACGCCCTTTACCAGCATCCATCCATCGAAGCGGCAGCGGTCGTCGCGATGCCTGATGACAGGTGGGGCGAGCGGCCCTGTGCCTTTATCGAATTGGCCTTAGGCAAGGACGACGTTGATGATGATGCGCTTCGGGCATGGTGCCGGGAGCGTTTGGCAGGGTTCAAGGTTCCCGCCCGCTTCGTGTTTACCTCCATCGCCCGCACCTCAACCGGGAAGATCCAGAAATTCCAGTTGCGTGAGCAGGCCAAAGCCTTGGCTGCAACGGCGGCTGGGGCAACAGCGGAAGGCTGAGACCTATGATTTCGGGCGTGAAAGCCGTTGTCTTCGATTGGGCCGGCACAATGGTGGATTTTGGCAGTTTTGCGCCGATGAAATCCTTTGTTGCGGCCTTTGACGCCTTTGGCGTTGAGGTAACGTTGGAGGAAGCCCGTGGGCCGATGGGTCTGCCGAAACGGGTCCACATCCAAACCATGATCCACCAGCCGCGCATCGCCACACTCTGGCAGCAGCAGCATGGCGCCGCGCCGAAGGATGCTGACATCGATGCCATCCTCGCGCGGTTTGAGCCGATCAATGCGCGCGTGGCGGCTGATCATGCCGACCTTATCCCCGGTGCGCTGGATATGTTGGCGGCGCTGGACCAGCGCGGCATCAAAGTTGGATCAACCACGGGCTACACGCGACTGATCATGCAAAGCGTGCTGCCGGTCGCTGCGGCGCAGGGATATGCGCCGCTCAATTGTGTCTGTTCAGATGATTTGCTGATTGGGCGACCGGGGCCGCTGGGTATGTATCAATCGATGGTCGATCTGGGCGTTTTCCCCGCAAGCGCTGTGGTCAAGGTCGACGACACAGCGCCCGGTATCGCTGAGGGCGTGGCCGCTGGCTGCCCGACGGTCGGCATTGCCCTCAGTGGCAACCACGTCGGTTTGACGGTCGAAGCACTCGCTGCGGCGTCAGCGGCTGACCTTGCGGATTACCGCGCGTCCGCGACCAAAATGCTGAAAGACGCGGGGGCTGATTTTGTGATCGATACCGTGGCCGATTTACCCGCGCTGCTCGGTTAATCCTGCGCCTTGATCGTCTTGCTTCCTTCTGCTGCGCGTTGCGCCAAAAGGGTGTCCAACCAGTCGGGGTCCATTTCGGGAACCGAGGAAAGCAGCAGTTCGGAGTAGTCGGGGTGCGGGGGCGAGAGGATCTCGTTTTTCATGCCCTGTTCAACGACCTTTCCTTGCCACATGACCACAATCTCATCTGAGATCGCGCGCACGGTGGCAATGTCGTGGGTGATGAACAGATAGGCGATGCCGAATTCGTCCTGCAGCCGCTGCAGCAGGTTCAGGATGCCTTCTTGCACAATCTGATCCAGCGCCGAGGTGACTTCATCGCAAATGATGATGTCAGGCTCAGCGGCCAAAGCACGAGCGATACAAATCCGTTGCTTTTGTCCACCGGACAGCTCATCGGGCAAGCGGTCATAGAAGCTGGCGTCAAGCTCGATCATCTCCAGCAGCTCGATCACCCTTCGCTCTTGATCCCTGCCGCGCAAACCCAGATAGAACTCCAGTGGCCGACCAATGATGTCACCGACCGTTTGCCGGGGGTTCATCGCGGTGTCGGCCATTTGGTAGATCATTTGGATGCGCCGCAGCTGGTCCTTGGAGCGATCACGCAGTTTGGGCGGCAGTTGCTCGCCTTCAAAGGTCACGCTGCCGCTCAGTTGGGGCAAAAGACCGGTGATGACCCGCGCGGTCGTTGATTTGCCCGAGCCAGACTCACCCACCACCGCAACAGTCCGGCCCCGAGGCAAATTGATCGACACGTCGTGCAACACCTTAGATGAGCCATAGGCGGCATCAATGTTAGCGATCGACAGCAACACGTCGTCGCCAGCCTGTTCCGGCTTTTCCAGCGAGCGGACCGACCACAGGGACTTGGTGTAGTCTTCTTCGGGTGCCGATAGCATGGTGCGGGTCTCCGCTTGTTCGACCTCCTCACCAAAGCGCAGCACTTTGATCCGGTCTGCCATTTGTGCGACCACGGCCAGATCGTGCGTGATGTAGATGGCGGCGGTGTTGAACTGGGCCACCAAATCACGGATGGATGACAGCACTTCCACTTGGGTCGTCACGTCCAGCGCGGTTGTTGGCTCGTCAAAGATGATCAGGTCAGGACGCGGCGACATCGCCATTGCCGTCATGACCCGCTGCAACTGTCCGCCAGAGACTTGATGCGGGTATCGGTTGCCGATGGTTTCGGGCTCGGGCAGGTTCAAGCGACGGAACAGGTCGATCGCGTCGTTCTTCAAAACCTGCTCCGAGCGCTCGCCCAGACGCTTGGAGGCGCGGATGGTCTGATCCAGCAGGCGGTGGGCGGGGTTAAAGCTCGCCGCAGCAGATTGGGCGACATAGGAAATCCGCGTGCCCCAAATCGAGCGCAGGTCTCGCACGTTCATGCGGCTCAGTTCTAGGCCGTCAAACAGCACGTCACCGCCGGTAAAGCGGCAACCGGGCTGGGTGTAGCCCATCGCGGCCTTGCCCAGCGTTGACTTGCCTGCGCCGCTTTCCCCGATTAGGCCGAGAACCTCGCCACGATGCAGCGTCAGATCCACGTTGTTGATGATCGGGTGCCATCGTTCGTCAGAGAAGCCCTCGATGCTGATATTCTTCATATCGAGCAACAGCGAGGATTGGTTAGGAGCCTCAGACATCGCGCAAACCACTGGTTTCGTGCAGGAACCAATCAACGATGAAGTTCACTGCGATGGTTAACAGAGCAATGCAACCCGCCGGCAGTAAGGGCTTAAGCGCGTAGTACATGGCATCCGGGAAAGGGAAGTAGGGGACGTAGGTGATCCATTTCGCATTCTCGCGCACCATCGAGCCCCAGTCTGCCGTCGGCGGCTGTACGCCCATGCCGAGAAAGCTCAGCGCGGCGATGGTCAGGAACACAAAGATAAAACGCAGCCCAAATTCTGCAATGAGGGGGGGCAGGATGTTGGGCAGGATCTCTCGCGTCATGATCCAGCCCATGTTTTCACCCCGCAAGCGCGCAGCCTCAACGTAATCCATCACCACAATGTTCAGCGAGACCGATCGCGTCAGACGAAAGACACGGGTTGCATCCAGAACGCCGATGATCAGGATCAGGCCGATGATCGATGAATCAAAAATCGCCAGCAGCATCAGCGCGAAGATCAGGCTTGGGATGGCCATGAGCACGTCGATCCCTCGGCTGAAAATCTGATCAATCCAGCCTCGGTCAATCGCCGCAATCAAACCCAGACCGCCGCCGATCAAGAACGATAGCGTGGTCGTTCCAAGGGCGATCCCCACCGTGTTTCGCGCGCCGTACACCAAGCGTGTGAGCACGTCACGGCCAATCTGATCCGTACCAAGCCAGTGCTTGCTGGACCAGATGTCGTCAGCTTTGGCGAAGATTTCCGCCTCGCCATAGGGCGCAAGCAAAGGCGCAAAGACAGCGGCAATCGCGTACAGGGAGACAACGATCATGCCGAACCACGCCGTGAGCGGTGCGCGGCTGAGCAGGATGCGGATGCGTTCGAACCGACTGCGGCGCAGACGCACCGCGGCGGTTTCGTTCAAGGCAGAGGGTGCTGCTTGGTTCTGTGTCTCTGTCATCGTGGGTGCAACAGTCTTGGGTTGGTGAGAATGCCGACGAGGTCCGCCAGCAGGTTCAGCAGGATGTAGGTGGCTGCGAAAATCAACGCACAGGCTTGGACCACGGGAATATCCCGGCTGCCGACGGAATCGACCATCAGCTTGCCAATGCCTTCATAGGTAAAGACCACCTCAACCACCACCACACCGACAACCAGATAAGCGAGGTTAAACGCGATGACGGTGGCAATGGGGGCCCAGGCGTTGGGCAGGGCGTGGCGGAAGATGATTTCGGTCTGACTGGCCCCAGACAGGCGGGCCATTTCGATATAAGGGCTGGCGAGCAAGTTGATGATCGCCGCGCGCGTCATCCGCATCATGTGCGCAACAATCACCAGTGTCAGCGTGATTGTCGGCAGTGAGATGAGGCGCAAGCGCTCTAACACGCCCATGTCCGGTTTAACGTTCGCGATTGTTGGCAAAAAGCCGCCAAAGGCGATGATGAGGATGTAGGCGAGGAAGAACTCCGGCGCTGAGATCGTCGTCAGCGTTAAACCATTCGCGCCGCGATCAAAGATGGAATTGCGGAACAGCGCTGTGAGCAAGCCGAGCACCAGCGCGAGCGGCACCGCCACTGCCGCTGTAACCAGCGCCAGGAAGACCGTGTTCCGTAGTTTGGGTGCCATGATTTCGAGCACGGGCCGGGACAGGTCAAAACCCGAGGAGTTTCGCCCAGAGAACGAACTGCCAAAGTCCCCTCGCATGACCCCGGTTATCCAATCAAAATAGCGGGAGAAGAGGGGCTTATCCAAACCAAGACCGCTGCGGAACGCCGCTAGGGTTTCTTCGGTCGCCGATTGCCCGAGGACCGCTTGGGCGAAGTCGCCGGGCAGCAGGGAAATTGCGCTGAAGATCAGCAGCGAGACAATAAACAGTGTCACGAAACCCAAAAGGAGACGCTTACCAATGACTTCCACGAGCCGTAACAATGAAGGAGCTCCTTGTGCTTAGGAGAAGCATTAAGCTGGTGTCAGGGACGGAAATGCGGGCCTCTTGAAAGGCCCGCATTGCACGTTGTCCTGTAACGGATTGAGAAGGTTCTTAAGCGAACCACCAGCGCTCGCCCATGCGTGCGCCGTCGTTTTCCCAGTTACCGCCAATGGTCTCTTCATGCCCCAACGCGGTGGAAGAAGCGTGAATGTTGTTGGTAAAGATCGGAACAATGGCACCACCGTCGTCAGCAATAATCTGCTGTGCTTCGTAGTACATCGCACGACGGTTGTTGTCGTCCAGCTCAGAACGGGCTGCAACAACCACGTTGTTGAAGCGATCCGCTGCGTCACCAGAGGTCCAAGCGGTCTCGTTCCACTCGGTGTCTGCGGTGTAAGCGGCGGAGAACATCCAATCTTCCGTTGGGCGACCACTCCAAGCCGATACGGAGAATGCCTTCTTGTTCCAAACGTTGGACCAGTAACCATCCTCAGGCTCTTTAACCACCTTAACATCAATGCCCGCCTGCGCCGCAGAAGCCGCGAACAGGTTTGCCATATCCGTTGAACCCGGACCCGGGGTCTCAGAGGTCGAAAGCTCAAGCGTGCCGCTGTGCCCGGACTTCTTGTAATGGAAGGCCGCCAGCTCGGGATCAAACTCGCGCTGAGGCAAGTCGCCATTGTGGTAACGGTGCGCCGGGGAAATCGGATGGTCGTTACCCAGGGTGCCGTGACCCAGCAGCAGCTTATCCATGATCTCCTGACGGTTGATCGACAGCTTGAGTGCCATCCGCAGATCGTTGTTGTCGAACGGTACTTCGTTCACACGCATCGGAATGGTGGTGTGGGCGAAGCCTGCGGCCTCAACCACTTCCAAGCTCGGAATGCGGTCAATCAGCGGAATGTTCGTTGGTGCCAAGCCGTTCATGTGATCGATGTCACCGTTGATCAGAGCGGTCTGACGAGCAACGTCGTCGTTCAGGCCAATCATCTCAACTTCGTCAAAGTGCGCGCGGCCTTCTTTCCAGTAGTTCGGGTTCCGGGTCGCAAAGGTGCGAACGCCCGGTACGAACTCTTGGAGGATATAACCGCCGGTCCCCAGACCGCTGGCCATGTTCAGGCTGCCATCCGCTTCAGACGGGCGGATCACGAGGTGATAATCGGAAAGAACAAACGGGAAGTCAGCGTTCGCGCCTGCCAATTCGAACACAACGTTGTTGTCGCCATCTTTACGAATGTCGGCAATCCCGCTCAGCAGGCCTTTGGCTGCCGATGTGCTGTCATCAGCCATATGATAGGCGAAGTTCGCCATGATATCTTCAGGCGTCAACGTCTTGCCATTGTGGAACTCGACACCCTGACGCAGGCGGAACATCCAAGTCTGTGCGTCGTCGGATTCAATGGATTCAGCCAATTCGGGGATCAGCTGACCATCGGGGCCAACTTCGGTAAGACCGTTCGCGCTGAGCCAACCCGTCGCCATCATGAATGAGCTGAGCCATGTCGCAGGATCAAGGGAATCGTTAGAATCTGCCGCTGAGTTACCCCAGCGCAGGCGACCACCTTTCTTTGGCGTTGCAGCCATAGCCGTTTGCGCCAGACCCAGAGCGGTCGGCAGTGCGATACCCGCGGCCAGTGCGCCCATGACGAACTTACGGCGGTCTATCAGACCCTCAGTGAGCATCTTTGCTTGTTGCTCAAGATATAGTTGTTTTTTCACGGTTTCCTCCTTCGTTACTGTCTCCAGAAGCCGATCCAGTCTCCCAACTTTGGCGGATCACACTTCTGTTTGCCGAAACAGAATGTCCAAGACAGGCGACCCCAAACGCAGCTGTTGGCCATTGCGGTCCTTACCCAGTGCGAGCGGTGGTCGATGAATCCTGCCAAAACGACAGTGACATTCCATTTTGCCACCATACATTAAACGCAATGCTGCTAATTGCCCAATGAAAACATACTAAGATATGGGAGCAACTTGGATATGTGCTTCGGAAGATTTCTCAACATCGGCGCGCTTGGTTGGTGAGAAGCATCCCGCTCACCCGTCTTTGACGGCAACCAGCGTCGTGTCTTTCGCGCGTAAATCGGTCTGTCTGCGAGGGCTGTTCTTGCGCCCGGATCCGTGCTCTTTTCCCTGCTGATTGATCAACCTGTGCAAAGAATTCCGCCATGATTACGGTTCAAGAGCCCCCGCGCGAAACGCCTGTCGTTCATCAAACGGACGTCTTAGTTGTCGGCTCTGGCCCCGGCGGACTGGCTGCGGCTTTGGCGGCAGCGCGGACAGGGGTGAGCGTGACCTTGTTGGAGCGGTTTGGTTGTTTTGGCGGCAACATCACCGTTGTCGGCGTCGAAGGCTTCGCCTGGTACCGTCATGAGCAAACCGTCGAAGCGGGCGGTATAGGTTGGGAATTTGAAGAACGGGCCAAAGCGGCCGGGGCTGCTGTGCCGGAAAGCCAATCTCTGTCTTACGAATTGGACTCTGAGGGCTTCAAGCTCGTTGCGGATAACCTGGTGCTCGAAGCCGGGATCCATCCCATGCTGCACCGCCAGTTCGTTGCGCCCATCATGGAAGGGCGCACCATTACGGGCGTTATTGTGGAAAGCAAAGCCGGGCGGGAAGCGATTTTGGCCAAGCGGGTGATTGACGCCACCGGTGACGCGGATGTCGCTTTGAGGGCTGGCGCGCCCATGAAATCGACGCCGATCGAAGAACTACAGGCCGCTTCGGTCATGTTTCACATGGCTGGCGTGGACAAGCAGAAATTTATGCAGGGGATCCGCGAGAACCCCTCGACGTACAGCAGTTGGTCGAGCGGGGAGTGGCAGATTGAAACGTCAGGCAAAGAAGACGAGATGTTTTCGCCCTATCTCGGCAAACCCTTTGAGCAAGCCATCAAAGACGGGTTGATCCCTGCGCATTTGAACACCATCGCCGGAACATGGGGCGCCGTACATGACAGCGGTGAGATGACCTACATGAACCTCATCCATTTGGCGGGCGTGGATGGAACGGATCCAGACAGCCTGACCGAGTGGGAAATCGAAGGCCGTCGCCAAGCGATGCTCGCCATAGAAGCGCTCAAGCGATACACGCCGGGCTGCGAGGGCGCGCGCCTGCGAAACTTTGGCATGAGCATCGGGATCCGCGACACGCGCAAAATCGATGCGCTCTACAACATGACCGAAGACGATGTGCGCCACGAAGGTCGATTCGAAGACAGCATCGGCATCTATCCCGAGTTCATTGACGGTTACGGCATTCTGATTCTGCCGACGACGGGCCGCTACATGCATGTGCCTTTCTTGTCGATGGTGCCAAAGGGCGTGGACAATCTGCTGGTTGCGGGGCGCTCTACCGGCGGCGATAAAGTGGCCCACGCTGCAACACGAAACATGGCGTGCTGCGCTGTATCAGGGCAGGGCGCAGGCATCGCGGCGGCGCTCTCCATCAAGCATAATTGGTCATTCGACGTGCCCGATATGCCTGCGATTCAGCAGGAGCTGTCGCGCCAAGACGTGCGCTGGCAGTAAAGCGGCTGTCCCGTTTTACAGCCTTGCAGCAAACCGACTCTGACAGCGCTCACAGGTCGTAGCTGTCCGGGTGAGCCTATCTGTTTTGCAGGTGTTGCTTCGCCATAAAGGGGAAAATGGGCGCGCATATTGTCCATAATGTGAAGAATAATGGCAAAATAGTAGTTATGGGGCGGATAGTTAGCCGTTTTTAACTATCGAATTTTAGAGCCATGACACAACCACAGTGGACTTACTCATCCTACGGCGATCGGGTACCCCGGCAGTCGCCATCATCTGACCCATACCTGCGTTACGAACTCGAACCCGAGCGCACTGCCTTTTCGCGGCTTGGCTCCATTTTGGGCTTCGCGACCACGGTGCTGTGTATGTGCGTCATTGGGATGATCTACGTCCTGTACTTCCACTAAGACCCATCGAATGATGCAATCTGAAGAATGCGCCACAAAATTTGGCGCATTTACCCACCCCGTTTTGGGCATCTCCTACGCTCCAAAACGCATAAAATGATGGATATTCTCGATATATACCAAATTGCGCATATATGAATATTTGAAAAACATTCGCCTCTTAGCATGTATGATAGTTGGTCATTTGAGGATAAAAGAGCACCGAAATGATAGAATCGACACGAAAAAGATAAGAAAATATCAAAAAAATTGCGATTAGTTGGTCATGGTGTATTGCCAAAATGTAGGAATACTTCAGTTTCACACGCGCATGTTTTTTTGAAGGAGGTCCAGTAATGGAGAAAACAGGCTTAGATCCCAGCGATCCAGTTGGCGTCTCGTTTTGGATTATTTCCGCCGCCATGCTTGCGGCGACCTATTTCTTCTTTGTCGAGCGTGATCGCGCTGTCGGCAAGTGGAAGACATCACTCACCGTTGCCGCGATGGTTACGGGTATTGCGGCACTGCACTATTTCTATATGCGCGGTGTTTGGGTCGAAACTGGCGAAAGCCCGACCGTATTCCGCTATGTTGATTGGTTGCTGACGGTTCCGTTGCAGATCGTAGAATTCTACCTGATTCTGACGGCGATTGCTGTGGTTGGCGCTTCTCTGTTCTGGCGTTTGCTCATCGCATCCGTAGTCATGCTGTTGGCAGGTTTCGTTGGCGAAACCAACATCGCCAATGGTGGCCTGCTGTGGGGTGGTTTCATCGTCGGTACAGCGGCTTGGGTTTACATCATCTACGAAATCTTCGCGGGTGAAGCATCCAAGATCAACGCTTCTCAGGGTACTCAAGCGTCCAAGTCCGCATTCAACGCACTGCGTTGGATTGTAACGGTTGGTTGGGCGATTTACCCACTGGGTTACATTTTGGGTTACGCGGGCATGCTCGAGGGCGATGGCACGTTGAACCTGATTTACAACCTTGCAGACTTTGTAAACAAGATCGCATTCGGTGTCGTCATTTGGGCCGCTGCGACTTCGGACGAAAGCCGCGCTTAAGCGTTCGCTTCTATCCGCCTTATAGAAGCCCGGCTCCCATCATGGGGGCCGGGCTTTTTCTTTTGGTGGTGAGGGACGGCAAGCATGGAATGCTGTAGCCTGCTGTGAATGGGCATCCTCCCTGTCAGCGCCAAAAGGACCACACAGCAATGACGACCCCCACACCACCACAGCTCCAACCACCACTCGCAGCGGCGCCTGAGCCCCTGTTTGACGGTCACGACGGTCTGTTCCTCGACGCGCTGCGCGGTGTTGAGCGCTATGGGGAGTATGGCATGGGGCAATCAACCCGTGCTGTGGCCCAATCCACGTCAGCGCGCATTCAGGCTGTGGATACTTCGCTGGCGTGGCGAGACCGGGTTTGGGCTGACTTGGATGAGGCAGCGCGGTCCCGGACATCGTTGCTGCACGTGGATCTTGGGCCCGTGGGCAACTGGGGCTTTCCCAAGTCCTATGAGCGCCGCGATGCCATTCCCGACTATTTGGCCGGACCGTGGATACAGGATTTTGACCCGCAATTGGTTTTGGTCGATGGGCGGTTTCGGGTGGCGTGCTTTCTGACGTGCTTGCTCAACGCCACGCCCGGCACGCGCATTCTGTTCGATGACTATACCGAACGGGGCTATTACCACATCGTTGAAACTTTGGTTGCGCCAAAGCAGGTCACGGCGCGTCAGGCGCTGTTCGAAGTGCCGCCGGGCTTGGACGCAGCGGGGATTTCCAAGCTGCTGGCGCAGTTTTCCATGGTTATGGACTGAGCCAAAGCCAAAGCCAAAGCCGCGGTTAGGACCGGTCCAGCCCCAGTTCATGGCGAGCCGTGACCAGCCGAGGGTCATCCTTGGCCATGCCCAGACTGGCGTGTGTTTCCGCGTCAAACCGGTCCTTGGCCTGTTGCTTGTCAAAGGCCGTCCCCAGCACCCAATCGATCCATCCCATGCCGGCGCTGACGTGAAAGGTCGCGTGGTGATCTTGGAAATGGTGGGCGAGGTGCGTGCGCGTCACCCAGCGACCAAAGCGGCCTTTGTGGACCGGCAGGTGAGCCAGCGTGTGGCAGTATTCATAGAACAGATACGCGCTGATCCCGCCGACAAAGGTCGCCGTGGTCCCGGCCACCAGCGCGCCGCCAAAGCCCATGAACGCCCAGAGCGCCAGCGTGTGCAGGCCAACGACCAAGGCAGAAACCCGCACACCGTACCAAGGCGCGTCACCGGCAAAAAAGCGCGGATCGGTCGGATATTCGTGATGGGCAATGTGGGTGCGGTACAGCTTGGAAAAGGCGCTTTGGTCGGTCGGCGGTGTCCCGTGATAGGCAAAGCGGTGCAGGACGTATTCAAACATGAACTGCAGCAAGCAGCCCCAAGCCACAGCCAGCAGCAGCCACGGGCTGAAATTCAGCACCAGCACGGCCCAACCAAGCGCATAGAATGGCATGAGGTATTGAAGGTTTCGCATCTGCAACAGATGCCGCAGCACCACGGTCATCGGCTTTTTCTCCCTCGTCATGGCGGCTTTGATGGCCGCTACAAGACACTCTGCGGGCAGCAGCGCGAACGTCAAGATCAAATCAAGGCTTTTCAACGACCCCAAAAACCCTTCAACATGAAAACCGATAAGGGCCGCTCCGTGTGTGAGTGGTGGGAGATTGTGCTTTGTGGAGGGTGTGATGAAGCAGGAGTATTTAAAGCAGGATGCAACGGGCCTTGCCCAGATGGTGGCCCGCAAGGACGCCTCGCCAAGCGAATTGCTGAACGTCGCGCTGGAGCTTGCCGCGACCCACAACCCCGCGCTCAATGCCATTGTTGTGGACGGTCAGGACGTGGCCCGTCGCAGCATCGACGAAGGCTTGCCGGGCGGTCCCTTCACCGGCGTGCCGTTCCTGATAAAAGACCTCGGGATGGCCGCAGTCGATTTTCCGACCAGCAACGGGTCGAAGCTCAGCGAAAATATGCGTTGGCCCGTGAATTCCGCCATGTTTGAGCGGGTTCGCGATACGGGCGTTGTGACCTTTGGCCGAACCGCATCGCCGGAATTTGGTGTTGGTCCGGTGACAGAAGGGCAGGTTAACGGCGCACCGACACGGAACCCGTGGAACCTCGACCACACGCCGGGTGGCTCATCCGGAGGATCGGGAGCATCAGTTGCGGCCGGGATCGTCCCTGCGGCTCACGGCTCGGATGGTGGCGGTTCTGTGCGGATCCCAGCTTCATCTTGCGGTTTGGTTGGTTTCAAGCCGACCCGAGCGCGCCTGCCCAGCGGACCGTTGGCGGGCGAAGGATGGGGCGGCATGGCGATTGACGGCTTTATCACCCGGTCTTTGCGCGATACTGCCGCCTTTTTAGACGCCTGCACCGGTATGGATAGCGGCGCGCCCTACACAGCACCGCCAATGGCCGGCAGCTTTCAAGACGCCCTGAAGCAAAGCCCAACCCAGCGGTTAAAGGTTCGGTTTTTGACCACGACGCTTTCTGGCGACCCCATCCACCAAGACTGTCAGGACGCCGTTCTGAGCGCGGCACGGCTGATGGAGCGCTTGGGGCACCATGTCGAAGAACTCCAGATACCCGACAGCCTGCGGGCTCTAGACATGATGCACGCGTGGACAAAGGTCGTGGCCTGCGGCACGTCGCTGTCGGTCAGCAAGGCGCTGGCGGGTCAGCCGCTAGACCGGGCGCAGGTGGACGGGGTGACATGGGGGGCCGTGGCCTACGCGCGCGACGTATCAGGCGAAGATTACCTGGATTCCGTCAACGAAGTGCATGCCTTTGGCCGCCGAATGGCTCATTTGATGACGGACTTCGATGTCTTGATCACCGCAACGCTCGGCCAGCCTCCGGCGCGCATTGGTCAGCTTAAGCCGGACAACGATAACTTTTGGGAATACCGCAACGGCAAGGGCGGCGTTTTCGAGTATTCGCCCTTCACAGCGGCGTTTAACGCCACCGGACAGCCTGCGGTCTCGCTGCCGCTGCATTGGTCGGCCAATGACCTGCCCATCGGCGTTCACTTCGCCATGCGGTTTGGGGAAGACGAGGCGTTGATGAGCCTGTCGGCGGAAATCGAGCAGGCGGCACCGTGGTTCGATAAGCAACAAGAGATCATCGCACGCCTTAACCCCAGCTGAGCCAGCACAGCGCCGGTTGAGAATTCCTTTCCCGTGCGCCGGACCTTGTGTCAGGCTGCTGCAGCTCTGAGGGGCAAACCTGTGGCCTGTTGAGTTTTGTCGAGGAGCGTCGATTGATGGGAAAGTTGAGTGCGACTGAGGTCTTGATGGCGCTCACTGTTCCCTTGGTGTGGGGCATGGGTCTGGTCTTGGCAAAAGGTGCCATCGAACAGTTTCCGCCGATTTTGCTGATGGGGTTCCGCTTCACGCTCACCGCTTTTTTGCTGGTGTGGTTTGTACCGATCCCGCGGAAAAACCTCGTCTGGTTGTTCTGCACAGCCATCGTCGCCTGCGCTGTTCAATACAGCCTGACTTTTACAGGTCTCAAGGGCTTGGACGCGGGTATCGCGGCGCTGATCGTGCAGCTTGAAGTGCCTTTTCTCGTCATCCTCGGTGCTGTGTTGCTCGGCGAAAAGCCGGAGGCGCGGAAATGGGTTGGGATCGTCGTCGCCTTTATTGGCGTTGGGCTGATCGCCAATCCTGGCACGTTTCAGGGGGACGTGTGGGCCGTTGGCTTGGTGATCGGCGGGGCGCTGAGTTGGGCCTTGGGACAGATTATGGTGCGACGGATGAAGGATATCGACGGCTTAACCGTGACCGCTTGGACCGCCGTATTTGCAGCACCGCAATTGTTCGTCATGTCGGCACTGTTCGAAGAGGGGCAGGTGCAGGCTGTGCAGCAGGCAAAGCCCATCGTTTGGCTCGCCGTTGCTTACCTTGGCATTGTCATGACAGCCTTTGGCTACTTTCTGTGGAATACGCTGATCCGCCGCCACGACGTCGGGCGCGTGGCGCCGTTCCTGCTCCTGCTGCCGCTCTATGCTTCGTTGGGCGGCATGCTGTTTCTGGGCGAGCGCCCAAGCCTGAATAGCCTGCTCGGTGGCGCGGTTATTCTGGCCGGGGTTGGGATTATCACCCTACAGCGCCGAACCAAAACCCCCGACGCCAGCCCTAGCGGTTGATGACAAATTTACCGCTGGCCCGCGCCAACACCATCTCTTTGCACGTTCCATTGCGATCTGCTGCCAGCCAGACGTGATCGGGCTGCGTTCGTTTGGTGATGGATTGGCCGGGGTTCAGGCGCGTGGCGTCGCGCCGTTGCCCACTTTGGTCCAGCCAGAAAACCACCCGAGGCAAGCGGGTTCGGTTGGTGAGCTTCAGCCGGAGGGAGCCTGCGCTTTGCTCAGACCGAGCGAGACCTTCCTGAGAGCAGGGCAGGTTTTCTGTGGCGTTGGTGGTGGTCGCGGTTTGTGCCGTGCTGCGCTCGGGGGAGCAGAACCGCTCCATCGCTTGTCCAGCCTTTGATCCGGCTTTGGCTCCTGTTTTGACCATAAAGGGCGCGGCTATCGATGTTTCAACGTTCAGCTCCGGGAACTCGGTCAGCAGTTGATACAGCGCCGCGGTGCGGTGTTGGGGGACGGCGAAGATATACGCGCCGTCTACCCTTCGTTTCGCGTTTGCGCGATAGGAATGCTTTCCATGGCGGAGCTCTATTTTGGTTTGAGCGGCGTCCGCCTCGATAGCGACAGCAACAAGCACTTCACCGCGACCGGCCAAGCAGGAGAAATCCAGATCCTGACCCAAGGTAAAGGTTCCCAGATTGTTGCGAATAACATAGCCCCACCAGTCGTCAGCGTAGGTCTGGGCCGTTGCCGGAGACGAGAGGCTCAACCCCGTGAGCAACAAGACCAAAGCGGCCTTGAGCGTCTTAGGCCAAATATTGAAGATCGCCATAGAAAGCTCCAAAATAGATTCCACTATTTCGAGAGCGTATCACATACTTAACGAGAGAAAGTAGTGCAAATGCACTTGATAAGACACATTTGCGTGGGCCAAAGTAGGTGGACCGGGGATTATGACGACTCCGTCTCTGCTGGGGTGGGGCGCAGGTAGGCGAGGATCACAAAGATCAGCGCAATCACGACGGTTACCAAGATAAACCCGTGCGGGGACCACAGGCGCAGACCCAAGCCCGAAAGCGGCGGACCAACCACATTGGACGCTGTGTAAACGAACACCACAGCAGCATTGGCCATGGCGAGCGCGGATCCGCTCAAACGATGTCCCAGATCAGCCAGCGCGAGCGAATAGAGCGTCCAAACGGTGCCGCCAAAGATGAAGAGCAGCGGAAACAGCAACAGCAAGTTGGTCCCAACTCCCATGATAAGCAGTGGGATGACCAGCGAGACAACGCCGCAAAACCGCATGGTGCGCCGAACCCCAATCCTGTCCGCCAAAATGCTTATGGGGAACTGCAGCACCACGTTTCCAACCATCAGGCAGGACACCAGCAGCAGTGATGTCTGTATCGAAGCGCCCTGAGCGGTACTCCACAGCGGCAGAAAGGTTGCGAACGACATGTCGGCAACGGCGGCCAGTACAACGGCGAAAAAGACCACGGGCATGGTGAAAATAATGGAGAAAAATGCCGTGTTTTCTTGCTTCGGAAACGTAGGTGCATAGCGCAAAATTGGCAGCAGCGGCAGGATCGACAGAACGGTCAGAACCGTAAAACCAATGATCGCCAAGTCCAGTTGGTTTTCGAAAAAGGTCAGCATGATCGGGCCAAGCGCAAAGCCACCGGCCAAAGTGCCGCCGTATATCCCCATGGTGCGCGCGCGCCATTTGGGCTTGGTCGCCATATTGATCCACGTCTCGCCCAACACCCAAGGCACCGCCGATGCCAATCCGCCAACCAAGCGAAACAGAACCCAAAGCGCGTTGGAGTCTGTCAGCGGCAGCAGCGCGACGCCGGGCAGGGTGCCGACGCTGAACACCACCATCGCCATGCCCAAACCCATCGAAGAGGCGATCCGCGATACCAACGGGGCCACCAGCATGATCCCCAACGGCTGGGCGGCAACGATCAGGCCGATTGTGAAACCATCCGCGCCCAGCATATCCTGCTTCAGCGCAATCCAAGGAATGATCCCGCCCAACGATATGCCAACGGTGAAAACGCTGATCGAGAGCGCCGTGATGATCATCAGGCGCTGGAAATCGGAAAGATCAGTCTGGGGGGTGGGGACGGTTGCCTCAGACATGAGCGATCAAGGTACTCAGTTTCGCAGTCAAGACCTGGCTCCTCCCCATTTGCCTGCTTATTAAGTAGACTGTTTGCAGGAAACGGAACCCTTGGCAGGGTTCATTCGCGGCCCTCAATCGTCAAAAATGTCCTCGATCGCGTCTGCGGCTTCGTCAAAGAAGCGCTGAACAAGAGATTTACGCCGCTTGCGCCGTTTCGATTTTTTGGACCTCTTAGACGCCTTGCGCCGATCTTTGTCGTCATCGTCATCGTCGTCATCATCATCTGTGTTGACCTTCTCCCGACTTTCCATCCAAGGCATAACGGCGGCACGGGACTTGGCTTCTTTGGACGTCGTGGGGTGATCGGTCGGGGGCGCTGTGCGCACGGTTGTTTGCAGAACCTCGACATCGTCC
>ENA-OQVM01001122-OQVM01001122.1-marine-metagenome-genome-assembly--contig:-NODE-1122-length-37016-cov-15.989225_pt1 | contig 37016 bp, 37 predicted proteins | sample MGYA00237776_ERZ505498 | MGnify/ENA primary metagenome ERZ505498 (study PRJEB26159, sample SAMN06265151) | marine metagenome | isolation source: Helgoland LTER site | place: Germany:Helgoland, sampling...
ATCGTTTACGGCGTGGACTACCAGGGTATCTAATCCTGTTTGCTCCCCACGCTTTCGCACCTCAGTGTCAGTATCAATCCAGGGGGCCGCCTTCGCCACCGGTATTCCTCAGAATATCTACGCATTTCACCGCTACACTCTGAATTCTACCCCCCTCTATCGTACTCTAGTTTGTCAGTTTGGAATGCAGTTCCCAGGTTGAGCCCGGGGCTTTCACATCCCACTTAACAAACCACCTACGCGCGCTTTACGCCCAGTAATTCCGATTAACGTTCGATCCCTCCGTATTACCGCGGCTGCTGGCACGGAGTTAGCCGGATCTTCTTCTGTAGGTAACGTCATCTCACAGCGGTATTAACGCTGCTAGTTCCTCCCTACTGAAAGTGCTTTACAACCCTAAGGCCTTCTTCACACACGCGGCATGGCTGTGTCAGGGTTTCCCCCATTGCACAATATTCCTGACTGCTGCCTCCCGTAGGAGTCTGGACCGTGTCTCAGTTCCAGTGTGGCTGATCGTCCTCTCAGACCAGCTATGGATCGTCGCCTTGGTAGGCCTTTACCCCACCAACTAGCTAATCCAACGCAGGCTCCTCCAATAGTGAGAGCTTTCAAGAAGAGGCCCTCTTTCCCCCGTGGGGCGTATGCGGTATTATTCCGGGTTTCCCCGGGCTATCCCCCGCTACTGGGTAGATTCCTACGCGTTACTCACCCGTCCGCCACTCGTCAGCCAGAGCAAGCTCTGCTGTTACCGTTCGACTTGCATGTCTAAGGCCTGCCGCCAACGTTCAATCTGAGCCATGATCAAACTCTTCAATTTTAATTGAAGTTTTCCTGATCCCTTCGTTTCACCCTTTTGAGGCTCCCTCAGTTCACAGTTGCGAATAAAGTTCGCAAATCTTTTGTCAAACTTCTTCTTACGAAGAAGCCTGGCTCAGCAACGCACAATTACCGTATTTAGTAAGTATACTCAATAAATTGTCGGTAACTTGTTGCTGATAACTTTCGCACTCAACTAACAAGTACCCACACCTATTGTTTGTTTTCCTGATTTTTAAAAAACTTCTTCGGACTTTCTAGCGAAGGATGCCGCGCCAACTCACTAAGTGGGCGGGAAACTTTCGTAAATTTTGTCTCGAATGGTCTCAGCCCCTTAGCTGACAACCTTACTCTTGCGAGCCTGACCACTTGGCCAGGACGCGTATTATACGTACCATTGTTCCCTTTACAACACCTTTTCTTAATTAATTTCGATCGCTTTGCGGCGACTTACTTTTGCCTAAAAAAGGGCGGTTCCAAACAACGGACGCGCAGCTTACTAGACAATCCTAGGGCTTTGCAAGACTTAATCATCCCGCCCCTGCAATTGACGCCTCATTGCAACCAGAAACACCGCGCCAAACCAATAAAGGAATCCTCTTACAACCCAGCTTAAGCGTTATAAGGCTTACGGGCCAGCACCAGCGCTGATTTACGAAGACTTCGTTTGCTGTCGCCAACGATGCAGCAACAGCAGCAGGACAACCGCTGAATACAGGGCGACTTCCGTGTAATCGCTTCGCGCAACCCAGAACATATGGATCAGGACTAACAGCGCAGCCGGGTAGACCAAACGATGCAGGATTCGCCAGCGACGACCCAGTGCCCGCACACTCACGTTATTGGACGTCCCCGCCAGCACCAAGAGCATCAAACCAGCCAAAAACCCGACAATAATGTACGGCCGATTGAGCAAATCCTGACCTAAATTCTGCCACTGCCACTCCAGCAGCAGCCCTGCGTAGGACAACCAGTGCATAAGCGCATACCCAAAGCAGGCAACCCCCAAGGCACGACGCTGCCTTAATAACCAGCGAGCCCTGATTAGGGCCTGCACGGGGGTCACGAAAAGCACCGCACAGAGAAACCACAAAGCAGTTGTTCCAAACAGATCGACTAAGGATTGGGCGGGATCTGGCCCTAGCGCGCTTGGGTCGTACCATACAACCTGAAAAACGCGTGTGCCGATAAAAATCAAAGGCAACAGCAGCAGCCACCAGAACCAACGGGTCAGGAGCACCTTATCCATTAAAGAATCCAAACAGGCGCAAACGAACTCCTAACCCACTAGTAGTATTTCGTGAGATCCATGCCTTGATACAGCCCCGCCACCGCGTCGGCGTAACCGTTGAACGGCAAGGTTGGGACTCGATTCGAGGCAAACAGTGTGCTCGGCAATCGACGCTCCTCGGCCTGACTCCACCGCGGGTGATCCACCGCTGGGTTCACGTTGGCATAAAAGCCATATTCACGCGCGTTTGCCTTCTCCCAGGTTGTTTGCGGCTGCCGATCGGTGAATGTGATCTTCCGAATGGACTTAATGCTTTTGAAACCGTATTTCCAAGGAACAACCAAGCGGAGCGGCGCGCCATTTTGATTCGGCAACGAACGACCATAAACACCAGTTGCCATCAACGTTAACGGATGCATCGCCTCATCCATTCTTAACCCTTCAACATAGGGGTAATCAATAGCGGCAAAAAAGGATCCCTGGCCCGGCATCTCCTCCGGCCGATAGACCGTCTCGAACGCAACATAGCGCGCGCTACTCAGTGGCTTAAGCCGCTTGAGCAGTGCAGCCATCGGCACGCCAAGCCAAGGAATCACCATCGACCAGGCCTCAACGCATCTTAGTCGGTATATGCGCTCCTCAACAGCCAGGCCTTTCAGCAGATCTTCCAAGTCAAAGGTGCCCGTGCCTTCCGCCAAGCCACTCACCGTCACCTGCCAAGGATGCGGTTTGAAATCCTGCCCCTTCTTTTCAGGATCATCCTTGCCTGTACCAAACTCATAAAAGTTGTTGTAGCCCGTCACGTATTCATAAGGGGTCAACTTTTCAGTCGTCGAGAAAGGGCTTGAGGATGCTTGTTTGTTTTGGGATTGTAGCCAAAGCGGCGCCGGGTCTGCGCTAGGAGCCGCCTCCGAGGCCTTGAGCGCTGGCGCCATCAGGGCAGCGGCGCCAACAGCTGAGGCTTTTAAATATTGTCTGCGATTTAGATAAATCGCTTCTGGGGTGACATCGCGCTCGGTTAACTTGCTACCAACGGGTGCCTTCATGGACCTCGCTCCTTGTGATTCAGCGCCAAGACCAGAGGCCGGCCTTGCAAGGCTAATCTCCGTCTGGATTTCTCCTACGTCTACGAAGCAAACTGCTAATTGGCCCTGATGCGGCGTAGGTTAGCCCGATGATCAGCAGCATGCCAGGTGGGTAGACGGCAACAACAACAAATAAAAACACAATTGTCACCATAAACAAGAACGGTACTCTGCCACCAAAATCGAACTCTTTCGGACTGTAATACCGAATATTACTCACCATCAAGACCGCTAAGACACCCGCCAAAACCGCGAAGGGCAAACCAAACTCCAGCCCAGCACTTTGCTGAACATTATCATGCCAAACCCAAGCCAGTGCGGCGATCGTCCCTGCAGCGCCTGGACTGGCAAGCCCAAAGAACACCTTGCTGTCTGGCGCCGTGTTAAATCGAGCGAGCCGTAAGGCCGCGCAAGCCATATACAAAAAAGCGACAAACCACCCGAGCTTCCCAAGATCCGCAAGCACCCAACTGAACATTAAGAGGGCCGGGGCAACCCCAAAGGCGACCAGGTCCGATAAACTATCGTACTGCACGCCAAACTCGCTTTGCGTATTGGTTAATCGCGCAACCCGACCGTCTAACGAATCGAGAAACCCCGCAATCACAATCGCAATTGCGGCTTGCTCAATATCGCCCGTCATACTCGAGATAATGGAGTAGAATCCAGAGAAGAGCGCACCGGTGGTAATGAGGTTTGGCAGCAGATAGATCCCACGCCGTAACCCTTGCCGCTTGTTCGGCAACGGTCTCACATTATCGGGCTGGGGCTTCGGATTCGAACTGGATGCGTCATTCACCATAGTAACTCCAGGGCCCAAACGCTGACGGTTGGGCCGTTATTTGGATAACTTACGTTAAAGAGCCAACACTTTTTCGCCGCGGCTCAATCCCGTGACCCCAGTTCGAACCACCTCCAGCACCACAGACTCGCTCAGCGCGTTAATAAAGGCGTCCAATTTTTCGGTGGTGCCGGACAACTGGATCGCGTAGGTGCTTGCCGTCACATCAATAATTTGACCTCGGAAAATATCCGCAACCCGTTTAACTTCGGCTCGCTGAGCACCCGAGGCCTTCACCTTAAGCAACATTAACTCGCGCTCAACGTGTTCACCATCGGTCAAGTCGGCCAACTTTACAACTTCGATCAATTTATTGAGCTGTTTGGTGATCTGCTCGACCTCGACATCACTGGCACTCGTGGTCAACGTCAGCCGCGATAAGCTCACGTCGTCCGTCGGCGCAACCGTCAGCGACTCAATATTATAGTTCCGCTGCGCAAACAGTCCGATCACACGCGACAAAGCCCCAGCTTCATTTTCCAGGAGAATTGAGATAATCCTTCTCATCAGGTTCGAATCCCTTTTTTAAGCCACATATCACGCATTGACCCATTGGGCGCCACATGCATTGGATACACATGCTCATTGGGATCGACCTCAATATCGACAAAGACAAGCTGATCCTTTAGCGCAAATGCGGCTTCCAGCCCCGGCAACAATTCCTCGGGCTTGGTAATTTTAATCCCAACGTGGCCGTAGGCCTCGGCCAACGCCTTAAAGTCGGGTAAGGAATCCATATAACTATGGGAGTGCCGACCTTCATACTGCATATCCTGCCACTGCCGAACCATTCCGAGCGCGCCATTATTCAAGTTGATAATTTTAACGGGCAGCTCATACTGCCGGCAGGTCGACAGTTCCTGTATGTTCATTTGGATACTACCTTCGCCCGTAATGCAGACCACCTGGGCGTCGGGAAAAGCGACTTGCACCCCCATCGCGGCGGGCAAACCAAACCCCATGGTGCCAAGTCCGCCTGAGTTGATCCACTGCCGCGGCCAATCAAAGGGGTAATACAAGGCCGCAAACATCTGGTGCTGCCCAACGTCCGAGCTGACATAGGCGCCACCGCCAGTCGCTTGATAAACCGCTTGCACCGCCTGCTGGGGTTTAATCACGCTCGTGTTGGATTCATAAGCCAGGCATTCCTGCCCACGCCAACCCTCAATTTGCGCCCACCAGTCCGCTAAATGCTTTGCGTTGTGCTCGCCCTGCGCTTTCGTCTCGAGATCAATTAACCCGAGCATTTCCGTAAGAACCGAGATCACAGGCCCGACAATTGGCACGTCGACCGCTACATTTTTACTGATCGAGGTTGGGTCCACATCAATATGGACAATTTTGGCATACGGACAGAACTTTGAAATCGTGTTGGTGACCCGATCATCAAAGCGTGCGCCCACGGCTAGCAGGACATCGCAGTGGTGCATCGCATTGTTCGCCTCGACAGTGCCATGCATCCCGAGCATGCCGAGAAACTGCGGGTCGGTGGAGGGGAAAGCCCCCAGCCCCATTAAAGTACTGGTGATGGGATAACCGAGCCGCTTTACCAAAGCTGTGAGCAAGCCGGCACCTTCGCCTTGAATAACGCCACCACCGCTATAAATTACAGGCCGTTCGGCACCTAGCAGCATCGTCACGGCTTTCTTAATCTGACCGCTATGACCGCGAGTCACCGGGTTATAGGAGCGAATCGACACTTCGTCAGGATATTCAAAGGGATGAAGGTCCGCTGGATTCGTGATGTCCTTGGGAATATCGACCACAACCGGCCCTGGCCTACCGCTATTCGCCAAATAAAACGCTTTTTTGATCGTTGCCGGAATATCGACCGCACGCTTAACTAAAAAACTGTGTTTAACGATCGGTCTCGATATGCCCACCATGTCGGTTTCTTGGAAGGAATCTGTGCCGATCAAGTGAGACTGCACTTGACCCGAGATCACCACCATCGGGATCGAATCCATATAGGCCGTGGCAATACCCGTAATCGCGTTGGTCGCGCCCGGTCCAGACGTCACCAAAACCACGCCGGGTCGCCCCGTTGCACGAGCATAGCCGTCCGCCATATGCGTCGCGGCTTGCTCGTGACGCACCAAGAAGTGTTTGATCACTTCCTGACGAAATAAGGCATCATATATGTGCAGCACTGCGCCGCCCGGATACCCAAACACATACTCGACGCCTTCGGCTTGAAGGGATCGAACGAGCATGTCACCACCAGAGAGCTGCTCTAACTCTGATTGTGACGCTGTTTTGAGATCATTTTTCACAGATACCACCTTGCTCTTGCCAGTTTGGCTTTGGGGTCCGGCATTTTTTACTATACCATCCTATGAGTCAACGATCCGCCGGATTTTGCAACCAGCCTATGAATCACCATCCAGATCATGAATACCGCTTATCTGCCGGACGCTTCTGTTTATGCGTTGGCCTCATACTGCTGATTGCATGGCCCGCGCTTAGCAAGGCCGCTGAACGACAAAGTATTTATACCTGGCAGGACGCGGAGGGCAGGACCCATTTTGCGGACCGCCCCGTGACGTCATTCGATGTCGAAGACCTGAATCCAAGAAAACCATTTGGCTATATTGCGCCCGACGCCTCCGAAAAGACGCCGGCAACAACCCCTTTAGCAAATGCCGAAGACCCAGGAAGGCCAGCCCCTGCCACTGCAAAGCCGGCAGCCTTGCCACGCGTTGCCCAAGAGACCGTCCCTGACTATGAGCGAAACTGCAAGGGCGCTAAGAATCGACTGGATGAACTCGGACGCTTTCAAAGACTCAAAGTTAAAAATGCGGAAGGCAAAATGGTGTTTATGACCCAGATGCAAAAGCAAGTCCTGATCGATGAAGCGCGCGCCGCGGTTAAAGATAACTGCAATCGACGTTAACCCCGCGTTCGCCACAACAAACTTGCAAATCGGCCCGTGACACCCTCCTTGCGATAGGAATAAAAGGTATCCACCTCGCAGACTGTGCAGCGCTCGGACTGCACCACTTGCGTTACCCCCGCTCGGTGCAAACATCGATGCGCCGCTTGGGGTAAATCAAGGCAATCTTGCTGACCGGGCCTGTCCAGCAACAACCCTGGCTCTGGAAACAGCGCTTTAAATTCTGGCCCCACCTCAAAGTGACAGGGACCAATACCCGGGCCAATCCAAGCACACACGGGCGCGCCCTGAAAGCCAGCAACCGCCGCCTCGATAACACCCGCCAAAAGACCCCGCCAACCCGCATGCACCGCCGCAATGCGCGAGCCATCATAACTTGAGAGCAGTATGGGCAAGCAATCCGCCGTTAGGATCGCCAGCACCGTATTGGACGCTGCGGTTATCGCACCATCTGCCTCGGCATCGAGGCGCTCGCATAAGGGCGTTTGATCCACTTCCAATATCTGCGCGCCATGGACTTGATTCAACCACAGCGGATCACCCGGCAAATCAAACTGATGCGTAAGGCGCTCACGGTTCCGCATCACAACTTCCGAGTCATCGCCAACATGGGTTGCTAAATTCAGTCCTTGATAGACGCCCTGACTACTGCCTGCCTGACGTGTGGTACAGACCGCTCGCACCCCTTGATCCGGTAACCCGAATACGCTGTGAAAATCAGCCAGCGCATTAATCATTGGATGCTCGAGCCCAGGTTAAAAGTGCCTGAAAATCATCCGGCGCGTCCGCATTGACCTCGACAATATCCCCAGACACTGGGTGCGCCAATTCCAGATGCCGCGCGTGTAGGGCTTGACGGCCGAACTCAGGCACGCCTTCTAGGCGCGGACCCCGGCGCTGACGGTACACCGGATCCCCGACTAAGGGATGGCCCAGATGCTCCATATGCACCCTGATTTGATGCGTTCTGCCGGTGACCAAAGAAAACCGCATGTGCGCCAACCCACCGTAGCGTGCCAAACACCAGAAATGTGTTTCAGACGCCCGCCCCAAGGGCCGAACCGCCATCTTGGTTCGATGGGTCGGATGTCGGCCAATTGGGGCATCAACAATGCCAAAAGGCGCCGGATGCCCGTACACAATCGCCTCATATTCCCGCTTGATCCCCCGATCGGCCAATTGCCGAGTCAGCGCGGTCATCGCGGTCAACGATTTAGCCACCATCAGCAAGCCAGACGTTTCTTTATCCAACCGATGGATAATGCCGGCTCTGGGCAGACCCATGGTCTCGGGTGCATAGTGCATTAGCGCATTCATTAGGGTTCCCGTTGGGTTACCCGCGCCTGGATGCACCACCAGCCCGGCCGGCTTGTTCACCACCAAGAAATCTGGATCCTCAAACCGCACATCAAGGGGAATCGATTCCGGGCCAGACGCGATCTGTGTTTGCTGCGCATTAATTTCAATCAGGGCGCCCGGCGCGACGCGCGCGGCGGCCTTACCCGCTTGGCCATCAACCCGCAATTCACCGGATTTGATCCAGGCCTGAAGTTTCGCTCGGGAATACTCAGGAAACAGTTGTGCGGCGGCCTGATCCAGGCGCAATCGGCCCGACGAGGCTGGCAATCTTTCGCGACGAGTCAGGGTTTCGAACATGGGCGGCAGATCAACTATGCTTGGGAGAACGCAGAGGCTATGGTTAAATACCCTTCTTTTCAAGCATTCACACATCCGGAGCCTTCATTGAACCTAAGTCCTCATGCAGTGCACCTCATTTTAATCAGCCTCATGGCCGCGTTACTGACGGGTTGTGCGAAAGATACGGATGATTCAGAAGAGGCCTCCGAGCTTGCGCTCTACGAGTCGGCGCAAAGCGGGATGGCGGCGGGCAATTATAAAGACGCCGTGGCAAGACTGCAGGCCCTTGAAGCAAGATTCCCATTTGGTCGGTATGCAGAGCAAGCCCAGCTTGAGATCATTTATGCCTACTATCAAAGCAGTCAGGCAGAAGCGGCCCGGGCGGCTGCAGACCGGTTTATCCGGCTGCACACCAATCACCCTAACGTTGATTATGCCTATTATTTGCGAGGCCTTGCCTCATTTGAAGAAGATGAAAACTTCCTAACCAAGCTGTTCCCGCTGGATCCCTCGAAACGAGACCCCGGCGCCGCGCGAGAATCTTTTGAGGACTTTTCGCTACTCCTACGACGCTTCCCCACCAGCGAGTACGCGCCGGACGCGCAACAAAGAATGCGCTATTTGAAAAACCTCCTTGCCGAAGCGGAACTGCATGCCGCGCGCTATTATATTTACCGGGGCGCTTATATGGCGGCGGCGAACCGAGGCCGGTATGTCCTTGAGAATTTTCAAGGCACCATTGCGGTGCCGGACGCACTCGCCATCATGGTGGAATCCTACCGATTGCTGGAGCAGCAAACCTTGGCCGAGAACGCGTTATTGGTGCTGCGCAATAACTACCCCGATCACTCAAGCCTGGATGCTAATGGCAACTTCAATCCCAGTCGGTCCGTCCGCAAAACAGAGAAGTCTTGGCTGAATGTGCTGTCGCTGGGCCTCTTCGGCTAACCATTAGCCAGCCCAACCCCCCCGTAAAGACCGAGCCTAAAGCGCCCCTATGGGCGACTTCAGACATCACTGACATAACCCTCCGAGATCACCCAACCGAAACTGGCAAGGGTTTCGCTACCCTTCAAAAATGCCTTACTGCAACCGCAACCGGCTTCTGCCCGCTCTGGATAGAGGCGCGCCCACTCAATTATGCTATCTCGAAGTTCACTCGCCCCTTTCTTGGGCATCACGCTCAACTCAGGCGCGTCGCAGCCAAGCATTAGGCTTTACCCTGGTTGAGCTCTGCGTGACCTTGCTGATTCTGAGCCTGCTTCTAGGAGCCGCCTACCCGAGCCTGCAATCGGTTATCGCACAAACCCAAGCTACAACCCTGGCAAATGATCTTGTCAGCCTATTGCACTACGCCCGGCTTCAAGCCTTACACCATCAACGGGCCGTGACGGTTTGCCACTTGGTCGATGGCCAGTGTCAAAGGCCTTGGCAGACAAGCCTCACTGTCTTTGAGGATCGGGCACCGCTCGGCAGCCTAGAAAACGCGGATCAAGCACTGCTCACAATTAACCTGCCTGATGACGCAAAAATTCTCTGGCGATCCTTTCGTCGCAAGGCCTACTTACGCTTTACACCGCTTGGGGGGACCGACAATCAAAACGGCAGTTTTATCACCTGCACCCGGCCCGGGGCCATTAAGACTGCGCGAAAAATTGTCATCAATCGACAGGGGCGTTTTCGAGTCGCACAGTTTGACCCGGAAGTCCTAGCCACTCGACTCGGGGAGAAAGGGTGCTAATTGGCACCCACACGCAGCAGCCTCGCTGCACTCCAAAGCACCGAGCTAAAAGCATCAGTCATTACTGAGCCGGCGCCAGGACAATCGCCCAGTGTTGACGGATGTCTCGGTATTGGTCCGCACAATACTCAGGGATCTGTCCGACAATTGCGTCACCCTGTTTTCGCCAACAAAGGCTGCATCAGTTGGTGCCGAGCCTTCAAATACCGTTCCGGCAACAATAGCGCCATTAATTAGATCACTACTATCAAAAGCACCATCATTATTGAGATCAAAAACGCCGTCTTGCAAACAGCTACTGCCCCCCGTTAAGGGGCAAAATGCCAATCCAAAACCCCCAGATGAGGCCGAACAGGCACTACTGGTGGTGGGAAGCACGGAGTTTACGAACCCGATACCACCTCTAATTTGGAAGTTCCGTATTGCGCGCTCGCCAGACGATCCGGCTATATCACCGGCCGCCGCAGCGTTTAGATCGTTGTACCACCCCAAAACAGAGGGGGCTACTGATTCATCATCCGACACCAAGAGGTTCACCGACTCATCTGAAAGCGTTCTGCCACAGGTTGTTGTCGCAACGCTGTCATCGCCTGTTACGGTCTCGCATTGATTTGTGTAGGCTTGCTGGACCAGCTTTGACTTCGGCACCAAATCATTACCCAGTCGGTCCCAGATACCATACATGCTTTGGATATCCGTATCAGCACGATCACCATTAACGAAGTAGCGGCCCGTACCAATTATAACAACATAGCCTTGTTGATTTTCCGCTTGGACAACCAAAGGGCGATTAAGAATTGGTTGCGCGCTGGCTGTGCCATCTGAGGCCGTAAACGATGCTGTAAATATTTTTGTGCTAACCCATTGCTTGAAGATCTCGACCCCTTTTTTGCAACCCCCTAGAATGCCCGTATAAGTTGCAGGCAAGGTGCCCAGTCCGCTGCTAGCCCAATCACTAAACGCAGGCAGATCAGCCCGACACAAATCAAATCGATAGAGATTACCCTTCATATCACCGGCATAGACGTAATCAACCGTCCCATCCTGGTCCGCATCAATGGCCCGTGCCGCGCCCAACCCGTTAGGATAAACAGAGCCACCAACTGAATAAGCCCCCTCACCCGTATCTAATTTAATAAAATCATAATCATTAACCGTGCAACCTCGATACATCGGGTCAAGATATCCAGAGTCAGGATGACACCACACACTATCAGCTCCCCGATCCACAAAGATTGCAAACAATTTAGCGATCCCCGCGGTGCTATTCACGCCGTTACTGAGCAAAGCGACCCACTCTAGACTTGCGTCCGACGCCGAGGTCACGACGTTGCTCATCGCCAGAACCGGCTCATCAATGGTCAGACCTAAATCCTTAATGGGATTGCCTGATGCGTCCAAGCGTTGGGAACCCAGGGTTAGCAAGGGCGATCCGTTATCATGCGGATAAGTATCATCCTCGTCCGTAAATTCCCAAAACACTTTATTTGATGCATTACTCTCGGTGATATCTGGATCCGTAATGTCCAAGCTAAACAGCCCTTTGCCGCCAGCGCCATAAGCACCAATTAACATTGTACGCCACTGCTTAGCGCTCCCATCTGACGCAATGGATACCCCCCTCGGATGGACAAACACATCATCCGCAATAGGGGAGGCGTCCAGGACGTACTGATGACTATAACTGGGGCTAGCCAACTCTAAGAGATTCACGTTTGAGTCATTGACCAGCGTTGCGTTGGGTATAAAGCCAAAGACTTCATCTCCCGTTTCCGGATCGACACTGTGCAGCATGCCATCATTGGCTGCGACATAGAGCCGATCATCCCTTGTAGATTGAGCCGCCTGAAAGCTTGAATAACTCTTAGCACCCGACGGGTAGGTGGCGCCACCTCGAAAGAGCTGATTCGGCGGACCGACATAAACCGGAGAGGAATTGACAATATCACCAAGACGCCCGGCCGCCGGAGGCCTGGCTCTGAAAACGCCTGCCGGCTGCTCATTGACCGAGACGCCCCGCAGGTAATCCACTGTATCACTGACGATCGCGTCCGTACTCGAGTCAACCCATCCCAGAGACATTTTTTGCGCAGGGTTGAGGCTTGCGAACTGAAAAGGAATGCCCTCGTAATCCCCTGCGGTCGGGTCAAAGGTCAAGATTTGTCGACCCGCACTGGAGGCTAATTGAACATCCAACTGCGCCGCCGTACTCCAAAGCTCGCTCCCCACCGTTAAATCTGCGTTGAGGGTCGAGGCCACGATGTCACCGGTGCTATCGACCAAATTATAAAAGGAACGGAATAAGACCACGCCATTCGAGATCTCTTGTGAATTGAAGCTCACGGCACTACCGGCGCCAATCCCTGTACTGAATTCATCAAACGCGGATGTCAGAGCCGAGGACAAAACCTGCGGATCCTGCGCGCCCAGAAAGTCGCCACGACCATTAACCGTTGCATGCTGGAGATCCTTAAGCGGGAAAAAATCATCCGACGGATCACTTCCCCAATCATAGGCCCCTGTTTGATAGGCTGTCGGCACACTCGCAAGGCCAGTATTCTCTACCCCAAAGGCAATGGCATAGGTTTTGATGTGTTGATGCATTTTCCCGTCTGAGAAAGTATTTGCCGGCGCGAAATCTATGTCTCGCTGGGTCGCCGTCACGTCATTGGTCATACCCGTATTAATATCAGATTCGTAATAATACATCGCAATATCGGCAAGCGTGTGAGAGCAGCCAGACGCACTACAACCAGCAAACATCCCACCATCAAAAACGCCGATACCGTCGTTATCCGCCTCGGACAGGTTTTTTACCAGAGAACTCCGATTACTGGCCCCTTCAGGCACCCCATCCGTCACGATCAGCATGTAGTTTTGCTGACAAGTCCCTTGCGGCGGCCCCAAGAGCGGACAGACGTTTGCTGCACCCTTAAATCGACTGGCCCCGTTACAGGCCAAATAGCCATAGGCCTCATCGCTGCCTTTATAAAACTGCGACAGTCCATTAAAGGAAAACCCATAAATACCTGTGATCAAATCAGCGCGGTGCTCAAAGCTTCCTGATACCGCGTTAAGCGCCTCTATTTGATAGTTACCACTTGAACTGTTGGTATTGGCAAACCCAACTCGCAAACTCGGTTCAGCGTTTAACAAAACTTCGCCCAAGGACGCCTTAAAGGCCCGGCCTCTATCCCGCGACCAACGGTACCAACGATCAAAGTTAGCCGTTTCCTCAGCTAAAGAGCACGCGTCCGCCGCTGAACAATCCGTTCGATCCGGAAACTTCGGATAAAGCGCGTTACCATCCCGGAAATCGGCGGCCATGGCCTTTGTGAAAGACCGTAGCGAGCTGAGAAGACCCGGTGCGGTAGCACTGCCACCATCGGTCTTGATCGAGACCAAATGCCCTTCCGTACAAGCGCCATCGGCAGCCGTAGACGGCGAGGTGCCATCGACAGTACCCGCGACATTGCTGGCACAAACACTCGGATCTACGACATCCTGCCAGACATAGTAATACCGCAAATCTGCAGCGGGAACCTCAGCCGAGGCGCAATTGGACACGCCCAAGACCACCGGGTCGCATCCGGCCCAGGGCTGATACAAAACTTCCGGGTTGTAGTACAGCTGATTGAAGTCTTTTGTTCTAAGTCGCCAGTATCCAGAGCCCGATGTCACCGACTCTTTCGGCGCCTGAGCGCCCTCACCCGGCACGCTCGTAAAAATACCACTGTAAGACCCACTATCGTAGTACCCATCAGCATCCGTTGTCATCACATCGGCATTCATACTTTTAGATGAATCAATCAACACGACGACGTTCGGCGCCGATGGCGTGACAACCTCTAAAGGCTCGTCTGACAGATCGAACAACGTCTGAACTTCTAAGTAGTCAGCGCTCACCGCACCTACGGTCACAGACAACGTGCCCAGATCAGTTGCCGTACCATCGGACACGGTATAGGTCGCCGAATCCACACCCGTAAAATCATTTGGCGGCGCATACCGATAACTACCATCGCTTGCAGTGATCGTCACGGTGCCGCCGTTTGCGGTTGGCAAATTGAACGGATAAGCCACCGGATCATCACTCGAAACGAGCGACAATGTATCACCATCAACATCGGTATCATTACTCAGCAAGGTTAACGCTGCATTGAACGCTGTATTGAGACCGGTTGCTGCAGAATCGTTATTGGCAACAGGCGGATCATTCACAGCTGTCACGGTAATCGTCAAGACGCCCATTGCGGAATCAGTACCGTCGGTGACGGTGTAGCTGACCGTATCGGTGCCATTGAAATTTGCTGGTGGGTCGTAGGTAAAGTTGCCATCGGCGGCAATATTAATCAGGCCACTCTGGCTGGTTGCTTTTGCTGACTCAACAACCGCCGCCAGGACATCACCTGCATCTGCATCCGCATCATTGCTTAGTAAGGACGCACTTGACGGCGTGACACCGGCATCTTCGGCAAGCGTAAAGGTGTCTGCAACGGCAACCGGCGCATTATTACCGGCTGTCACAGCCAGAACCTGGATGCTCAGCAAAGCACCGCCGGATGCGCCGTCGGCATCCTGAACCGTATAAGCGACGGTGTCTGTACCAGTAAAACCGGCCGGCGGGTTATAGGTGAAGGTGCCATCACTCCGGATATTAATTTGCCCGCTTTGGCTCGTCGTTTTGTTCGATTCAACAACCGCAGTTAAGCCAGCGCTGTCAACATCCGTATCATTCGCGACCAAGGACGCGACCGAGATCAATTGCGTATCTTGATTTGTCGACGCGGTATCGTTCACACCGACAGGCGCATCATTTACCGCGCTAATCGTAAAGGTCAGTGTACCCGTCACGGTCAGAGGCACCGACGGTACTTGAACATCCGTGATCGTGAACCCAACCGTGTCGGTGCCTGAAAAGTTTAGCGGCGGCGTATAAACGTAGTGCCCATCGCTAAAAAATTCGATATTGCCGTCTTCGACGGTATCAGTAGCCCCTACATTCGTGAGTTCAAAAGTATCTCCGGCGTTCGCATCCGTCACAGCATCGAGCAATGAAACGCTCGTATCCCTCGTAATAATCGTATCCTCCGCTATTGCGATCGTCGGGTTGGTAATCACTGGCCGATCATTACAGACTTGAGGACAATAACGCGCTGCAGAGGTGTCTGTTTCAGACGTATTGCAAGGCACCAGAGAAGAGGTCTTACAATTCCCGCTATTCCCTTTGAATTCAGTGCAAACCTGAACATTTTGCTGAGGATTCGAACACACCGTCTCAGCGCGACTTCCGAAACTCGTGTGTGCGATCGCAAGGACTGCCGCGAACATCAGTACCATTTTGAAATCGATCATCAGAAGCGCTTCCCATAGGAACTTTGGAGCCTTACAACAGCTGAACTCGTGCCGCCGCTACCCTGGGCGGTAATGCGAAACATCTGAGTGCAGCAGGTGTTCGGGTTTTGACCGATATTGTCAATATTCAGCCGGTCCTCATCGCTGGTGACTGTGCCGATGTGTTCAATCATATAAACCGGCTGCACGGCAACATTGGACAAGCTCGCTTGCAAACTATTTGCGTAGGCGCTGCTCGCAACATCAGGGTCTACGGCGTTCGCAAAAAAAGATCCTAAAGACTTCGCATTGTAGATCTTCGGCGACGTAGAACTTGCGTAATCGCCGCCAACAATCGCTTGCCAGCTCGCGTTACTCAGCCCACTGAGGGTTGCCTCGGCTTCAACGAGTGCGGTCTCTACGGCATTAAAAGCGAGGTTGCTATCACGTTGATTCCTTGAGATCAGCTCCTGGATGCTCGTGCCCTGAACAGAAGAAAGCCCAAGCATCGTCAAGATCATCAAAATAACGAGACTGGTGACCAACACCATACCGCTCTGGCTCGAATATTGAGCGTTCATCCTGCATTCCTAATCTTGATCGTCTGCCGAAAAGTGCGGCGCAGCAGGCCATCCGCCTCAGTGGAACCCGCATCATTAATACTATTGGCTGTAATCTCAAGCAAAATGGCTACGATTTGGCCCGTATTAACCGACGCGCTGGGAGCAAGATACTGGTTGGGAACGCCATCGGAATCGGTGTCAATGCCAAGCAAGATTTGAAGATCCTCGACGCCCTCGACCAGTTCGGCACTCGCGGCGCCATCAAATTGAAATAACGAATATCCGCCCTTGCCGGCTATGCCGCTCGCGCCTTGTTTTATAAAGTAGGTTTTAGAAACGATGCTAGCGACCGCCGCGTCGGTACCAAAGGTTCCCGTCTCTGCAAGCCCGTCCACAATATTACCGTTTGCTGCCGAAACAGCATGGCCCAAGGTCATCGCGACACCATTGACTGCCACCGAGGTCACCTTGAACAAGGTTGCCTTTTCGCAATCACTGATCAGCGCAAGATCATTGACTTCAATATTCGTGCTTGCACCACTCACAACGGCCAGTTGGATATTTTCTTGGCCCGTGACCAGTGCCGTTGACAAATACGCCTCATCGTTTTCAGCAAATCGTAGGGTGATGATGTCGGTACCGCCTACTGCAGACACAGCCGGGGAAGCGCCGGTTGAGGATGTCGTCCAGGCGGCATTTCCATCATCATTCCCACCCCCATTGTGAACCGAAAGACCAAATCTAATATCAAAGGCTGCTGGCACTGTCGCAGCAGTCACATAAACATCACCCCGCGAGTAACAGCCGCGATAGCCTGCCCGCTGCAAATCACGGGCAATCACGTTCAAGCCAAAGTTTGCGCCTTCCTGCAGCCGGGTTTGTGCTTGCAGCGCGTTGTAGGTTTCGGTATTCGCGGTAAACAGGCTCAGCACACCCAAAATCACAACCGAGCCAATGGCCATGGAAATCATCACCTCAATCAGTGATAGGCCTTGCTGTAATGGCGGGCACTTCATCAATTGACTCTCGCCGCAACGGTAATGTCTTGCTTTGTCGAATCCGTCAGATCCCATCGAACGGTGACAGTGTAGGTCCCGGAAGCCGCGCTCACCAAGCCCTCCCCGCTCGGCAACCGGTCAAAATCCGCATCCGTGAGTCCAAAAGCTGTTTTGCACACATCGCTGGGTTGCCCTAACCGGCAATCCCAAAGCGCGAGATCAAAAACCGCCATTTGCGCCGGCGTGCAGGCAGTGCTTGCGCAATCAGCTGCTGCTGAGCCAGCAGGCCAGCTATAATCTGCATTCGGGTTGACTCGAATACGGTCCAACAAATCATTCGCTGCCTGCAGGGCGACCATTTTTTGCCCCGCTTCACGCGCCTGCTTTAGACTCAATATTTGAACACCTGCAAGCCCTAAAACGCCGATCGACACAATCACCATCGTGATCAGCAACTCGATCAACGTGACCCCCAACTGACGTCGCATCAGCCTGATCATGGCGGGCAGCTCGTATCCGCTGAAATCTTGGATCGTCCAACCAGCGCGATGGTCACGCGGCGATGATCTTCGTTGGCGCGACAGAGCTCGAATGCGCGGGGGCTATTGGATGTGTCCGTTAACCCGCCCAACCCATCAAATGTAATTTTGTCAAATCCGCCTGAAACCACTATTGAAATCTCGGAGCCCACCGCGGGAAAATTCCGGAGTGCATCATCACAATCGTCGGGCTTACCCGGCACTAAGCAATATCCATCCGCAAAGTCGTCACTCACGATATTCGCGGCTCGCAAAGAGACTTGGCCATCGCGTTTCAAGGCCTCACTTCGCGCCATATTCAGGGCGGCAACCAAGTCATTGGTCGCGGTGGTCAACGCGGTGCTGCCAATAAAAGACTGATACGCCGGCGCCGCGACTGATAGCAAAATAGCGGAAATCGCGAGGGTGATCATGAGTTCGATCAAGGTAAAGCCCTGCTGCTGAGTCCAACGGCCGTTTCTAGGCCGAGCACCCACATAAAGCGCCTGACCCTTGCGATCGCGCTTTGAAAGATCTCGGATCATGACATTAGGCCTAATAAATTGTCTGAGTACCCGCCTGATTCAGGCGAACACAGTTGTCGGAACAGGTTCCAGAGACCAATTCTGCCTCAATGGTATAAGTCGTTGCACTGAGGCTCACAACCGATAAATTATATTGTGCGGTGCCACTCGTTGGAGAAACTGTAATCGCGCAGCTACCACCCGAATAGGTGAAGCCGTTACCGTAAAACCGTTCTAAATCCATCGCACAGACCTTCACGTCCACCACCGCCTGATTGAGATAAGTGCTAGCGATATACCCTTGATAACTTGGAATGGCGATGGCCGAAATGATGCCAATAATGGCAACCGTGATCATGAGCTCAATTAAGGTAAAGCCCTGTTCTATTCTTCCCAATTTCATAACTGCTGACTTTTTTAGCGGTTGGGGCCTCATCGTAACGCTTTCGGTAACGAAAACTCTACTTCTTCAACGGTGGTCGGCGCGGTTTCCACAAACTGACCGCCCAGCTGCGTCAGATACCCAAGTACTTCCTGCACCAATTGTTCTGGCGCTGAGGCGCCGCTGGTCACGCCAACTGCTCGCTTGCCATCCAGCCAATCGACATCGATCTGCGAGTGGTGATCGATCAAATGCGCCTGACTGCCGAGTCGTTCTGCCAACTCGCGCAATCGGTTGGAGTTCGAACTGTTTTGCGAGCCGACGACCAGCACCAAATCACAGGCTTTTGCTAAGGCTTTCACCGCGTCCTGTCGATTCTGGGTGGCATAACAAATATCGTTCTTTTTGGGCCCCTGAATATTGGGAAAACGTTGTTGCAGCGCCGCAATAATCTGCTGGGTATCATCGACCGACAAGGTCGTTTGGGTCACAAAGCTAAGCCTTTCGGGGTCGGATATTTCAAGTGTTGCAACGTCTTCTACGGTTTCGATCAAGTATTTCTGGCCTTGGGCGTCCGAGGCGATCTGACCCAGAGTGCCTTCAACCTCTGGGTGGCCTTCGTGTCCAATCAAAACCGTATCGAACCCATCTCTGGCCGCTTTGGACACCTCGAGATGAACCTTGGTGACTAAAGGGCAGGTTGCGTCAAAGACCCTCAAGCCACGGGCCTCCGCATCTCGCCGAACCTGCTGCGACACGCCGTGAGCGCTAAAAATACACAGGGCGCCTTCCGGGATTTCACGCACCTCTTCCACAAAAATGGCGCCACGTTCCCTTAAATCCTGAACCACATGTTTATTGTGAACCACCTCGTGCCGTACATAGACTGGCGTCCCAAACTGCGTCAGAGCGCGATTGACGATTTCAATCGCCCGATCAACACCCGCACAAAACCCGCGAGGACTCGCGACACGCACCTCAAATACCCTCAATACATCCTTCACTTCCTTCACATTTTCCACATGCTTCATCCGCGCGCGATCTCCTGTGTGACTTGGCTCACACTCACGATCTCCACTTCAAAGGTGATCACCTTCCCCGCAAGCGGATGGTTAAAATCAACCTCCACAGCCTCCTCAAACACTTTTCGGACAACACCTGGCAACTCGCCTTGCTGCTGCTGGTCCATAAAAGAGACCACAAGCCCGGGCTCCAATAATAACTCTCGCGCAAAGTCGGAACGCTTCAACACGTGGATGTTATCTGGATTAACCAAACCAAACCCTTGCTCTGGCTCAAGATGGAAGGTTTCTTTATGGCCCTTGGTGAGACCCACCAAAACCGCCTCGAACCCTGGCAATAATTTGCCATCACCGAACACGAACTCAGCCGCACGATCACCGGTTGAATCAATTAAGTCGCCATTGTCCAACCGCAAGGTGAAGAACAAAACAACACGGGTACCAGGTCCTATTGGGGTTGCAGCACTCACACAGATTCCTCTTTCGCTAAAAATAGATCGAGCAGCAGAAACACCGCCCCAACCGAAATTGCCGCATCGGCAACATTAAATGCTGGAAAATAATGTTGTTCGTAATGGACAATCAAGAAGTCCACAACATAACCTTGAAAGGCCCGATCGATTAAATTCCCGACAGCCCCGCCCAAAATCAAAATAAGGCCCACTCGCAGATACACTTGATGAGCCTCTACTCGGCGCAACCAAACCACCAAGGCGACACTCACAACGGCTGAAATCCCCGTTAAAAACCAGCGTTGCCAACCGCCAGCATCGGCCAAAAAACTAAACGCGGCGCCCTCGTTATACAGCACCGCCAATTGAAATACGGGCAGCACTTCAAAACGCTCACATTGACCCGGGACGCAAAGACCCAACCACTGATCCATTTTGATTTTTGACGCTTGATCAATCACAACGATGATTAAGCTGACCCAATACCCCTTCATGAACCCGCCTTCATGACGCCTGCTCAAACCGGCGGCGCGCCTGCTCAATATCATTGTGGATCGCCGCTTTTAAAGCCGGCAACCCTGAAAATTTTTGCTCTTCCCGAAGCTTTTCAATAAAGACCACCTCGACCTGTCGACCGTAAAGATCTCCCTCAAAATCAAGCAAATGAACTTCTAAGATGGGTTTCACACCGCCGCTTTCAACCGTCGGCCGAACCCCCACGTTAGCGACCCCAGGATAGGGTCGATCCAGCCCAAGCATTTTAACCAAGTAAACACCCGAGAGCGGCGCCTTGTACCGATGCAACTGAATATTGGCGGTTGGCACGCCCAAGGTCCGCCCAAGTTGCTGGCCATACACCACGCGCCCCGAAATGGCGTAAGGCCTGCCAAGCAATATTTCCGCTTGAGGCATATCGCCTGCCGCCAAACACCCCCGAATGCGTGTGCTCGAAATACGCTCGCTATCGTGGGTGAGCGTTGAGAAATTATCAACCGAGAAACCGTGCGCAGCGCCCGCAGTCGTGAGCGCCTCGAAATCGCCCTGACGGTCCGCACCAAACTTGAAGTCATCCCCCACAAAGAGCGCCTTAACCTTTAAGTCTTCGGTTAACAACGCAATAAAGTCTTCGACCGACATCCCCCGAGTTTCCGCATTGAACTGAAGGCACAACAACCGATCTAGTCCTGCAAGCGACAGCTGCTCGACTTTCTCTCGGAACCGCGTCAATCGGGCTGGCGCATGAAAGCTTTCAAAAAACTCTTTGGGTTGCGGCTCGAAACATATCAGCAGCGACGGACACGCCAAATCTTCGGAGACCCGCTTCACTTTTCTCAAAATGGCTTGATGCCCGAGATGCACCCCATCAAAATTACCAATCGTGATGACACAGCCTTGATCCTGCGCCCGGATATTATGTCGTCCTCTGATGACTCGCATTAAAGACCATCTCTAAATTCAGTTATTCTCAAGCCCAATGTGCGCAACATTAGAAAGTATATCCCCATACCGCCGACGCAGAGTCCAGCCATCCAAACCACTTGGGTTATGACCGAAAACGCGAGCCAATCGGCCAGAGGCGGTGTGTAATAAAAAAGGGCCAGCCCCATAAGAATCAGCGCCAAACTAATTCTAACGAGAAAACGCGTCCAGTGCTCGGCCGCTTGATAGATCCCGCGCTGGATTAACCCCCGCCAGAGCAAAAAAGCGTTCAAAAAAGCCGACATCGATGTGGCAAGCGCCAATCCCACGTGACCCAAATGCAGAATCAACGCCAAGTTGAAGATCATGTTTGCCGAAAGCGCGATCAACCCGATTCGCACCGGCGTTTTCATATCTTGCCGCGCAAAATAACCTGGGGCGAGCACCTTGACCATCATATGCCCCACAAGACCCGCCCCGTAGGCCTTCAGGCTCAGACCAGCCATCGCGACATCAAAATCGGTCATCTGCCCATGATGGAAAATGGTTGCGATCATTTGATCTGCGAGCAAAACAAGGGCAACCGTTGCCGGTAATCCAAACAACAGCACCATTCGAATGCCCCAATCCAACTTTGCCGAGAATTGACCCGGCTCTGAGGCTGAAAAGTCTCTCGATAGGGCCGGCAAGATCACCGTGGCGATCGCAATCCCGAACAGCGCCAAGGGCAGCTCCAGCAATCGATCACTGTAATAAAGCCAAGAGATACTCCCCAGCTGCAGGAAAGTTGCCAACATCGTGTCGAGCAGCAAATTGATTTGACCAACCGAAACTCCGAGCAGTGCTGGCAGCATCAATACGCCCACCCGCCTGACACCAGGATGCTTAAAGTTGATCCTAGGCCGAGGCACCAACCCAAGTCGCGCCAATGCGGGCCATTGAAAGAGTAATTGCAGCCAGCCTGCGATGAACACCCCCCACGCCAGGGCAAATACCGGCAGGTCGAAATACGGACTCAGCCAAACCGCACTCACAATCAGGGACAAATTGAGCAGTACCGGCGTAAAGGCTGGCACCGCAAATCGGCCGAAGGTATTCAAAATCGAGCCTGCAAACGCGGTAAGAGAGATTAAAGCCAAATAGGGAAACGTTATGCTCAGTAAGGACCCCGCGAGCGCCAGCTGCATCGAATTGCCATTCAGCACATAACCAAAGGCAAAAACAGTGATGACGGCGCCTGAGAACACAACGCCCAAGACAACAAATATGAGCAACAAAAAGCTTAGGGCACCGGCCAAATGATCAATCAGGTCTTTTAAGTCGCGCGCGCGCTCACGCTGCTTGTACTCAGAGAGCACGGGCACAAAGGCTTGGGAAAAGGCGCCTTCGGCAAAGAGTCTCCGGAAAAAGTTGGGAATCTTAAAGGCCAGAAAAAAAGCATCGGCCCCAGCGCTTGAACCAAAGAAGAACGCAATCACAACGTCTCGCACGAGGCCCAGGATCCGCGACAGAAAGGTCATCGCCGACACAATAACCCCGGATCGCAGGAGACCAAAGCGGCCAGAATCGGGCTCAGTCACCGAGCGTCCTCCCAACAAGGTGTGAGATTCGACAGTATGCGATACCCTTCAACATCCAGCTTCCTTGTGATCCTCAATCGGTGTTTGACAAAAAGAGTGGGACTCGGCATAGTACGCCGCTCATTTTCCGTCCATTTTCAGGAACTCTAACCTTGGCCAATTCAGCACAATCAAAAAAACGCGCAAAGCAATCCGAGAAACGTCGTCGCCACAATGCCAGTCAAAGATCGGCGATGCGGACTGCCATTAAAAAGACCATCTCTGCCATTTCAGGCGGTGATGCAGCGGTCGCCGGCACGGCGTATGCCGCAGCAGTTCCTGCGCTTGATCGTGCAGTGTCTCAAGGCATTATCCATAAAAACAAAGCCGCAAGACATAAATCCAGATTGAACACCAAGGTTAAGGCGCTTCAGGCCTAAACCATCAGTAGATCGTCTCGGTGGATGACCTCTTCGTCCACCAGATATCCCAACTCCACTTCGATGGCTTGCGTTGTTTTGCCTTGGATACGCTTAAGCTCTTCACTCGAATAGTTGGTCAACCCTCGACAAACCTCAAGACCCTCTGAATCACAGCAAGACAACAAGCTGCCCTGACTAAATTCGCCCGAAATTGCGGTAATGCCCACGGCTAAAAGACTTCTGCCGTGATGCTGTATAACACTGACCGCGCCCGCATCGAGCGTCACGACACCCGAGATTGGCAGCGTCGCCAGCCAATGCTTTCGGGCACCAAGAACGGGCCGATCCGCTTTAATTCGCGTTCCAACCCCCTGGCCTTGGAGAATTCGACCCAAGTTACCTGCCTCGTTGCCGCTACAGATGATCGTCTCGCAACCACTGCGCGCAGCAATGCGGGCTGCTTGCACCTTACTGACCATCCCACCACGACCCCATTTCCCGCCTGAACCCGCCACCTCATCGATTGCGACATTGCTTGCTTCGATTTCAGGAATGAGCGTCGCTGACGAATGCGTTCGAGGATCTCGATCAAACAGACCCAGCTGGTCGGTTAAAATAACTAGGCGTTTCGCATCAATCAGATTTGCGACCATCGCGGCGAGCGTATCATTATCACCAAATCGAATCTCATCCGTCACCACCGTGTCATTCTCATTAACAATGGGCACAACCCCCAGCGCAAGCAGATTCACAATCGTATTGCGCGCGTTCAAATATCGATCTCGGGCCCGCAGGTCGGAATGGGTTAGTAGAATCTGTGCGGTTTTCATTTGATGAACATCAAAACAGGTTTGATACTGCTGGATCAGGCCCATTTGACCCACAGCCGCCGCAGCCTGAAGCATCGAAATAGAATTTGGCCGCTCGGTCAACCCAAGCCGAACCATCCCTTCCGCAACGGCACCCGATGAGACTAAGACCACGCGAATGCCATGTTGCCTCAAATCAGCAATATCACGCGCCCAGCGCGCAAAAAGACTCAGATTCAGTCCCGCACCCTCAGCAGTCACGAGCGAACTACCAACCTTTAAAACCCACACCTCGTTTTGGTCTAACTGCTCGCTCATGGCTCGTAATGCACCACCACATCGCTGCCGTCATCAAAGTCATCGGGCTCGAGGTCCTCCTCATCATCCTGACCTTGCCGACGCCTGAGTCGGGCATCTCGAAGCATTTTCGAATAGTTATGAGCATCCTGCCCAGCCGCCTTATCAAGATTCTCCTGGGCCTCCTTGCGCGCTTCATCAAGGCTCGCAAAGTGATCGCCCAAACCATGCAATAGGGGTTGAAGCCCGGTTTGCGTCACCGCTGAAATCGCATAACACTTCTCAACCAAACTGCTCTCAGACAAAAGCCTGGCTTGCAATTCAGCGAGCACATCGCCTGATACCAAGTCGCTTTTAGAGAGCACGAGCCAACGCGGCTTTTGGGCAATCGCTGGACTGTATTGCGCCACTTCTCGTTCGATGGTTTTAAAGTTTTCAAGCGGATCACTGCCATCTGCCGGCGCAACATCCACTAAATGCAACAGCACGCGGGTTCGTGACAAATGCTTAAGGAACTGAATACCAAGACCTGCGCCCTCTGAAGCGCCTTCGATGAGACCCGGCACATCTGCAATCACGAAACTTCGGTTGTAGTCGATCCGAACAACACCCAGGTTCGGCACCAAGGTTGTAAAAGGATAGTCGGCGATTTTTGGCTTCGCCTCGGACACGACACTAATTAAAGTGGACTTGCCCGCGTTGGGCAGTCCTAATAATCCGACATCTGCGATGAGTCGCAACTCAAGCCGAAGATTAAAGCTTTCTCCGGGCGTTCCATTTGAGGTTTTGCGCGGCGCGCGATTGGTGCTGGATTTATAGCGAACATTCCCGAGGCCATGAAAGCCGCCGCGAGCAATCAGTATATCTTCATCTGCCTTGGTGACCTCCGCAATGAGCGCATCGGTCTCTTCATCATAAACACTCGTTCCCAGCGGCACCCTAACGATTAAATCCTCACCCTTTGAACCTGTTCGGTCTTTACCCTTGCCCGACTCACCAGTGCCAGCGCGATACTGGGGCTGAAACCTGAAATCAACCAAGGTGTTGAGGGCTTCATCGCCTCTAAAATAAACGCTACCCCCATCACCACCATCGCCGCCGTCTGGTCCGCCCAATTCAATATATTTTTCACGGCGAAAACTAAGACAACCGTTACCCCCTTTACCGGCGTCCACCCTGATAGATGCTTCGTCTACGAATCTCATAATGGCTTCACCCTAACGCGAACTACCGATAAAAAAAAACCCTGCCAATGACAGGGTTTTTTGAACCTTGGCCAACAATCAGGCCTCTGCCACCACCGTTACAAATTTACGTTGCTTGGGGCCTTTGGTCACGAATTGAATGACGCCAGCTGCCTTAGCGAACAATGTGTGGTCTTTTCCGCAGCCTACGTTGGGGCCTGCATGAAAGCGCGTCCCGCGCTGTCGAACGATAATGTTGCCAGGCTGTACTACCTGACCACCGTAGAGCTTCACGCCGAGTCGTTTTGATTCCGAATCGCGTCCGTTTCTAGTACTTCCGCCTGCTTTCTTATGTGCCATTGCCGCTAGCCTCCAACAATTTCTTTAATTTTCACTTCGGTATACCACTGACGGTGACCTGCCTGCCGACGGTAATGCTTACGACGCTTCATTTTGATGATCGTGATTTTCGAATGCCGGCCATGGGTCACGACTTCTGCCGAGACCTTGCCCCCTTCAACATAGGGCGCGCCTATTTTGATATCGGCCCCATCACCCACCATCATGACCTTATCAAAATCGATTGTTTCACCCGCTTCAGCCTTCACTTTTTCGAGTCGAAGGACTTCACCTGGCTCTACCCGGTGTTGTTTGCCACCACTTTCTATTACAGCGTACATATCTTTAACCCTAACGATTGATCCCAGCGTCTGCCGAGCCTGTATTTTAAAGCCGCGAGGTCTTAACGCGCTCGAGACTTTCTACTTTCTGAAAAAATTCCCTGTTTGAATTCGACAGCTCATTGACCCTTACCGAGCAAACTGAAACCGTTAGATTCTAAACCGGTCCCTCTCGCGTTGGCATTGAAGGCCTTTTCTAACCCCTTGAACCGCCTCTGAATTTTTGCTTTATCGGTCCCTAGACTTAACCTTTAAACGACTTTCTGTTCGACTGTACCGTTGGCTCATCCCGCTTTTATAACCGAGATAGACGTGTCCAACTTTTGGCTACACAAATTGGCTACACAAACCCAGCACAGACCTCGTTTTCAGGACGCGCAATGATAAGCGAACTCAAACTCGATAGCAATACGAGATTTCCGGGTTTGGCCTTGACAGGCAGGAACCTCTGACCATAGCATTTGCCCCTCTTAAACCCTGCAAAAAGCCCGCCCAGCATGCTCCAACCGATATTTGAAGCCGTTCGTGAAGATTTTGAAGCGGTTGATGCGCTCATTATCGAAAGCTTGAACTCCGACATCCCTTTGGTTGAAGAAATCTCGGCGTACATCATTAAAGCCGGCGGCAAGCGCCTCAGGCCCTTACTCGTCCTATTGGCGGCCCGCGCTAGTGGCTACAAAGGCTCAGAGCATATTAAGCTCGCTGTCATTATTGAATTTCTACATACGGCGATGCTGCTCCATGACGATGTTGTCGACAATTCATCTCTTAGGCGCGGCAGAGCGACTGCCAATGCGACTTGGGGCAACGCCGCCAGCGTGTTGGTTGGCGACTTCTTGCACTCACGCGCCTTCGAAATGATGGTTGAGATCGGCAACCTAGACGTTATGGGCCTGCTGTCCAAAGCGACCAATGGCATTGCTGAGGGTGAGGTTCAGCAACTCATGTATCTTCGGGATCCCGAGATTACAGAGACAATTTATCGCGAGGTGATCTACCGAAAAACGGCGTTATTGTTTGAAGTCGCTGCGCACTCGGGCTCAGTCCTTGCCAATGCAAACGAGACCACAAGGCGTGCACTCAATCACTTCGGCAAACATCTTGGGATCGCCTTTCAACTCATGGACGATCTCCTCGACTACGATGGCACGACCTGTGATCTTGGTAAAAATATCGGGGATGATTTGGCAGAAGGCAAGATGACCCTGCCGCTGATCGTCGCGTTACGACAAGGCTCAGAGCAAGATGCCGCGTTGATCCGATCCGCTGTTAACAACCCAGGCACGGCGGACGCGCTGCCCGCCATTCTCAAGGCTGTCGATACCTCTGGCGGGTTGCAGTACACCCTTGAACAAGCCCTTGCCCAAAGAGGCCTGGCTCTGGATGCGCTTTGCGCTCTGCCTGACAGCCCGTTCAAACAGGCTCTGATCCAATTGATCGAATTTTCGGTAAACCGACAAACTTAAACACCCTGATCCGAGTTGTATTATAATTTCGCCACGTCGGGGTGTAGCTCAGCCTGGTAGAGCACTGTCTTCGGGAGGCAGGGGTCGTGAGTTCAAATCTCGCCATCCCGACCAAAACACCAATCCTGCATTCTTGGCGGGCTTGCCGCAGCCGTGTAGACTTCAACCTCGTCATTTTCAAATTCTCCGGAGAGTCTCTATGTCCAGCACCACCGATCAAGCGCTTAGCCCAGCAGCAGCAGAAATTGCCGAGCTCATTCGACGCTCTCGAGCGGCTCAACACGCGATAGAACATTACACTCAAGAGCAGGTGGATGACCTGATCCGAGCCATGGTCTGGTCCGTTGCCCGTCCGGGCGTCGCCGAAGACATCGCTCAATTCACCGTCGATGAAACCCAACTTGGCAACTACGCCGGCAAGTTCCTTAAGATTCAGCGAAAAACTCGGGCAACGTTGATGGATATCATCCATGACCAATCCGTTGGCATCCTTGAAGAAGACGTCGAGCGAAATCTCATCAAAATCGCAAAACCGATGGGCGTTATTGGCGCACTCTCGCCATCGACCAATCCTGAGGCCACCCCGGTCATTAAAGCCATTCATGCGGTGAAGGGCAGGAACGCGATTATCGTGGCCCCTCACCCAAGAGCCAAACTGACCAATAAGAAAATTTGCGATCTCATGCGCGCCGCCCTCGAAAAACTCGGCGCGCCCGCGGATCTTGTTATTGGCATCGAGACCCCCAGCTTAGAACTGACAAACGAGCTGATGCGACAATGTGATCGAGTCCTCGCCACCGGCGGCGGTGCAATGGTGACCGCGGCTTATTCAAGCGGGACGCCAGCACTGGGCGTCGGCGTCGGAAATGCTGTCATAACGGTTGATGACACTGCTGACTTAGACGATGCTGCGACGAAAATTCATCTCTCTAAGACGCTGGACCTCGCGGCCTCCTGCTCTTCTGATAATTCCGTCATCCTGGTTGAGTCAATCTACGATGACATGGTTGCCAAACTGCAAGCTAAGGGCGGCTACCTCTGCAACGCTGAAGAAAAGCATAAGCTTCAAAAGACACTTTGGGATGACGAAGGCCACTTCAATACGACGATTGTTGCGCAAACGGCTGCAAAAATAGCCGAGATGGCCGGCCTAACGGTACCGGAAGGCACAGAATTTTATATTGTTATTGAATCGGGCTGGGGTGCTGAATTTCCATTTTCAGGCGAAAAACTTTCAGTCATTATGGCCTTGTATCGAGCCTCAGACCTTGATCATGCCATCGAACTGACCAACAACATTCAAAGCTACCAAGGCCAAGGCCACTCCTGCGGTATTTATTCCAGCAGCGATGACAATATTATGAAACTCGCTAACGCCACCCGAACCTCACGCGTGATGGTCAACCAGCCTCAAGCAGCGTCCAATAGCGGCAATCTCTGGAACGGCATGCGCCAAACCTTTTCATTGGGTTGCGGCTCTTGGGGTGGCAACGGAACAAACAACAACATTTCTTGGCGCGATCTGATCAACGAGACCTGGATTTCCAAACCGCTGATCAAATCAAAAGAGCTGCCCTCTGATACAGAATTGTTTGGCGATATCATCGAAAAGCTCGGCTGAACGCACAACGCGCCCTGGGATAGCCTCACTTGAGCCTATCCCAGCGCCTGTCACACCTAGGCGCAGTAAGAGGGTCTTTCGGGACTTGCTGCGATCACGCCGCAACTTTCCGGGCGTCTTTGAGCAGCCGCCTAAGTGAGATAACAGACTGATACCCAAGACTGTGGCTAATTTGAGCAAGGTCGTCATCTTTTAATAATCTAAGCCCTGCCTCCTGAATCCGAAACTGCGCCAATAACCGGGAAAATGACTGGCCTTCGGCCTTTAATCGTCGCCGTAAGGTCGATTTTTCAGTGTGGAGCGCCACCGCAACCGAAACCATGTCCAGCGGCACGCCGGCAGCACAATGATCAATCAATACTTTAATCACTCGATAGGTTGCGGACTGCTGCTTAAGCCGCAGCCCCATGAGCGGCTCTATAACCGATCGGGTAATGACCTCCCAGCTTTCACTGGCGGCTGGATTTTTTAGCTCTAAAATGGCGCGATCAAATACCACTTCCGATGCGCCAATTAACTCACGACAAGCTGAGGGCTCGCAAGCAGCCAATTGCTTGATCGTTTGAGGGCGCCCCGATAACACTACAGACCGCACCAGATTTTGATTGCCAACCAGCCTTGGAAACCCCAATGCCAACTGCTGTACTAGCATCAAGTGCTGCCATTCTGCCAAGGCCACAATCGGGTAGATGGTGACACTGACCGTTTCTAACCTTTTTTGTAGCGAAAAAATAAACGCACTCGAGTCAAGTAAGCTCAACCGGGCACCGGAACTGAGTACCTCATCAAAGGTCGGCGCAGCGGCGCAAAGTGTCCAGACGGTCGGGGCATACTGAAACGAGTCTTTACCCCAGAAACGTCCCCATTGTCCTGGCAGCAGCTGGCATTGAATTGCCTGATGCAGCGCACTGAGATCCCGTGGGCTGATCCTTTCAGGCAACGCATCAATCGATGCGGAGCTAGACACTCTGTCAAACCAAGCCATTGGGCGGCCTAATCTTTTCGATAAAGCGCCTAAAGCAATGACAGATGGACCAAAATACCAATCGTTATTACATGCCTTAGTGTTCGACATAGCTCAATTACATCCTGTATTCACAACCGTGCTTGGCTCAAACGCTTTATTGATCAAGCCATATTTTGGACCCATTACGGGCCCCATCCTATTGAATCAAGCGGCTATAACCTAGCGATTGCGCAAAACGGATGCAAAAAGAACAATCTGCACCTCTTTTTGTCACATCAGGGCGGATATCGTGGAACTGGCTATATAATGCTTTTTTAACCCATGAAAAAGGATTTTCGTGAGCAAAATAACATTTATTATCGTTGTTTTAGCACTCTTGGCACCCTGCGTACTGAAGGGTGCCTCGATTAAAACCATTAAAACATTGGCAACCAACCCCCACCAAAAGGGCGTTCAACTCTTAACCAAAAAGGGCTACCAATGCCAAACTTCCAGCGAGGTACAGACCTTAAACTGGCACTGCTTAAAACAAGAAAAAGAAATCTCTTTTACCCAATCGGCTATCTATACCAACTGCGACGCCCTTAACCTTTGCCACTTAGGCACGCAGGCAGCCCTGCGCAGCTTGTTTAAAGGCGAGCCAAGAGCTATCAAGACCTTTAGTGTTCATGGTCACATAGAATCCATACGCTGGCACTGCCTAGAACCCGACAGTGGCACCCTCACCATCTGTCTGAGCAGCCAAAACAGCCCGTATCAGCAAGATCGACCGGGCGTCGGCTGGCCAAATCAATTAACCGCCAAACGTTAAACCTCATTCAATCAACGAACGTCAACGGTGACAACATTGACGCCGCGAAACGGGCCCGCCACTCCGGCGCCCCTCGCGGCGCTCAGAACGAGACTCATTCTTGTTTTATTTCGCCTACTGACCTTGACCGGCACTTGTTGGACTGCTTCTCGAGATAACGCCACAACGCCTTAGCTCGGATCGCCTCGCGGTTACCCAATCAACAGGTCACACCCATTTTGATCCGCTGAAGGATAGCAACTCTCTCAGCCGTGGAGGCCTGCGCCCAAGCCTCTATCTCATCGACAGATCGACCACACCCGAGACAGGTAAGCCCATCTAGCGCACAAACGCCTATACAAGGCGATTCAATGCTTTCATTCGCTGGCCTATTCATGCGCGTGACGCCCGCTCTGCGCGCTTACCAAATCTTCGACCGAGCAGGCGCTCGGTCCATTGATAACCAACACGATTTAACCTTTTGCGGCTTTACGCTCTTTGGCATCTTTAATGACATCTTCAGCGACATTTCTAGGCGTTGGATCATAATGACTGAACTCCATTGAAAACTGACCACGACCAGAGGTCATCGTTCGAAGGTCACCAATATAACCAAACATTTCAGATAGGGGCGCTGACGCCTTCACCCGAACACCTGTCGGACCAGGCTCTTGTCCTTGAATCATGCCGCGACGACGGTTCAAGTCTCCAATCACGTCACCCACATGGTCTTCTGGCGTGAACACATCGATTTTCATGATGGGCTCCATGATTTGAGGCGCCGCCTTGGGCATCGTTTGCCGATATGCCGCCCTGGAGGCAAGCTCATAAGCAATCGCGGACGAGTCAACAGCGTGGAAAGCACCATCAATCAGCGTCAACTTCACATCCAAACAGGGGTACCCTGCAAGTGGACCTTCCTCAAGGCAGACTCGAAAGCCCTTCTCGACCGCTGGCCAAAACTCTCGCGGCACGTTGCCCCCTGTGACAACCGATTCGAAGATATACCCTGTGCCTGCTTCTGCTGGCTCAACCGCGTAGTCGATTTTTGCAAACTGACCCGAGCCGCCGGATTGCTTTTTATGGGTGTAGCTGTCTTCGACGCGCTGGGTAATCGTCTCTCTATAGGCAACCAAGGGCTTGCCCACAACCACGTCAACGCCATGGGTTCGCCGAAGGATATCAACCTTAATATCCAGATGTAACTCGCCCATACCTTTAATGATTGTCTCACCAGACTCTTGATCGGTTTCCATATGGAAGGAGGGATCTTCTTGAATCATTTTCGATAACGCCAGTCCCATCTTTTCAGCACCACCCTTATCTTTGGGCGAAATCGCGATGTAAATAACAGGCTCCGGAAAGACCATCGGCTCGAGGGTTGCAGGGTTCTTTTGATCGGCAAGTGTATGTCCCGTTTGGGTATTCTTAAGACCAATCAGTGCAACGATATCACCCGCTTCTGCTGAGTCTCGCTCGATCCGCTCATCGGCATGCATCTCAACAATCCGACTGATCCGCTCCGTTTTACCCGTAAAAGTATTCAGGACCGTATCGCCCTTCTTCAACTTTCCTGAATAAACCCGCGTAAAGGTCAGCGCGCCGAACCGATCGTCCATAATTTTAAAGGCGAGCGCGCGCAACGGCTTACTGGCATCAACCAAAGCCAGACCACCCGTTGGGTTGCCTTCAATGTCGACTTCTTCTTGGGGCTCAACTTCCGTTGGATTCGGTAAATAATCAACGACCGCGTCTAAGATATTCTGAACGCCCTTGTTCTTGAATGCGGAACCGCAATAGGTTGGGAAGAAGTTCAGCCCAATTGTGCCCAACCGGATGCATCGCTTAAGCTCATCAATGGACGGCTCAACGCCATCTTCCAGATAAGACATCATAAGGTCTTCGTCCATCTCGATGGCTGCTTCGATCAACTTTTCACGATACTCTGCAACCAGTTCCACCATGTCCTCAGGGACATCAGACACTTCGTACTTCAAGGGATCGCCCGAATCATCCCAGATGTACGCCTTCTGAATAAGGACATCAACCACACCCTTGAAATGTTCTTCAGTTCCAATGGGGAGCGTCATCACCAAAGGATTCGCAGCAAGCACAGTGCGGACCTGATCGACCACGCGGTAGAAGTCGGCACCCATGCGGTCGAGCTTATTCACAAAAATAATCCGCGCAACTTCCGATTCATTGGCATACCGCCAATTGGTTTCAGACTGCGGTTCAACGCCACCCGAGCCACAAAAGACACCAACCCCGCCATCTAGAACCTTTAAAGACCGGTAAACCTCGATCGTAAAGTCAACGTGGCCCGGCGTATCAATGATATTCAGCCGATGATCCTTCCAAAAAGTCGTCGTTGCAGCAGACTGAATGGTAATGCCCCGCTCCTGCTCCTGATCCATAAAGTCAGTGGTTGCCGCACCATCGTGCACTTCACCAATCTTGTGGATCTTCCCAGTAATGTTCAGGATTCTTTCTGTGGTGGTGGTTTTGCCCGCATCAACATGGGCAAAGATTCCAATATTTCTATATAGGCTTAAGTCTGTCATGGTACTTTCTCTTACATTAGAGGGGCGTGGGGGCGTAAAAACCGCGAGATCTTATCCTTTGCTGGCCTTAGAATCCAGCTTTAGCGCTGGTTTTTCATTGTACCGGATAAAAGGTGATTTCTCTTATACGGTTCATACCACGCATCACGCCTTATCCTTGCGCCTGACAGGTCTCGGCAAGACCATGATCGATCGCTGGCTAATGGCGTTAGAACACTATTGGACGCCGCTCAACGCTTAACCTTAAGCGGCGCTAGCGCCTTGCCGAACCCTTCACTTTAAGCATGACCACTTTAGCAAAGGCTAGCTTGAGAAAGCCGGGGGACCACTGCATCCCGGCGCAAGGCTTGCCGCTGCATTGCGTGCAGGGGCAAGCCTTGCACTCGGCAAGCAAAATCCGCTTCATTTTCAACCGGAATGTTCAACGCCGATCGAGCACTTGATTTGATCAGCACGACACGCGTCAACACAACACAACATAAACAGAGCCGCCAATCGCCTCTTGAAATGACTAGATCAGAATTTTTACGCCCGGTAATCGCCAGTTATTGGGTAATTACCCCTATTTAATAACATAATAAATTAATATATTGGGGATATATTTTAAATTATGATTTATAAGAAGATTTATTAAAAATAAATTTTAAAATAGATTAAAAGCTATTTAACTATTAATTTAATGCTATTTAATAATACTGGACCCTTAATTTGACCTTTCCCCATCATTAGTCCCACTTTGATGATGAGATTTAGCAACTTTAAGCCGCTTGTTGAGCAAACTCAACCGGCGATAAATAGTTCAGTGAGCTGTGTGGGCGTTCGTGGTTATAGTGGTGACGCCATTGATCAATTATGTCTCGGGCTGCGTCCAGCGATCTGAACCAGTGTGCATTCAGGCACTCTTTACGGAACTTGCCATTGAGGCTTTCAACGAATGCATTTTGCGTCGGCTTGCCTGGTTGGATAAAGCCGAGCTTCACGCCAGTTTCTTGCGACCAAAAGAACATCGCCTTACTGGTGAATTCGGTTCCGTTGTCGCAGATAATCGTCTTAGGTCGCTGCCGCTCTAGGATCAGATCGTCTAAAAACCGCGCTACTTGACGGCCAGAGATAGATATTGAGACCAACTGTCCAACCATCTCCCGATTGTAGTCGTCGACTACATTTAACACCCTAAAGCGCCTTCCGTTAGAGAGTTGATCAGCCACAAAGTCCATAGACCAGCGCTGATTGACCTGATTAGGCACCTCCATTGGCATCCGAGGTCTTTGTAGCTTCTTCCTAGCCTTGGTGCGCACTTGAAGCCCCTCTTCTCGGTAGATACGGTAGGTCCGCTTTTTATTTACAACGAATTTGTCCTTCTTCAAAAGGGCATGCAGAAACAGATAGCCGTATGACGAGTGTCTAGCTGCCAACTTCAACAATCGTTCGCGGAGTTTGGCATCGTTAGGAGGGCAAGCACGATAGGCATAGGCGCTGCGACTGATGCCCGCTAGGCGACAAGCCGTTCGCTGACTGAGAGAGCTGTTCTCAATCATGTATTTAGCCGCCTGCTTGCGCGCAGCCGGCTTTACCACTTTTTTGAGAGAACATCCTTCATCGCATCGACTTCGAGTAACTTCTCGGCGAGGAGACGTTTGAGTTTGTTGTTCTCCTGCTCCAGCTCACGGAGCCGCTTAGCCTCGTTTACCTCAAGACCGGCATACTTACTGCGCCAGTTATAAAACGTGCCTGAAGAGATGCCTAGGCGACGACAAATGTCGTCCACCTTGGCGCCTGCCTCGTGCTCTTTGATCGCGGTAATGATTTGTTCTTCGCTGTAACGCTTCTTCATAGTGAGATCTCCATCCCGTTAGGTTAATTGGAAATCTCATCGTCGTCATGGTCTAGTTTATTGGGGAAAGGTCACAAATAACAAGGACCCGATGATACCTATCACACCCAAAAAATTTGCTATTCCTGTAAAAGATATTGTTAACATTGGTTTAGATTTCATAGGTCTCCGCCGCTAATTGATTACTTTAGAATTTCAGTTTCCCGCACCACGATCGAAGTCTTCCAACAAAGGAATATGAGCCCCTCCTCGCATTACGAAACTTTGCCTTGAAGACGAACAAGGTCCCGCTCCTAATGATTCTGCGCCACTTAAACGAAGGCTGACCTTATTTTTAACATTGCCAAGAATATCTTGTGCACAATTATCATTAACATTAGATACCAAACCTCCGCAAAGCAGCCTGATTCTTTCCTCTTCAATATCTGATAAACGACTACCGTCAACGGCTTTAACCCATAAGTCAGCATAAGTAAGCATCTCGCTTCGTATTATTGATGATCCTTCATACCCGCGATTAAGCGCTTCCATTTCGGCTAGCTGATTAGAGATGCGTAATTCATAAGCGATAAAGACTAAAGATATCAGTAAAGCTAACCCGCCCAGAATTTGCATAATCCGATCAAAATTCATTTCTTATTCTTAAAATCGAGTCTTTATTTTTTTGTCTTTACTGAAGTTGGTATGAGCTCATTGCTATGTAGAATGTTTCATCTATCCAGGAATACCGAAGGCCCATCAAGCATAGAGCTAATATGAATCTCAAATTCAGGCGGTGATCCAAAAAGGGTAGTTTTATTCCTAAATTCATCTTCCCAAAGAGAGCGCGCAAGTGCGCTAGCACTTATATGATGTCTGAACGGTAGGATAGTTCTAGTCAAAAGTTCCTCTCCGATAATCCCAGCTTGATATTGCACAAAAGCTAATTCAGACTGCCTTTGTAGCATTCTCCAATATGCGGTGTATTGTTCCTGTTCCAAATTTGTTAATTTTTCATTGTTTAGAGCGGCGATTCGGATCCGGCTCACTTCTGCTGAGGTAAGTAAAACGGCATTGAAATTTGCGATCTGCTCAACTAACGCCTGATAGGCAGCATCTTTAGCTATTTGTTGATTCTGCCTCAGTTCAATGCCTACAAAGATGAGTGAACCAATAATGCCAAGTGCGCCTAGGAAATTAGCAATTCCAGTTAGCGATATTGTTAACGGTGATTTATTAGACATTTTTTTACCTTTTAAAAGCGTTATCTCTTTCTGAATCTTCGCTTCATAAGCACTGCAACAGTGCAAATGATGATCGCGGAGTCGACTATAATGCCACAGCATCCTACTGCTTTGATGTTCATGGCCTATGGTAAGGATAAATC
>ENA-OQVM01001124-OQVM01001124.1-marine-metagenome-genome-assembly--contig:-NODE-1124-length-36948-cov-6.479808_pt1 | contig 36948 bp, 25 predicted proteins | sample MGYA00237776_ERZ505498 | MGnify/ENA primary metagenome ERZ505498 (study PRJEB26159, sample SAMN06265151) | marine metagenome | isolation source: Helgoland LTER site | place: Germany:Helgoland, sampling...
CAACGTCATCCCAATGCGGAGATTGTCGCACTTTGTCAAAGAAATGAGGATAGCCTGAATAAAGTCGCTGATCAGTACAGTATCGCAAAAAGGTTTACCGATTATTCGGAATTACTAGCGGACCCGGAAATTGATGCGGTCCATATCAACACCCCGATACCCCACCATGCTGAAGCCACCTTGCAGGCTATGCGTGCGGGAAAGCATGTTGCCTGTACCGTACCCATGGCAACTTCAGTCGAAGATTGTGAGGCTATTGTCAAACTCTCTGCCGAGAGCGGCATGAAGTATATGATGATGGAGACCGTGGTTTATGCCCGGGAATTTCTTTATATGAAAGAACTTTACGATAATGGTGAATTGGGCAAACTGCAGTTTCTCAAGGCGAGCCACCAGCAGGATATGGACGGTTGGCCTGGATACTGGCCCGGCCTTCCACCGATGCATTATGCCACGCATTGTGTCGGTCCAGTTCTTGGATTGGGAAGACACGAAGCAGAATATGTCAGTTGTTTTCCAAGCGGAACTATTCGTGAGGAAATGCATGGTCATTATAATTCTCCTTTCGCTGTCGAGACTACTCATTTAAAATTTCGCAACAGCGATCTGAGTGCCCAAGTCTATCGTTCTCTCTTTGATGTGGCCCGACAATATCGGGAAAGTTTTGAAGTCTACGGATCCGATAAAACGGTGGAATGGCCCCTAATCGAGGGCGAACCGCTTGTTGTGCATACCGCGAAAAAACCGGAACCACAGATTCCCGAAAAAGTAGAATGTCCAGACTTTGCCAAGTTATTACCGAAAGAGATTGCACCATTTACCACTGGTGGGGTTTATTCAAATGAGGACGGAGAGGAACACTTGAGCTTTACCCAAGGAGCTGGACACGGCGGTTCGCATCCACACTTGGTCCATCAATTCATAGAACTGGTCCGTGGAGAAGGGGAGGGTTATCCCAATGCGGTTCAGTCTGCCAATATTACGCTCACCGGTATTCTCTCTCACGAGTCGGCTCTCAAGGGAGGAGAGATTATTCGCCTCCCTGAATGGAGTATGAGTTCCTGATTCGGTCAGACTCTCCTTAGGAATTCCCTCCAAAGTTGCTGAACTGGTTAGAGTCCCTTTGGATTCGCCCTATAATATAAATCATAATTAAAATGCAAATGTCTGTCCATATCTTCAAACGAACTTGTTTGCTGAGTTTAAGTTTCTATTTTCTGTCTCTGCAGTTGCAGGGAAATGCGCTCAATTCTCAATTTAATCATATCTTCAAAGCCATGACGCACCTCGAAGATTCTACGGTACAGGCTTCCATGCTTCGTGGTACCCTCGCCGGACTTTCCGGCAAAAGGGATCTTGTGGCTCCTGCTTCCTGGAAAGCCTTGCGAAATAAACTGGTTCGCTCCAAGGATCCGGAAGTCGTTAAGTTAGCTGGACAGTTAAGCCAGATTTTTGGCGATCTTTCAGTAAGTGCGGATGATTTGAAACTTGTCTTGAATAAGGACGCCCCCCTTGAAGATCGAAAAGAAGCCCTTACTGGTTTGGTTGCGATGCGATTCAAGGAGCTTCCGAAAAACCTGAAATCATTGCTTGGGACGAATTTGAAGATCGATGCGATTCGGGCCTATTCTTTTTTCGATTACCCAGATGCTCCCAAGGAGTTGATTTCCGAATATGATCAGTTTGATACTGTTGCCAAACGGGCAACGATTGAGACTCTCGCTTCTAAACAATCCTACGCCAAGTCATTACTCGAAGCTTTACGAACCGAAAAGATTGCCAAAGCGGAGATTCCGAATTACACCGCACGCAGTTTACAAAATATGCTGGGTGGTTCCTTCGATAAAATCTACGGGAAGATTGTGGAAATGGGGGAGCTCTCCAAGATCGACAAAAATCCGGTCAAACCGATACCCGATGGTTTTGCAGGAGCACGCCGCATTGTGGTCGGTGTTTTACCAGGTCTTAAGTTTAACACCGATCGTATCCTTGCAAAAGCAGGTGAAAAAATCGTCTTTGTTTTTCCAAACGACGATTCCAGCGGCATGATGCACAATCTGGCCATCATCACTCCCGGTTCAAGACAGACCGTAATGGACGCTGCAGTAAGAATGGGCGCGGCAGGCCTTAAGAAAAACTTCATACCGGAAATCCCCGAGCTACTTGCATCTACACCCCAGGTTGCTCAGGGGATGAAATACACTCTTTACTTCTCCGTGCCAGACGAGCTTGGAGACTACCATTTTATCTGCACCTACCCCGGTCATGGATTAGTCATGCAGGGAACTTTCGCTGTTCAATAACCCAGCCCGAAAACCTTACCTACTTATGAAGTCCAAAGGCCTGCTCCAAACAATACAAATGAAACTAATTTCTCGATCTTCTCGCCCACATGCTAGTCGAAAAACAAGCACCATTACCATGAAAACTATTCTTTGCTCACTGATTTTTCCATTTTTGCTAGTCTCTACTTTTGGTGCGGTTAAGACCAGCAACGCACCCTTTCTCAAGCCGGATGAAGCCATCACCAACATGAAGGTTCTGAAAGGTTTTGAGGTCAAGGCCTTCGTGTCTGAGCCCGACATCGGGGAAGCCATTGCTTTTTGTTTTGATTTTCGGGGACGTCTTTGGACCTTGGAGAATTACAATTATCAAACCCGAAAAGCCCACAGTTCGGACAAAAGGAACCGCATTCAAATTTTTGAAGATACAGATGGGGATGGCGTGTTCGATAAGAAGAAGACTTTTACAGAAAACCTCACATTCAGCTCCGGTTTCGCGGTGGGTATGGGCGGCGTATATGTTGGCATGCCCCCGGAGTTAATTTTTATTCCTGATGCAGATGGAGATGACATACCAGATGGTCCACATGAAGTTCTCTTAGACGGTTGGGGTATTCAGGACCGGCATGAAACTCTGAACAGTTTCATTTGGGGCCCGGATGGCTGGCTGTATGGTTGTCATGGTGTTTTCACCCAGTCGCGTGTAGGTCGCCCCGGTGATAAGGATGAAGACCGGCAATTTATTGATGGTGGCATTTGGCGCTTCCATCCGCAGTCCAAGGAATTTGAAGTCTTTGCTGAGGGCTTATCCAATCCCTGGGGTTTTGATTTCAACGACATGGGGCAGGGCTTTGCCACATGTTGTGTAATCCCTCATCTCTTCCATGTCGTCCAGGGGGGTGTTTATCACAAACAAAGCAAACAGAATGTAAACCTTTTTGTATACGATAATATCAAGACCATCCGCGACCATGTACACAAGTCGGCTCATGGCGGAGCTCGTTTCTACTTAGCTGATGTTTTTCCTGAAAAGTACCGGGATCAACTTTTCATGTGCAATATTCATGAACATGCGGTCTTGATCGACTACATGGTTCCCAAGGGGTCGAGTTTCATCGGTAAGCATGGAGATGACTTTTTGCTCGCAAATGATTTGGCCTGGGTCGGATTCAGTGTCGAGACCGGTCCGGATGGAGGAATCTACATTTTGGATTGGCACGATCAAAATATTTGTGGAACTGAGATCAGGTTTGCTAATTCCGCACGGGTCTATCGGATTATGCCCAAAGGAGTGAAAGGTCCCGAGGCCTTCGACCTGGAAAAGCTTAGTGATGTCGAACTGGTTGAGATGCAGGCTCATTCCAACGACTGGTATGTTCGTCAGTCCCGCACCATTCTCCACCACCGCACCATTTCTGGAAACCTCAATAAGTCTTCCGTTCATGGCAAACTCAAATCTATGTTGACGAATGCCGAGACCGTTGGGAAACGCCTGCGTGCCCTGTGGGCCCTTCACGTGACCGACGGGATTACTCAGGAACATGCCCTTTCCCTGCTCGATGATTCCGAACAGTACATTCGGGCCTGGACCATTCAATTGCTAGCAGAAGACAAAAATCCTTCCGAAGTGATTCGTTCAAAATTTGCGGAAATGGCCAAATCGGAAAAGTCGCCTGTCGTCCGACTCTACCTGGCCAGTGCCCTCCAGCGTATGCCCTATGATCAGCGCTGGAATATTTTGGAATCCTTATCCCAATACGCCGAAGACAAGGAAGATAATAACATTCCCCGTATGCTTTGGTTGGCTTTGGAGCCCATGGTTCTCAAACATCCTCAAAAAGCATTGCAGTTGGCTTCTGGTTCCGCACTTCCCCGGTTGCAGGAGTTCACGCCCCGCAGACTTCTGGGGGGCCAGACGGTTCATAAATCTAACCAACCGCAGTCCTCAAAATCAAACCTAGCCAATTGGCAAAAACTGATTCAAAAAACGGCTCAGAAATTCTCCATTAATGGCTCAGGAGAAGGTGGAGTTGTTCGCTTCGACAGCTTTCGTAATAAAACTGCTGTCCGAACTCATCCTATATGGAAGAGAGTGCCGTCGGTCTTAAGTCGCAAGGTAAAAATAGATGAAGACATGAAAACGGTTTTGAGTGCCACCGTCAGTCACCACCCCCATGGGGACTGGGAATTGCGCGTGAAAGTAAACGGAAAGATTATTTCCAAGGCCGAAGTTTCTTCCAAGACCGTGATCGATGAATGGCTTACCCATGAAGTGGACCTGTCTTCCTACGCGGGAAAGGAAATCAATGTTCAATTGGAGAATTATCCTACGGATTGGCGTAATGAGTGGGGATACTGGCATGAGGTCAAAGTAAGCACGGTACCCCTTGCTTCCCTCAAAAATTCAGCGGGTCCCCCAAAGAAAAAGGTGGTCTTTATTTCAGGTAAGCCCAGTCACGGTTGGATGAAACACGAACATCGGGCGGGTAATATGATTCTTGCTAAACGGTTGAACAAGTCGGGTCTGCCCATCGAAGCCGTTGTCTTGGAAGACATCGGGTATCCCAAGGATAAATCCGTTCTCGAGGATGCCTCCACCATCGTGGTCTTTTGTACCGGACACGGGAATCACTTACTCAACCCGAAGCTTAAGGAATTTGATGCCTTGATGAAAAAAGGAATTGGAGTGATCATGATTCACTGGGCGACCGAAGCGGTTAGCGGAGCTCCCGGTGATAAGTTTATTGAATGGATGGGTGGATTCTGCGATCTCAACTGGTCGGTCAATCCCCACTGGAAACCAAACTTCAAGCCCCGTACTCATCCAATTTGGAACGGTGTGCAACCCTTCAGTGTGGATGATGAATGGTATTACCATATGCGTTTCGTAGAAGATCGAACTGGATTCACTCCCATTCTCACCGATGTTCCGCCCATGGAAACCCTGAAGCGACCCGATGGCATGCGCAGTGGCAATCCGGCGGTGCGTAAGGCGGTCGCCAGCGGTGAGAGCCAACATGTTGCCTGGGCTTATGAGCGACCTTCGGGTGGTCGGGGTTTTGGTTTCACCGGCGGACATAATCATGTCAGCTGGCAGGACGACAATTATCGGAAGGTCATGCTCAATGCGATACTTTGGACCGCTGGAATGGATGTTCCCAAAAATGGAGTGACTTCATCCTCTCCGGATCATATCGAGATCGAAGCCAACTTGGATCCGGTCATTAAGAAGAAAAAGAAGTCGTGAGAGCATTTGCACAATCCCTGCATTTTTTTCTTTGGGTATGGGTATTATCCGCAGATCAGCGTCCCAATATCCTCTTTTGCATATCTGATGATCAGTCCTATGCACATACTGGAGCGAACGGTGATCCCGTAGTCAAAACTCCCGCCTTCGACCGGGTGGCGAAGGAAGGGATTCGTTTTACTCATGCCTTTTGTGACGCTCCAACCTGCGGTCCTTCCCGGAGTGCGATTTTGACCGGGCAACCTATCTGGCGGTTGGAGGAGGCAGGTAATCTTTGGAGTACTTTGCCCAAGAAGTTCATCACTTACCCGGAGGTTTTGAATAAGGCAGGATATTCGGTCGGCTTCACCGGAAAAGGCTGGAGTCCCGGGCGACTTTCTGCGGGTGGTCGCGAATCCAATCCAGCAGGCAAGGAATTTAAGGATAAAAAGCTCAAGCCTTCGTTTAAGGCAATGAGGAACATCGATTATGCCGCCAACTTTGATGATTTTCTTGGGCAAGTAAAAAAGGATCAACCCTTTTGCTTTTGGTTGGGTACGAGTGAACCACATCGTGGATACGAGTTGGGAGCGGGTAAGCGTACGGGTAAGGATCCTTCCAAAGTGCTTGTTCCTGGAATCTTTCCTGACAATTCAATCGTTCGGAATGATATCCTCGATTATTATGTCGAGGTTGAACACTTTGACAAAATGGTCGCTCGAGCGATCCGTTCGCTCGAAAAGATTGGCCAATTGGAAAATACCATCGTTGTCGTCACAAGTGATCATGGGATGCCTTTTCCACGGGCCAAAGCCAGCCTTTATGACGCCGGTACTCGTGTTCCACTTGCCATTCGTTGGCCCCAGGGGATTCGAAAATCCGGTCGGGTTTCTCATGCATTGGTAAACTTGAGCGACTTGGCTCCAACTTTTTTGGAAGCCGCTGGCATATCAGTTCCAAAAATGATGATCGGTAAAGGACTCAAGGATGTTTTAAAAAATAAGCTAAAATTCAAAAGAGAGGCTGCCTTTATTGCCATGGAAAGACATGCCGGTTGTCGTGAGGGAGGAAAAGGATATCCATGCCGGGCGATTCGGACGAAAGATTATCTTTATGTTCGGAATTTTGACCCCGATCGTTGGCCTGCTGGTTCTCCCGAACGAAAGCATTGTGTGCGTCACATTCGCTTCGGCGAAGTGGATCCATCACCGACCAAGACGGTGATGATGGATGATCCTAAATATATCAAGTTTGCAGACCTTGCCTTTGGGAAACGTCCTGCGGAAGAACTCTACGATTTATCAAGCGATCCACACCAGGTACAAAACCTTGCCGATGCTAAGGAATTTCAGAAAACCCGAAACCTACTCAGACAAAAACTCGATGATCACTTAAAGAAGAGCGGAGACCCCAGACTCACCGGCAAGCCTGCATTATGGGATTATTATCCTTTTTATCGAGCACCCAAGTTTCCCGGTTGGAAAGTGGCTCCGATGCCTGCTGAATTTCAAAAAGCCCATAAAGTAAAATAATGAAAATCACTTCCACCCTGTTTCTTTTATCCATTGGATTTACTGTCTTTGGAAAGCCAAATGTTTTAATTATTATGACCGACGATCAGGGCTACCCCGAGATCTCTGCCCATGGAAATCCAGTCCTCCAAACTCCCAACCTTGATCGTCTACATGGACAGAGCCTGCGCCTGTCCGATTATCATGTCGCCCCCATGTGTACGCCCACGCGTGGGCAACTTTTGACTGGGTTGGATGCCGCCCGAAACGGAGCGGTCAATGTGAGTAGTGGCCGGGCCCTGATTCGGGCGGAAGTCCCCATTATGGCAAACTATTTTGGAGACGCGGGTTATTCGACTGGGGTTTTCGGAAAGTGGCACCTGGGGGCCAACTATCCCTACCGTCCACAGGACCGCGGTTTTCAGGAAAGTGTGTGGTATCCATCCTCCTCCATCCCTTCGGTTCCTGCCTATTGGGGAAACGATTATTTTGACGATGTCTACATGCACAACGGGAAGGAAAAACAGTTTAAGGGCTATTGCGCCGACGTTTTCTTTGATGAGGCCAAGCGATTCATGTCGGAATCTGCGAAAAAGAATAAACCATTTATGTGCTATCTTGCCACCAATACTCCCCATGGTCCCTTCATTCCTAAAGAAGAGGACCGAAAGGTGATTGCCGATGTGCTCGCCCAATCCAAGTTTGATTACCTGAACGACGGCTTAAAGAAGAGGCTCACCCTGTATTTAGGAATGATTCGCAATATCGATTGGAACATGGGCAAACTGATGAAGTTCCTGGATGATGAGAACTTGGCCAAGGATACCATTCTGATCTTCAAGACTGACAATGGAAGCCTGCTCGGTCCTCAGTATTTCAATGCCGGCATGCGGGGAAAGAAAACTGAGATCTGGGAGGGCGGACACCGGGTTCCCTGTTTCATCCGCTGGCCAAAGGGAAGTCTTGGAGAACCCCGCGACATTGATGGTCTTACTCAGGTACAGGACATTCTGCCCACGCTGCTTGATCTTTGCCAAATTAAGCCCAAGAAAAAGACCACCTTTGACGGCATAAGCCTAGCATCCGTATTCAAAGGAAAAAAGCAAGTGTCTGATGATCGACTCCTGATCATCAATTACAGCCGCATGCCTGGCTTTTCGAATTACCCTTCGCCCCATTCACAAACCCAGATGCGGGCCGATCAGGCGGCGGTGCTTTGGAAGAGATGGCGATTGCTGGAGGATCGCGAACTCTACGATCTGGAATCGGATCCTATGCAAAAGAAGAATGTGATTGAGGATCATCCCGAAGTGGTGGCGAAAATGCGCAAGCCCCTCTATGAATGGTGGGAGGGAGTCAAGGACTTGGCCAACGAAGTCCAGAATGCTGCCATTGTTGGTACCCAATACGAGAACCCAACCAAACTTTCCGCTACCGAATGGCTCGATGTCTTCGTTGACCAACAGGGACAAATCCGAAGGGGCGTACTGAAGAACGGCTATTGGTTAATTGATGTGGCAAGGGCAGGGGAGTACGAGATCGAGCTTAGGCGCTGGCCCAAGGAAGCCAACGGAACGATCAGCGGAACTTTGCCCGATGGCAGCGGCACGGCTTTACCTATCAACCAGGCCATGCTCTTTCTGAGCGGACACAATCACTTAAAAATTTCCGAAAAGAAGTCCTACCAGTTCGAGGGGTTGACCAAGAGAGTGAATCCAAAAGACAAAGGCGTGACCTTCACCATGAGCCTTAAGAAAGGCCCTACTGCACTGCATACCTGGTTCAAGGCAAAGGATGGAATCATGCTGAGTGCCTACTATGTCTATATGAACCGTAAAGGGATATGAATAAATATTTTTGGCTAAAAAACAGGGATTTCTGCAAATCAAAAAACAAAGATAGAAAGCCCTCAGTACGAGAGAAATAATGAAAATATTTATCAAAAGAATTTTTGCGGGAACTGCAAATATACTGTTTGTAATACAAATCTTCTACCCGCAAATAGCAAAGGCAGGAGAAAAGCCTCTAAAATCAAATATCGAAGTATCTGGAACCGCAATTACTGATACCCTTATTAAAGTTCCAGAAGATCTTTCTCAGGTAAGTAAGACTAAGCCGGTCAAAGCATTGGCGGATCGCGTCCGCGGGCATGTGAACAGTCAGCCGCTCCGATTTCCTAATCAGCACTGGGTTCGAGGCGCGTATTATGCGGGACTGATTGCCATGTATGAAAGCACGTCGGATCGTGCCTACTTGGATGATTGCATGAAATGGGGAAAGCAGGTTTCCTGGCGGATTAAGGAGCAGGGTGGCGGGCTTTATGAAAGCGGGGCCTATCCGCTGGTTTGCGGCCAGATTTGGTATGGTTGCTATCGGGCGAAGAAGGATGAGCTGATGATGCAGCCCACCCTTGCATTTCTCGAAGACCCAAAGGTTGAGAATCCCGTGTCCGCTCCGGGGAAATGGTATTTGGAAAACACGGGGCATCGATTTGTCGATGGGCTGTTTACCGCACCTCCACTATTCGTAATGCTGTATCAAATGACGGGGGATGCAAAATACGTGGATTGGATGGATGCCTGCTTTTGGGACGTGCACAAAGAAATCTTTGACCACGATGCGGGCCTGTTCTATCGGGATAAAAACTCAAAGCCCGAAATTCGAGTCAGCAAAAATGGGAAGAAAATACTGTGGTCCCGGGGTAATGGTTGGGCTTTTGGCGGGCTGACCCGAATCCTGAAACACCTCCCCGAGCATCATGCAAGCTATGCCCGCTATAAGGCTTTGTATATTCAAATGGCGGAGTCACTGGCAATGCGCCAACAAGCCGATGGGTTCTGGCGAAGCAACCTTGATGATCCTGAACAATATACCATGAAGGAAAGTAGTGGAACGGGGTTCTTCTGCTACGGCATCACCTGGGGAATCAATAACGGAATTCTTAATAGAGAGCGTTTTCTGCCTGTGGCAAGGAAGGCATGGACTGCGCTTGCTTCGGTTGTTAATGAAGCCGGCCAGGTCGGATGGAGTCAACCCGCGGGCGGTGGTCCCGGTAAAGTTGAGGAAGCAAACACCTCGAAATTTGGTACCGGTATATTCCTTCTAGCCGCTAGCGAAATTCATCTACTTTTTGCAAATGAAGGAAATAAACAATGAATAAGTTAAGTCTATTATGCCTGTTAACTATACTGAGTACAGGCTGTATCGGGGCGATTAAAGAGTACGACGTCTGTGTATACGGCGGTACGCCGGGCGGAATCACAGCCGCAATCTCCGCATCCCGTGAAGGAGCTTCGGTCGTGCTCCTGGAGCAGACCCGACACGTGGGCGGGCTGGCCACGAGCGGCTTGAACCGCGATGAATGCAACCACCTGGATCGCCCGACATTGGGTGGCCTTTGCGAGCAGTTTCTTGAAGAGGCTGTCAAACGAAGCGAAGGTAGGTGGACCGAGGGCAGTAGCCGTACCTGGCAGTCCGGAATCGCCGAGCGGGTTTTCCTCGAAATGCTAGAAGAAGCCGGTGTGGAGGTTCGATACGAGCAGTTTCTGGATCAGGTAGAGAAAGACGGCACCCGAATCACCGAGATTCGCGTTCAGGGCGGCGAGAGCTACCGGGCGAAAGTCTTCATCGATGCCACCTACGAAGGCGACCTGATGGCGAAGGCTGGGGTTTCCTATGCCATCGGGCGCGAGTCTGCGGAGCAATATGGTGAATCGATTGCCGGGGTTCGCTACCTCGACGACAAGGTCGCCATCTCGCCCTTCGATGACGAAGGTAAACTACTCTTTGGCGTGATGCCAGGCAAGCCGCCGGTGGCTGGTTCTGCGAGCGAGGTTCCGATCTGCTACAACGTCCGCCTGAATCTTACCACTGAGGAGGCCAATCGGGTACCGATCGAGAAACCGAGCAGCTACGACCCGATGCAACACGAATTGCTGGCACGCGCTCTCGAAGCGGGCTTGCTGAAAAACCTCACCTCCATTATCGGTATCTACCCAATGGGAGAAAGCAGTAAGCGGGAGCTGAATAATCGCCAGTTTTCAATCGTTTCCATGAGCATTCCGGGTGCACAAACTCCTTGGGCTGAGGCCAGTTTTGAAGAGCGGGAAGTGATTCACCAAAAATACCGGGACTATACCCACGGCATGCTCTGGTTCCTGAAAACGGATCTCCGGGTACCCGAGCGCATTCGCAGCGAGATGGCACCGTATGGGTTCTGTAAAGACGAGTGGGCCGACAACGACCATTGGCCCTACTATCTCTACATCCGTGCGGCCCGTCGTATGCAAGGGGAGATCATCCTCACGGAAGCCGATGTCATCGAAGATGTAGACAAGGAAGATGTGATCCATGTCGGCTCTCACTTCATCGACTGCCACCACGCGGCACGCTATGTTTCGGACTCCGGCCACATCATCAACGAAGGACGGATTTGGAAAGTGGGGACACGGTTCGACATTCCCTATCGCGCCATCACCCCAAAGGCTAGCGAGTGCTCCAACTTGTTAGTACCGGTATGTGCCTCGGCCAGTCATGTCGCCTTCTGCACCATCCGCTTGGAACCGACTTGGATGCAACTGGGCGAGGCGGCCGGGATCGCTGCCGTCATGGCCGCAAAGTTAGGGAAATTAGTACAGGAGGTTGATGTCAAATCACTGCAGGCTCGCTTGCTGGAGTTAGGTATACCCCTCGAGCATCCCGTAGGGCCGATGGCCTATGAAAAGAAGCGCGGCAAACCCAGAACGTTCTCGCCTGACGATGTGGTGAAGGAATTCTTCGCCAGTGCCGATAAGAATGGAGATGGAATGGCATCCCAGTCCGAATGGAATTCGGCGAGGCCCACATGGGAGTGGCTCTTTGATCCTATGGACAAAGACAAGAACGGACAACTCGACCGGGCCGAGTATAAAGCCTTCCAGGATTTCAAAAAGGAGAACGCTGACTGGCGAAAAACATTGGAATCTAAGTAACTCAAAATCGGTTAGATTCTTCGTTATGTTTTTTCCATGAGTCTAAATTTAAGAATTCGTTATCAATGATAAAACAAGAAACTAAATACTAGTTAAGAAAATATGAAAAAAATAATTTTTAGGTATCCATTCATTTTAGTTACTTTACTGCTTGGAATTTTTCCTCTTCATGCCGAGAAAAAACCGAAACCCAATATTGTCTTCTTCCTCGTCGATGACCTAGGCTGGTCCGATGTGGCTTGCTTCGGTTCCTCTTTTTACGAGACCCCGCATATCGACCGCCTGGCGAAGGAGGGGGTGAAGTTTACTTCCGGGTATGCTGCTTGTCATGTTTGTTCCCCGACTCGGGCGAGTATTCTCACTGGGAAATATCCTGCCACCATGAACCTGACCGAGTGGCTCAATGGGCGTTCGGATCGACCTTATCAGGTATTATTGAATCCGGATAAGGCGATGGCTCTGGATCCCAAGGAGATTACCCTTGCCGAGGTTCTAAAGAAGGAAGGCTACGCCACCGCACTGTTTGGTAAGTGGCACTTGGGCAGAGATACCAGTCCAACCGGACATGGCTTTGATCTTCATGTTCCACATTCCGTGAATTCCAACCTGGGACGGAGGGGATTCTACAACCCCAAGAAAATTCCCGGTCTCGATGGTGGCGAGTATGTCACCGACCGATTGGCGGAATTGGCGGCCAACTATATCGACGAGAATAAGGACAAGCCCTTCCTCTTATACATGTCTCACTTCTCCGTACATGATCCTATTCATGGCCGTCCCGACCTCGTGGAAAAATATAAGAAGAAATTGGCCAAGATGAAACCCCAGCCCGGTCCCGATTATATTTTGGAAGGAAATCCGGACAGTCCGACCTTTCCCACACGGGCGGAATTAAATGAACTGATCAAGCGTCCTCTCTATGCCAACAGTTACAAATCCTACCCCAATGACTTGGTGAAGGTGAAACAGAAGCAGGACAATGTGCAGCTCGCTGGCATGGTGGAAGCAGTGGACCAGAGTCTAGGCACCTTGATGGCTAAGTTGAAAGAACATGGCCTGGTGGAAAACACCATTGTATTCTTCATGTCTGACAATGGGGGCATGTCGGTGATGAATGGAACCCCTGGCCGTGTGGTTCCTCAGAAACAATTAGATGCCGCCACTTCAAGTTCCAACCTTCCCCTACGAGGTGCCAAGGGTTGGTTGTACGAGGGAGGTATTCGTGTGCCGATGATTGTGAAATGGCCCCATCAGGGAAAGAAAGATATTGTCTGTGATGAGCCGGTTATCAGCACTGACTTCTATCCCACCATTCTCGAAATGCTCGGTTTGCAATTCGATCGCAAGGAGATTGATGGCAAGAGCTTTACCCGCTTGGTCAAAGGTAAGAAGATGGACCGTGGCCCAATTTACTGGCATTTTCCGCATTACAGTAACCACGGGATGCAAAGCCCTGGAGGTGCAATTCGGGATGGTGATTATAAACTCCTCGAATATTTTGAGAATGGAACCGTTCAACTGTTCAATCTCGCCAGGGATATAGGGGAGCACAAAGACCTTGCCAAGATCGAGGTTGAGAAGACCAAGGAGCTTACCCGCAAACTTCATCGTTGGCGTAAACAAGTGGGTGCCCAAATGATGAAGCCCAATCCGAATTATGATCCCTCCACAGACTTGTGGTCGGGTAAGAAGTAAGGTTCCTGAATTATCCTTTGACTTGACATATCTTGACATGTCAAGCTTGCGGGTTTAATTTGATTATTATGAGTGCAATTAAAATAAGTTCGAAAGTCGAGGAATCTGCATGGAAGAACCTTCGTGAAATGGCGAAGGAGTCTAATCAAAGCATTTCAGGTGTTTTGACGGAAGCGATCGAGGATTATCTTCGTCGTCATCGTGTTCGCCCTGAAGTGATGAAACACCTCGAGGATTCCATGAATGCTCACGAATCTCTTGGTCAAAAGTTAGCGCAGTAAGTTGAAGGTTAAATTTCTCTCCACGGATGAGGTTCTTGCCATTCAGGAACGCCTAATCGATCGATTTGGCGGAACTCATGGGGTAAGAGATCCGGGTATACTCGAGAGCGCTCTTTATCGTCCACAGTCAGGGTATTACCAAGACTTGGCAGAGATGGGCGCGGCATTATTCGAATCCCTCTTAATGAACCATCCATTTTTGGACGGGAACAAGAGAGTGGCTTTTTTTGGCACCGATGTATTTCTTCGAATCAACGGATATTTTCTGGATGTAAATGATGACAAGGCATTCAAGTTTCTGATGAATAAATTTGATACCAAGGCATGTGATTACGAAAACTTGCTTCCATGGATACGGAAATCCATTAAGAAAAGGTAATATAAAGTTATGAGAATTAAGTTCACCTTCTTATTTTTTTTAGTTTCTTTCGCTGCGGCGAAGGATGCCGATTGGCCTAGTCAGGAGATTTATTCCGGATCGCATGTCAATTCCGCCACCGCACATGATTACAGTGGCGATGGGAAGCAGGAGATCCTCTTCTCCGCTGAAGGAAAGTTCTTCATGTATTTTGCTCCGAAATATGACAAGCCCTTTATATTTGCGAAAGCCGAGCCTCGGTATGCCAAGATGAAACCCCGCTGTATTCATTGCGTCCTTCATGATGTCGATGGGGATGGAGATCTCGACTTTGTGGGTTCCTATGTGCGCGAGGTGTTCTGGCTTGAATGCCCCGATCAGAATCCAACCAGCACCACATGGGAAATGCATCTGATTACTGATGAGATCTTTGGGGTTCATTGTATACGCTCTTTTGATATAGATCAGGATGGTAAGAATGATTTGATTACCAATGATTTTAGCGATGACAAGGGGCCGTATTCCCGATCGGTTTGCTGGCTTAAACCCAAGGTGTCAAAAAAGAAACCCATTGATTGGACGATCATTCCCCTTGCAAAAGGGACGGCCCAGGGGGGCAGTCACTACTTCGACTTTGGAGATATTAATGGAGACGGGCGCATCGACTTTGCCATGGGTGCGAAGGGTAAACCTTTTGAAAACGGAAATTACTTTGCGGTTTATTATTCAGGGAAGGATATCACCAAACCCTGGCGAAAGGAATTACTCCCCGGTGCCGGTGAACAATTCGGAGCCACCCATGCCGCTCCCGCGGATGTGAATGGAGACGGTAAGATGGATATCCTCGCGACTCGTGGTCACGGGGTGGGGGTTATGTGGTTTGAGGCGCCCAATTGGAAACAGCATATGATTGATGACACGATTGACTCCACTCACTCCACCGATTTCGGAGATATCGATGGGGATGGCGATATTGATATGAGCACGGTTGGATACGAGTCCAAGTTGGCAGTCTGGTATGAGAACGACGGCAAGGGAAACTTCACTCGCCACATTCTCAGTCGTGATCAAATGGCTTACGATACCATGATTACGGATCTAGATGGCGACGGACACAACGACATCCTGGTAGCCGGCCAACGCAGTCAGAATGTGGTCTGGTTTAAGAATTTAAAGAAATAATATTATTAAATTTTTATGAAAATTGCAGTATTGGATGGATATACGAGTAATCCCGGGGATTTGAGCTGGGATGCTTTTGAGGAATTTGGAGAGCTCACGGTGCATGATCGGACGACACCGGAGGAGGTGGTTGCCCGGTGTGCGGGTTGTGAGGTGGTGTTTACCAATAAGGTGATCTTGAATGCAGAAATTATAGATCTGTTGCCGGACCTGAAGTACATTGGAGTGCTGGCCACAGGGACCAATGTCATTGATCTGGAGCATGCCAGTCAAAAAGGGATCTGTGTAACCAATATTCCGGGGTATAGTACGGATTCAGTGGTGCAGCATATTCTGGCGTTCATGCTTCATTTTAGTTCCATGGTCAGTATACATAACGATGCGGTTCATCAGGAAGACTGGGTGAACTCAAAGGATTTTTGTTTCACATTGGGGACTCTGAGTGAATTGAGCGGGTCGACACTGGGAATTATCGGATTGGGAACCATCGGGAGAAAATTGGCCAGGGTTGCCGATGCGATGGGGATGAAGATCATTGCGGCTCATCAGTCGAGCATGAACCGATTGGAATTTCCCTATGAGCTGGAATGGCTACCGGTGGATGAGGTCTTTGCCCGGGCGGATTTTTTGTCGTTGAATTGTCCATTGACTCCGGAGACGGACAGAGTGGTGAATGCCGAGCGTTTGCAAAAAATGAAGAGCTCGGCCGTTCTTATAAATACAGGCCGGGGACCTCTGGTTGATGAGCAGGCACTGGCGGATGCTTTGACCCAAGGAACGATTGCCGGAGCCGGGCTGGATGTGTTGAGTGCCGAACCACCTTCCGCCGACAACCCATTGCTTACTGCCAAGAATTGTGTGATCACGCCACATGTTGCCTGGGCCAGTTTACAGGCGAGAAGGCGATTACTTGCCATCGCCGCAGAGAATTTATCTGCCTACTTGAATGGGGATGCTCAGAATAGGGTGAATTAAAGGATTTTGTTTTTTGGGATATCAAAAAAATTGGCTTATATCATGTCCAGGGGATTTGATTTCCTCTTCTTACTAGTTTTGAAAGTCTCGTTTTGCATATGCAAATACAAGACCGCACGATTTTCTTTGAAAAAAATGTTACACTTTAACTCAAATTTGGAGAATATACATGTAACCAATGAAAGACTTTCACTCTCATGAACGATTCACACGGCTCTGGACTAAGGCTCAGCCCGTGGTCTCGCATTATGTTCATTCAATGGTGCGTGATTCTGCTGCGGCCAAGGATGTGGTTCAGACCACAGCCATAGCACTTCTCCGAAAATTTGCCCACTACGACCCGACCCGGGATTTTCTTCCATGGGCTATAGGCGTGGCCAAGTTCGAAGTGCTTTCCTACCGGCGTGATCATGCCCGTGCTGTGGTGCACTTTCACTCGGATTTGATGGATCAGTTGACCGAGCAATGGGTCGAGGTTGCGGAGGAGATGTCGGACCAGGCAGCCGCCCTTCAGGATTGCATTAAGAAACTACCTGAGAAATCAAGACAACTGGTACGATTGAAATACCTCGAAGGTCTCAATTCCAGAGAACTTGCTTGTCGCCTGAATCGAAAGGCGGGAAGCATTCGAGTCACCCTTCAACGAATACGCGAACAACTTGGTGTCTGCGTGGAAAAACAAATGGAAGCAGTGGGAGGTTTGACATGAACGATTCCGATTTGGAGCGCTGGCTGGAGAACGATTTATCTTCCGTTGAGCAGGCGGAATTGGAAGCCTGGTTGGAGGCCAGTGAGTCAAATCGCAGGCAATTTGTCCGACTCCAATTTCGGGAGCAGCAAATGAGGGAATGCATCCGAGCTCAATCGAAACTTGAAAGAGCGGGTGATGAAAAGACTATTGCGTTTTCAGGTAGCGTAAAAAGGAGGTCGTTATGGTTGGCTGCCGCCGCGGTTTTTGTCGCAACACTTGGTTGGCTGGGTACGGAGCTCGTTCAAGAAGACGAACCGGTTGCGGTGGTGCAAAGTATACGCAAGTCAGATTTAGCGTTAGCAAAAGGAGATTTTCTTACTCGCGGCAATCATCTAATCCTTGATGAGGGTAGACTTGCCCTGAAGTTTGATTCCGGAGCCAAGCTTGCGGTGGTCGGTCCCGCTGAGTTGATTGTCGGTGGGCCGAATTCCGCCCGACTTCTACATGGACAGGTTATGGTGCGCGTGCCCGGTAAGATCAAGGGCTTTGCCTTACAGACACCGGTGGAGAAGGTTATCGATCTGGGCACTGCGTTTGGAGTCGATGTTTCAATAACCGGAGAAACCGCCATTTCGGTCTTTGATGGTGAAGTGAAACTCGGAAATGAACAACGTTTGTTTGCGGGAAGCGCGGTATCAGTTGACCAACCAAATACCGCACCCAAGGAAATCCCCTATGTCGAGGGAGAATTTGCGGAAAGTTGGCAACTGTCCTTCGGGGTAGAAGTCCTGAGCGGTCAAGTTAAGCTCGCCACCCCTTCGCAACGTCCGTATCCGACGAAAGTGCATGATCCTGAATCGCTCCTGCTCTTCCCCGAGCGAGAGGAAGTGGAATTGCCCAAGGGTTTTGTTCTCGACGCAACTAAACCGGGAGTTTGGCAACGTCCTTTCGGGGAGAAGTCGCCAACTTTGAGAAAAGCCACCATTGTCGATAGCTACCTTCTGCAATATTATCCGGGGAATACCACCGAATCTCTTCAGACTCAGAATTTTGTAGGAGAATTGAGGTTTGATCGGCCGATTGTCGGTTTAATTCTGCACAACGATTTATTGATTCAATCTGATCCGATTCTCAATTACCTGCACACGGATTTTTCTGGCATCATGCACCGAGGCATCAATCTTAATGACGTCGTTATTCTGAGTGAGGATCGCCATCGTTTAAAAATCAGTTTTGACGTCATGGCCAATGCCGATCAAATTAGAGTCCTAGTTGCCTCGGAGACTGATTCAATTAAGTAAATACATCATAACCTGTCTAATAAAATCGGATCATTTCAAATTATGAACCTGTTATCTCCAAAATTGTCCAATCGTCGAAATTTTTTAAAGGGGACTGGGTTATGCCTAGCCCTTCCGTTTTTGGAAAGTGGTGCATCCAAGGCTTTTGCCGCGATTGAACCCGCTCGTCATAAGAAAATTTTGGCTATTGGTAATCATTTAGGATTCTACCCCGGTGCTTTCTTTCCCAAAGAGAAGGGAATGGATTATGTAAGCAGTCCAACTTTGAAGAATATAGAAAAACATCGCAAAGACTTCACGGTGTTTTCTCATCTTGATCATGATGTGAGTGGGGGACATGGCGGAGTAAACTCATTTCTTTCAGGGGTAAGGAAGCAGGAATCCAAGGGTTTCCCGGAAAAGAATGTTTCCCTTGATCAGATTGCCGCAGAACATGTGGGCAGTGCGGCACGTTTTCCATCCATTACTGCCGGAATTGGGGAGGGGACCGATATGTGCTGGACCCGCACTGGTGTACGCATCCCACCGGTTAATAGTCCGGCCCGTTTGTTCAACGCTCTGTTTACCCAGTCCCCCCAGTCCGAGCGTATAATTGAGCGTGAACGCCTGACGCATCGTGGAAGTGTGCTGGATGCTCTTATGGTCTCCGCCAAGTCATTACAGGGGAGGCTTAATGGTTTCGACCGTGACAAGTTGGATCAGTATCTGACTTCAATTCGTGAAGTGGAGCACCGGTTGCAGATGTCCAAGGAATGGCTCGACCGTCCGAAACCCGAACCGGGGATTCAACCAATCACAGATGAGCAACGAATGCATATTGAGGAGATGCCCCTGTTCTTTGATTTGCTCACCCTTGCCTTGCAGACCGATTCCACCCGGGTCGCCACTTTTGAGATTCCCCTTGGGTTTTCCACCACCGATCTAGACGGGGTTTCCTACGGTTATCATGGACTTTCCCATCACAGTAAGGGGGAAAATAAACTCACCGAGCTTCAGGTGGCAGAGGATTATATATTCAGTCAGGTAAACCGTTTGTTCAACAGTTTGCAGGAAGCCAAGATCTTTGATGATACCCTGGTAATTGTGGGCAGTGGAATGAGTGACGGATCCAGGCACAGCAATAAGAATTTACCTGTACTGATGGCTGGGGGTGGACTGAAGCACCAGGGACATATCGTTTCTCCGGAAGAGCACCATAAGAGAGTTCCCCTGAGCAACCTATGGCTCTCCGCCCTTCAATGGTTTGGGGTCGAGCGGGATGATTTTGGCAAGAGCACCGGTACTTTTTCGGGCCTGAACTTTTCCTAGTCGATGTTTCGGTTCGTATTCTTTTTCATGGCTCTCTTTGGGTTTCCTGTTCGGGCCCCATGGAAGAGAACATTTCTTCCCGTTTTTACTTTTTTACTTTTGGGATGTAATTGTTTTTCCGCAGATTTCCCACTCCGTACATGGACTTCAACCAGTGGTGTGCAGATAGAAGCCCGTTTGTTAAGGACATCAGGGGACAAGCTCACCATTGAAAGAAGTGATTCCAAGCAGTTTGTTTTTCCACTCAGCCTGCTCTCGGTGCAGGATCAAACCTATGTACAGGATGCTTACAATAAACAAGTTGTGCACCCGGTTTCCTCGAAGGCAATGCCCAAGGATTTTGTGAGTCAGTATTGCACCCAATGTCATGGGGAGGAGAAGCAAAAAGCCGACCGGCGCTTCGATATGCTTTCCTTATCAATCGAAGATTTTCGTGAACAGGAGATGTGGCAGGAAATTGTGGACCAGTTGAACTTGGGTGAAATGCCACCTGATGATGAGACCCAGCCAAGTGAATCGGAGAGGCTTGCGGTGATCGAAATGATCACCAACGGAATTGCCGAGGCACGCGAGAAGTTTTCCGGGATCAGCAATCACACTGTGCTTCGTCGACTGAACAAGTTTGAATATACCAATACAATCAGTGATCTGTTGGGACTGAATACGGAGTCCTGGAACCCAGCCACGGATTTCCCTGCCGATGTGATTGTGGACGGGTTCGACAACGACGGAGCGGAACTGGTCACTTCTGGACTGTTGCTGGAAAAATATTTTCCGGCAGCGGAATCAGCGATTGTCCGGGCTACTCATTTTGACAGTAAACCGGAGAGTAAATCCTATCTGCAAAAATCTCCCTTTTATTTCAGAGGGAAGGAATCCAATGGTTTACCGAAACTTTTTCAAGTCGACCGTTATCGCTTTCTTCCAGAAACTCCCTACACCGATTTATACGGACGCTTTTATCGGGGTGGACATTTGGGTTTTCTACCCTTGTACAGAACGGGGGGTGTTCCTCACAGCGGAAGGTACACCATCCGGGCAAAGGCTGGGGCGGTCAATCGCACTCATGCCTATGGCAAGATTCTCGGTGATTTTCGGAATGGCGATCCATTAGTGATGGAGTTTGCTTCGGTGGACCGGAAGGGAAGCACCGCCGGTGCAAGCGGAAATGTAACCAATGCGGTTTCCTTGACCACATTCGAACTGGATGAGGCAGAGCCGGAATGGTTTGAATGGACTGGATACTTGGAAAAAGGATACGAACCCGAGGTTCGATTCCGTAATGGTACAGCAGCGGCCAAGCGTTTGACCCGTCTGCTGCTAAACAAAGCAGATCAATTTCCTGAATTCCAACCCTTTGCTGATATGAAATCTGCTGGGGATAAAGGGCATGAACCATGGCACGGCACTTTAAGAGCCTATCAGGGACCAATGCTCAGGGTATGGGAAATACAAGTAGATGGTCCACACATTCAAGAATGGCCACCTGTCGGTCATGACGCACTTTACGGAAAGCTTAGTCCGCAAGATTTAAGTTCTAAAATTATTGGGGAAAGCCTGACACAGTTTGCAAAGCTCGCTTTTCGCCGACCTCCGATTGAGGGTGAATTGCAACCCATTCTCGATATGGTTCAGTATAAGTTAAAGGAAGGATTATCACCACTGGAGTCCCTGCAACTCGGATTTCAAACGATTCTTTCCGCACCCGGATTTCTTTACCTCAATGAAGGGGAGGGGGAATTAGATGATTTTTCACTCGCATCAAGGCTCTCCTATTTCCTCTGGTCTTCGATGCCGGATGCCAAACTATTTGAACTGGCGGAGCAGGGGAAATTGAAGGATACGGGCGTTCTCCGCGGTCAGGTGGAGCGCATGCTTGCCGACCCCAAGAGCAAGCGTCTGACCAGCAATTTTTTACGAGTTTGGTTGGAGCTGGATAACATTGGGGAAATGCCTCCTTCCAAGGAGTTTGTCAGTTTTTACCGGGACAATCTGGAATCTGCGATGCGTAAGGAAACCGAGCTTCTTTTTGAAAATGTTCTCAAGAAAAATTTACCGCCCCGTGAACTACTCGCTGCGAATTACAGCTTTATTAATCGAGAGTTGGCCGAGCATTATGGAATACCGGGAGTGGAAGGAAATGAATTTAGAAAAGTCAGCTTTTCCGGATCCGAACGAGGGGGAATTCTCGGACATGGGAGTTTCTTAACCGCCTCGGCCAATGGGGTGGATACCTCTCCGGTGGTGCGTGGAATCTATGTGATGAACAAACTGCTCGACTATACCCCCCCGCCTCCGCCGGATGATGTACCGGAGATCGAGCCGGATGTTACCGGAGCTACCACGCTTAGAGAAAAGCTGGTCAAGCATCGTGCGGATGCCACCTGTGCCCAGTGTCACAGTAAGATTGATCCGGCCGGGTTTGCCCTGGAGAACTATGACGCAATTGGAGCCTGGCGTGACAAGTACGATAAGAAACTCGTGGTCGACCCTTCCGGAAAACTACCTTCGGGTAAAACCTTTTCCAATAGCTCTGAGTTTAAGAAACTCGTGGTGGAGCAGGAAGAAACCTTTATCCGTTGTCTGGCAAAAAAGATGATGACCTATGCAATCGGACGGAAATTAAACAGCGGGGATCGACCCAGTATTGACAGAATAAGCAAAATGACGATTGACGATCAAGCGGGTTTGCAGGAACTTGTACAATCTATTGTGCAAAGTAAAAGCTTTCTTGAAAATTAATCCTCCCCCCCTCTGCTGATTGAAAAAAGTATTTAGGCGATTCTTTCTTTTTTGTCTGCTTGTTGTAAGCATTTTCATGTCAGTCGTCTATTATGCCAAATATGAGATAGACTCCGTTTCCCAAGGGAAAGTTTACGGTAGTATTGAGGAAGTTCCCGAAAGGAAAATTGGATTAGTATTGGGATGTTCCAAGTATCTAAGCAATGGGCGAAAAAATTTATATTTCCAACAACGGATCGATGCGGCCAAAGAGCTGTATTTTTCGGACAAGGTTAAATTTCTACTCGTAAGTGGAGACAATTCGACGAAATATTATGATGAACCGACCACCATGAAAAAGGATTTGATTGCACTTGGAGTACCAGGAAACAAGATTTACTGTGACTATGCTGGATTGAGTACACTAGATTCAGTCGTTCGTACCAAAGAGGTGTTTAAAGAAAATCAATTCATTGTGATATCGCAGGGCTTTCATGTACGACGGGCTATTTATCTTGGATTGGCCCACGATATTGACCTGATTGGATATGCCCCACAGGGAGTTTCCGGACTCGGTTCCCTCAAGACGGAATTAAGGGAATGCCTTGCCCGTGGAAAAGCTTTATTGGATGTAAAATTCCTTAACAGGCAGCCAAAATTTTTGGGTGAGCCTGTAATTATCAAATAGAGGACCCGTAATCGTTTCCAGAACCGGTTTATTGATTAGGTAATTCGTTGAGAGTGTAGTGGGCGGTTGAGTTTCGAAGGCTTTGGCCAGTCTGATTTCTTACTCCCATAACTGAAAACTGGTAAATTTTTCGTTTTTCTAAGCCTGGTATCTTTACTTGTACGGATTTTCTATCTTTGGAAATGATAATTTCATCGGGTACAATTTTCTTTTTATCACTTTTAGGGTATCCATAATTGGGGCCGTATTGATAACGGTAGCTCAGGGTTTCAACATTCACTGATTTGGCCTTTAGGTCTAAAGCAAGGGGTTGGGTGAAATGAAAAGTGAAGCCATCAGGTATTAAATTGATCCGATGAATTTCAAATGGATCTGTTCCGGTGTAAGCAATCTTTTGTAAACCTCTGCCAGGGAGTCCACGGGCCCAATTTCCTTCTCCGGCTCGTCCCACAATTAATGCTCCATCGGGAGAAAAGGTTAATCGACAGATGCCTGACTTGAGTCCTTTCGCATGGTAAAATGAGAAACAGGCTCCCTGGTATTGACCATTCACTTTTTCAAGTGCAACTCGGATAATTCTTGGATGTACGATATCGCCAATGAATAACTGACCCGCGAAGGGACCAAATTTGCCTGCGGTGGTATCGCATATTGGAGAGCCGGGTGAGTTGGCTAACTCACCATGGGGGAAATGAACGGCAGGGGGTTTTCGCATGCCCGCCAATAATTTGATTGGTGCATTTTCAGGATCCTTTCGATGCGTGAAATTTTCATCCCATCTTAACGCTTCCGGATGGCCATGGAAATCTCCTTTGTTTAAATGATGGAGCATGGAGGTGGCTACCCAATCTCCCTGATTGTCCGCAGCGAAGAGATCTCCATCAAGATTAAAGCCAATTCCGTTGGCACTTCGTAAACCGGCAGACCAGGGAATGAACTGACCATTGGGTGTGACCTGGTAGGACCACATTCGATAGGGGGTAGGAGAATATCCTCTGGCACTGCCGGGGGTGCCATCTGGTCTCGTGAGGCCAGCACAGGATAGGGTGCCAAATAGATTACCCGTGCGGTCTTGAATTAATCCATAGGTGTATTGATGGAAGTTTGTCTCCATGGAAAAATCCGCACAAATCGTTTTCTGATAATCGCATATATTATCGCCATCTTCATCAATTAATTGAGTGATTTCTGGTCGTTGGGACACATAAACTTCACCTTCTTTTCCAATACATAAGCCCATGGGTTCGTGGAGCCCATAAGCAAAGCGATTCCATTGGCCCTTTTTTTCTGACCACACATCTCCCTGCCGGGTACAGAGGTAGAGAGTTCCATCTTGGGTGTAGTCCAAACCGGTCACCTCACAAACAACACCAGGTGGGGTACTCAATGATTCTACACGATATGATTCCCGAGCCTTTAAAAGGGGAGTAGTCCAGAAAAAGATTATCAGTAATGAGGGAATTAAATTCTTCATCGAATTACTTGAGTGAAGATAGTAAAAGCCTCCTGCCTGACTGGGTCGATGAGTAGTGCATTGCCACGCCACTCTCCATCTTCCGATGATAAGTTTTGACGGTTCTCCCCGCCAATAAAGAATATTTTATTTTCTGTTTTTGAAAGAAAGAATTTTTGCACAATGATATCTTCTTCGGGTTGAAAAGTGATTTGATGGCGTACATCTAACTGATCTATTCGGTATAGGAATTCGGGTTGTCCATGAACCATGCGATAGCCATTAAATTTAACTTTTTGAATCTCTTCCGAATTTCCTAAACGAAGAGGGAAATGGGGTGGAGCGGTGAATATTTTTGGACCAAGTAAGTGAGAATACCAACCCCCATGCCCAGTCCATGACTTTTTGAAGTCAAGAAAACCACCTTTCCAAAAGTAGAGTAAACGGCATTGGGTGGCATCAAATGCATAGGATCTATTTCCCGGTAAACCGACTGCGATTGCCCGCGAACTGGCGCCCGGTAGATAGGTGCGAAAAATAACGGGTTGGTCGCCTACTTTGACCACAGTACCTTCTCGTTTTTCCGGAAGTTGAATTTCTGGACTGGTTGTCTGATCGAAAAGAGTTTGCGGATTATTGGCCAATTCGATCTCTTCATCTTTAGTCCATTGATCGAGTTTTGGAGATTTTCTGATCTCTACTATCCAACTTGCTAATCGCTTATGCGTTTCTTCCCTGAGTTGAACCTGTGGAGGCATCTCATTCATACCCCACTTTCCAGTGCCTCCCAATTTGAGGGAATGGAGGATGATGCCCAATGCATTTGGGTCACTTGCATATCTATCTGCCACCGCCACCATGGACGGGCCAATGTGTTGTTGGGTAACTCGGTGACAGGCAACACAACCACTGGACTTGAATAATGAATCTGTACTCAGATCCGGTTCCTTTGGATTGCCTAACAAATAATGCCCGCCCCCCAAGAGTAATACTTTTGTAAGCATTACTCGAAGGAGGGATTTTATAAATAGTCTAAAGATAGACATATAAGTCCACTATTCGATCTAAGCCCTATGGGCAACCTGTGAGCTTTAAATTTTGATTATAAATCGTACTGTGGAATCTTCATCCACTCACCACCTTTAAGGGCAGACTTGTGGGCGATCACTCCTGCCACCGTCATGTTCAAGGCATCGCTTACATTCACGGTGGGCTGTCTGTCCAGTAAGATGGATTCGATGAAGTCATTGGTCAATTGACCATGTGATCCACCGTGTCCGCCAGCTCCCACGCCTGGGGGAAGGGAAGGGCGATCTCCATTAATTTTTGGATTGTGGGGCTTTTGTCCGTACACTCTGCCTTTTTCACCATGGGCATTTTTCATATCCCAACTCACTGCCATACGGGAAATCCCACCCTCGCTTGTTTTAAACATACCTACCTCGGTACCGAATGGATTCTTCCATTGATTTTCCTTGTGTTCATTGTAGAGACCAGGAGTACCGAGACAGGAGACCTCAGTAAAGCGGCCACCGGTAATCGAAACGTAATAGGCGTTTGAATGGGTGGGGTACCACATCGGAGGAAGTCCGCGACGCCATCCGTTCACATCAATCTTGCCGTTCTTTGGGTTGTATCCGGGTAATCCATTAGGGCCGAAGTCGTGATAATATTCACCTTCCGAGTAGATGATTTTTCCCAATGCACCCGCCTGGTATTGTTTTCTTTTAAGCCAAAGGTCGGCGTGAAAAGTCGAAGTTTCATTCATCGAGTACTTCATTCCACTTTTCTTAACCGCATTGAATAGATCTTCTGCCTCTTCTTCAGCTTTGAAGCCAAATACAGCAGGGACCGCGGAGGCGACATGTTTTCCATGTAGCAATGCACTGGTTGCTAATCGTGCGTGGCTGGGTGCATCAGTGGCGATGTAGATTGCTTCAATTTCCTTATCCTTGATCATTTCTTCACATGAAGGATAGGTCTTTTTCGCCCCAACTGCCTTTGCTAAACGGGCGCAGCGAGCGGGATCCAGATCTGTGGCTGCGACCACTTCCACATTCGGATGACTTTGATAAAAGAAGGCACCTCCAAATGAACAAAGGCCATAACCTGCGATCCCCACCTTGATTTTACGGTCGGACACTTTTTTCCATCCCTTTGATGCATTGGGGTCTTCCTTGATCTTCTCAAATCCGGGAATGATGTTTCCGTCCGCGTCCTTTGGGGCTTTCGCCCCCATAGCCTTTCCCCCCAAGCCCAATATTGCACCAGCACCGCCAATTCCCTGAATGAAGCCGCGTCTTGATAGATCACTGTTCCCTAAGTCCTTTATTTCTTGTATGCCATCTTTTTCGTTTTCTTTATTTGTCATGATTTATTAGCGTTTAATCGTTATATTTTAAATTGTGGATTTCTATATTAAGTAACTTATTTCTGAATAATTATAAACTGGTCGATTCCTACAAATAATTATGGGAAATTGATCGTATAATTTAGATCGAGTGAATGGAGCCGTATTGGTGTGTGTGGATATAAGAGGATAACTTTGACTTGAATCTTGAGCGAACTAGTCGGAGGATTTTTGGGGGTGGATGAGAGGATTCCATTTTTCCAAATATTCCATACTTACTTTTCCGCTGTTAATTCTTAAGGGAAGAAAGAGATAGCGTGACTTATCTATGTCTGCCCGGTCAGGAATCCACCACTGGTCACACAGGGCCATTACCTGGTTCGATTCTTTTAAGTAGATCAGGTCGCTTACCTGAGAATTCCAGGTTTTGTTTTCGCTGATATAGCCTTGGTTTTTCCAATTTCCCAAGGGGGAGTCTGCGGTAGAACAGGAGGTTTCGGTGGCCGACCATCCGTGCACGCCCGAGGCGACTGCTATGTATTTCCCTTTGTACTTGGCGATCGCGGGAGCCTCTCTCCCCCGGTCAAAGACGATTACACCCTCGCGCTTGCTGCTCAAATAATCATCGCTTAGGCTGTCAATACGAATGGCATATCGCCAGTTTCCTCCCTCTGCGTCTGGCTGGTTGTGGTCACAGTAAATAAGATAGGCTTTATCGTCCTCGTCCTTGAATACATTCATATCTGATCCAAACCCAGTGGATGTTCCGACTTCACGGGCGCCCAATGGGGTGAATGGGCCTTCCGGGTTATCTGCAGTAGCGACCATTAGAAAAGAGGCTGGCATGGCAATAAACCATCGATACCACATGACATATTGCTTTGTTTTTTGATTGTAGAGTACATGGGATCTTCCGGTTGCTCCCACTTTTCCAAACCCACTTTCAGGTCGGGGCAGGCAAACCCCGCGGTATTCCCAATTTTTCAAATCTTTCGAACGATAGACCTGTACCCCATTCCACACGGGCCCTGCAGTCATGCGAAACTTGCCTTGTGGGTTATTTTTATAACTGCTGCCATACCAGTAAAAATAATCATCGAATCGTGCGAGTTCTCCTTCGTGAGCAGATATTCTACGACCCTCCGTATCCACCCAGTCTGTTCCGTTAATCACGATTGTATCCTTTAATTTTGCCTCACCATGGATTCCCAAAAGAAAAGTTCCAATTGCGAGTGTAACCAAGAATTCCCAGGTATATTTGATCATGAATTTGTATATTTTGAGTATTTTAAATTACTTAGTACAGGGTGGTTTTCATATAAATGATAGGAAAGTCGTTTCTTTGCTAGGGGCCAATTTTCATCGAGTAACGCATCGATAATTCCGTGGTGCTGGGCAACCGCTTCGGTTGCGGCTTTTCTATCTTCGCCCTCCCATTCGAATAAAATAGAATAGTACTTTCCATGCCGATCGAAGAAATCGTTTAAGTATGGATTATTGGCCAGTTTTAACAAGTACTGGTGAAGAGAATTGTCGATACTAACGGCTCCTCCCTGCTCGATGGGTGATTGGTTAGATTTACGAATTCTTACTAATTCTTTTTTTGCTTCCGCGGTCGAGAGTTTTGCTTTTCCGAGATCCAAGGCTTTTAATTCCATTACCTCGCGAATTTCAATAAAGGCTTGTAAGTCCTCTTGGCGAAAAGGCTTAACCTGCCAGCCTCGTCTTGGGATATGCTTGAGCAAACCTTCGCCTGATAATCGGTAATAAATTTGTCGAACGGCTGCTCGACTTAATTTGTGCTTTTTAGCGGTGGATTCTTCGCGTACGAAAGTGTTTTCCCCAGTAAGGCTTAGGTGTACAAGTTCCTGGGTGATTGAACGAATAGGGTCTTCTTTTTTGGGTATTGAGACTGTTCTTTTCTTTTTTATCTTTGTTTGTAAACCAGTGGCTTCAAGTCTTCCATTACTCTTCTTGACGATTAAACCCTCCTCCACTAATCCACTGATCGCTTTTCGAATCGGGGTATAGCTCACTCCGTAATGCCCACTTAATCCATCCATCGTTAAAGGCGCGGGGAGAGATCGACCCCTTTCCAGATGAAAGCCGAGGTCATTTTGAATTTGGGAGGCAAGAGTCACAGCCCCTCGTTTATAGAAGGTTTTTAATGAGTCGCAACTTTTTTTTGTCTACAAAGTAAAATATAAGATTCGAGGCTTTTTAAGCGTCTTACCGGATAAGGAAGTAGGTGGGTAGTTAGGTTTATTTTCTAAGTGTTTTGCGAAAGAAGGACGGTGCATTACCAGTAAGCCTTTTAAACACTACCGCCATCCTTTCGGCATCATTATAACCACATAGTTCCGCGACCATTGAAATTGAATGGTTGGTTTCTGCTAATAATTGCTTGGCTCGTTTCACTCGTAATTGGCAAAGCATTTCCCAGGGAGTGGATTTGAAGTGTTCTTTGAATTTTCTTTCTAAGGTGCGGCGTGGAATGTTCAATTCGCTACAAAGAATACCAATTGAGATTGGATCCTGCATGCGTTCGGAGATAAAGGACATCGCCCGTCTAAGAAGCGGATCCTCAATTGCCAGGTGATTGGCAGAATGGCGAAGGATGACCCCGCTTGGTTGTATGAGCAGGGGTTCTTTAACTGAGACTTTCTCTCCCGCAATCATTTTTTGCATCGCGGCAGCCACTTGTTCACCAAGAGAATCCCAGGGAATGGAAACGCTCGAAAGCATGGGATAAGTTAACCCACAAACCAGAGGGTCATTATTAGCTCCAATCACAGAAACTTCAGTGGGTATTTCCAATCCTAATTGAGTGCATGCACTACACAGAAACCTGCCCAAGGGATCATGAACCGCAAAAATACCGACTGGTTTGGGCAGTTTATGTAACCATGATTCCATCGCTTCGCTGGGGTGATGAAATGATTCGCTGTATCGAGTGTCCTCGAATCCAGTTTCGATATGAACCGAGAAGGGGATATTATTTTTTGAGATTATCTCATGGAAACCTTCAATTCGTTGATCAGAGTACGGGGTTCCATTACCCAAGCAGGCGAGGCTTTTAAATCCTGTGAAAGAAAAACTTTCCGCGGCCTCCCGGCCCACAGCCCAATCGTCCACATCTGCACTGAGCGTTTTTGAGTAGGTCTGATCGGTGGCGACGATAATGGTGGGTACATTTAATTTCAACTCGAGAAGCTGTTCGGTTTTTTCAGGGAGCCATTCAGTAATTAATCCGCTCGGTCGGAGCTCGTTAAGCATGGGCCCCAGTTCATTAATCGATCGATGGATACTAAGGACCCGGTAATCCTGCATTTTTCTTGCAAACGGAGTAAGAGAGGGGGTGAGTCGACGAAGAAAGACTTCGGACATAACAATGGCAATAGGTTGGCTCACAAAATTAAGAATGATTTTAATGTTGTCGTATATCAACAGAAAATATACGCAAAATGCGGTTTTCGGAATTGTATTAATTCGGTATGATGTATATTTTTTAACCTTAAACTCTTTTTCCCATGGAATATTTTAATTGCGGTAAGATTCAATACGAGGGTTCCTCCTCGAAAAACCCACTTGCGTTCAAACATTATAACCCTACTGAAAAGATCGGTGGTAAAACGATGAAGGATCACCTTCGTTTTGCCGGAGCATATTGGCATGTGATGCGAAATGAATTGGCGGATCCCTTCGGACAGGGCACGGCTCAGATGCCTTGGGATGATAAAAGTGACTCGGTGGAAAACGCGATCGCTCGGGTGGATGTATTTTTTGAATTCCTGGATAAGATGGGAATTGAATTCTATTGTTTTCATGATCGGGATATTTCTCCCGAGTTGAATGATCTTGCTGCATCCAGTGCCGCACTCGACCAAGTGGTGGCCAAGCTAAAGGAAAAACAGGCAGAGACCGGAGTGAAACTTCTATGGGGTACCGCTTGTTTATTTGCGCACCCCCGCTATGCTCAAGGTGCTGCGACTTCTCCCGATGCTTCAGTCTATGCCTATGCGGCGGCTCAAGTTAAGAAAGCTATTGAGGTGACCAATGAACTGGACGGCTTAGGGTATACATTTTGGGGTGGTCGTGAGGGTTATTCCACCTTGTTGAATACAAATATGAAGCGTGAACTCGACCACTTGGCCGCGTTTATGCACATGGCGGTGGATCATGCAAAGAGTATCGGGTTTGACGGTCCATTTTACATTGAGCCTAAACCACGGGAACCTTCCACTCACCAGTATGACAGTGATTCCGCTGCCTGCCTGAATTTCCTTCGCGAGTATAATTTACTCGATCACTTCAAGTTGAATATCGAGACGAATCATGCCACCCTCGCTGGTCATACCGTGGAACACGACCTGACAGTGGCGGCAAATGCGAACGCACTTGGTAGTATCGATGCCAATACGGGGGACACTTTAATTGGTTGGGATACTGATCAATTTCCCACTGATATTTACATGACCACCCAGATTATGTTGGTGGTATTGAAAATGGGTGGATTTACCACTGGAGGATTAAATTTTGATGCTAAGCGTAGACGTGAATCTCACGAGCCGATTGATTTGATGCATGCTCATATTGGTGGAATGGACGCATTTGCGCGTGGGTTAAAGATAGCTCATGCGATTCAAGAAGATGGTCGGATGGCTCAATTTGTGGAAGAACGTTATTCCAGTTTTGACCAGGATATTGGAGCCAAGATTGAAGCGGGTACGGCCAGTTTTGCTGAACTCGAGCAACTTGCATTGGCTAATGGTGAGCCTACTCTTGCCAGTGGACGTCAGGAAATGCTGGAAAACTTAATTAACGAGTTTATTTAAATTCTATCAACGGACAGTCTTGAGCGAGACGGTTTTTTGTTGGACTTAAGGTCTTGTGCTTTTGAGGTCTTTCGCAGGATCATTAAAAGTGGCCTTTGGGTAATATTTGAAAATTAAGTAAGAAATCGAAAAGAAAGACATCTATTAATATGAAAACTTTTAGACTGATTCAATTTCTTGTTAATCTTGTATCAAGGCCTAGTGCATTGCTCCTGTTTTTGGTTTCAGGAATTCAGGTTGCTGGGGCAAACACAGAGTTCACTCCGGTTGATCGATGGTATGAGGTTTACCTGGGAGGAGGGAAGGTAGGGTATGTTTCGGACATTATGCAAAAGGACGGAGATGTCATAAAAAGCCGGAATGAGTTTGTGATGCAGATTAAGCGTGCAGGACAGAGTATTGAAATTACGGTGGAGCAGGAAACTAAGGAAAAAATAAGCGGGGAATTGATTGAATTTTCAAGTGAGACCAAGATGGCGGGAATTCCCATGCTCAAGAAGGGGCGAGTGGAAGGGGAGGAATTGGTCGTTTATGAAAAACAGTTCATTTCAGGAAAAGAAACCAGATATCCTTTTGATCCCGAGGGAGGTATGAGTTGGGGGCTCCGTAAGCAGGTTCTGGAAAATGGATTCCAGAAAGCGGGAAAAACTTATGAACTCAAAGTCTACTCTCCTGACATGGGAATGAAAAAACCGGTTAAGGCAAAGATTATTTGCTTTGGGGAAAAACCGATTCAAATAGGAGAGAAAAAGATCAAAGCTTTTGAGGTGGATATGGAATTGAATAGTCCGTTTGGATCAATGATTACAAAGTCATGGTTTGATGAAAATTGTGTGGCTCTCAAAACCGTGATGAATATGGGAGGGATGAAAATTTCGATTATTGAGGTGCCAAAAAAGAAAGCTAAGAAGATGGAAGAAGAGGCTCACGAACTTTTGTTGAGCTCAGTTGTTCCATTGGATGCGGCAGTTCCTAACAGCGATAAAAATATTTTTATTATGAAGTCCATAAAGGGAGAATGGTCAGCTAAACTGTTTGAAGGAAATGGCCAGAAGATTGAGAAGATCAATGACAACTCGATACGGGTGATTGTGGATCAGAGTCAGCGAAAGGAAAAAGGTGGAGAGGGAATTGATTTGAAACCTTTTCTTTCGGCAAATGTATATCTTGATTCGGATGATCTACTGATTCAGAAACTTGCGAAGAAAGGAAAAGGAAAGGCAAAGACCTCTCAAGAAATCGCCAATAAACTTACCAAATTCGTCTTCCGCTACATGACCAACAAGAATTACGAGGTGGGGTTTGCCACTGCCAGTGAAGTTGCAAGAAATAAAGCGGGTGATTGTACGGAACACTCGGTACTGTTGGCTGCCTTGGGGCGTGCGTTAGGCATTCCCACTCGGGTGGTGACCGGCTTGGTTTATGCCGATGAATTTGAAGATCAAAAAGATGTGTTGGTTTATCACATGTGGACCCAATTTTATATTGATGATCAGTGGTTAAATCTTGATTCTGCCCTAGGCTTGGTCAAGTGCCCGGCTGACCGGATTACTTTTTCGGTGGATTCTTTGGAGGAGGATATCATCGCCTCAGCTCTCCCTTTAATGGAGTTGATTAATAACCTGAAGGTTACCGTACAAACGGTTGAATAGGTTTACTTCTTCTCCTTTTATCTTATCGAATAGGCAAGGGTTCCCTTGACCATTCTGCGTGAAGATTAGAAGGTATTCTATGATTAGAATTCTTTTTCTTTTTTTCCTTATCTGGACTTCTTGCTTTGGAAAAGATAGGCCCAATATTCTCTTTGCATTTGCCGATGACTGGGGTAGGCAGGCTAGTATCTATGCGAAGATCGAAGGAGCGGGAGGAATCAATGACGTCGCAAAGACACCCCACTTCGACAAGCTGGCGAAAAGCGGGGTACTTTTCACCAATGCCTCGGTCAATGCGCCGTCCTGCACGCCGTGCCGAAGCTCCATTCTTTCGGGGCGAAATTTTTGGGAGACGGGTAGGGGAGCGATTCTTCAAGGCGCTGTTTGGGATGAGAATATTCCGACTTGGCCGTTGTTGCTTAAGGATTCGGGTTACCATATTGGTTATACCTACAAGGTTTGGTCACCAGGTACGCCTCGGGATGCTGGGATTGGAGGACAGGCCAATGCCTTTGCCAAGGCCGGAGGGAAATTCAATGGGTTTTCGCAGTATGTTACAAGCCGGGCTTCCAAAGGGGTTGGCGTAAAGGATGCGAAGGGGGAACTTTACCGGGAAGCCCGCGGGAATTTCAAATCTTTCCTGGAAGGCAGAAAGAAAGATCAGCCCTTCGCCTACTGGTTCGGTCCCACCAATGTACACCGAAAATGGACCAAAGGCTCAGGTAAAAAACTTTGGGGCATAGATCCTGATGATCTAAAGGGCAAGATGCCCGCATTTTTGCCGGATGTTCATGCAGTCAGAGAGGATCTGGCCGATTACTTGGGTGAGATAGCTGCTTTCGATGCCGGTTTGGGAATCTTGATCGAGGAACTGAAGAAAGCGGGGGAGTATGAGAATACAATCATCGTGGTCAGTGGAGATCATGGTCCTCCCGGTTTTCCACATGGTAAGTGTAACCTCTACGATTTTGGTACCCGCGTGTGCCTGACCATTGCCGGGCCGGGTGTGAGGGGTGGCCGGGTGGTGGATGATTTCGTCTGCCTTCCCGACTTGTCCCCGACTTTCCTTGAGGCCGGAAAGGTAAAAGTTCCTGAGGTGATGTCGGCCAAAAGTTTGTGGAAAGTACTGAAGTCGAAAAAGGATGGTCAGGTGGACCCAAGTCGAGATGCCGTGGTAACGGGTCGGGAACGTCATGTCTACTCCTCCCGCCCCGGATACCTCCCTTATCCTCAAAGAGCGATTCGAACCAAGGACTTTCAATTCGTGATCAATTTCAAGCCGGACCGTTGGCCCTTGGGAGATCCGTATCTGCTCGATACTCCCAAAGAACCAGGTTATGCCCTGCTGGAAAATCAAACCTTTGTAACCTTGGCGGATGAAGACGCCGGTCCGACGAAGGCTTGGATCGTTACAAATCGAAAAGATCCCAAAGTAAAACCAATTTTTGATCATGCCTACGGAAAGCGCCCCCGTGTAGAATTATATGATATGAACAAGGATCCCGATCAAATGAAGAACCTCGCTCTAGACCCGGACTATTCAGGGACGGTAAAAAAACTTCGAGCTCGTTTAATGAAGTACCTGCGTGACCATAACGATCCCCGGTTGGTCGATAATGGAAAATTCTTTGAAACATCCCCCATGACCGACGGGTTTAAACGTCCGGTTCAATCCAAAAAATCTAAATCGAAAAAATGAATTTATTAAAGCTTTCTTATTCCATTCTTTTATTCGCCGTTCCCTTGTTTGGGGATAGCCCGGTCGATCGATCTGTGCCCCTTAGATTGGTTTCAGATGATTTCGGATTGGCGGACGGACCTTCCTGGCAGGGATGGTACCTAACGGTTCCGGATCCAAAAGCACAGGTGGTCAAGCGCTTCATTATCAAACAAAATAAATGGAATGTGCTCGCCCAAGAAAAGCGGTTCAGTGCTAGCTTTTTCAATCATGGGAAGAGCTACTTCGCTGATCATGGGGAAGGTGCAATCCGGTGCCTGGATCAAAACAATAAGTGGTCCGTGGTTTATCAGGAAGATTTGGCTAAAGATAAGCGCCGGAAACCCAATGACTTGGTTGTCGATCGCTCGGGTGGGGTCTATTTTACCCTAACCGGACCGGGTGAAGTCGTTTATGTTTCCCCGCAGGGCAAAGCCCAAACCGTGGCTTCCGATGTACAGACCCCCAATGGGTTGATCCTGAGCCCCGATGAGAAAACTCTTTATGTGTCCGAATACGTGCCAAAGAAGATTCTCTCTTTCAAGGTCGGAAAGAATGGAGCTTTGAACGCAAAGAAGCTCTTTGCCAAAATGGACGATGGTCAGCCCGACCTCAAGGGAGCCGATGGAATGTGTGTGGACCGGGCTGGCAATGTTTATTGTGCGGGACCCAAGGATATTTGGATTTGGGACTCGAAGGGCAAGCTGCTCGACAAAATCGTATGTCCCGAGCGGGCGGTGAATTGTGCCTTTGGCGGCACTCAATTGCGTGATCTTTATTTGACTGGCTTTGGCGGGGTCCATGTTCAACGCATGAAAGTATCCGGGGTTCCCACTCAACCACCTGCTGAATGGCCCGAATCCATGCCAGATAAACCAAGCGTACAAGTTCCCGGTAATGTGACTCAACTGCTCGATCTCACTTATGCAGAATATGGTCCTCGAAAGATGCTGGCCGATCTTTTTATTCCCAGGGGCAAGGGACCATTCCCTGCTGCTTTGATTATTCATGGAGGAGGCTGGATTAAAGGCGATAAGATGAAGTTCCGGGCAATGGGAGTGGAAATGGCGAAGCGTGGATATGTTTCCATGGCCATTGATTACCGGTTGGCTGAAGAGGCTGCTTTCCCGGCTAATATTCAGGACTGTCATGCCGCGATCCGATACCTGAGAGCTCATGCCAATAAGTATAACATGGATGCCGATCGAATCGGGGTGGTAGGTGGCTCAGCAGGTGCCCATTTAGCTGGTTTGCTCGCGACCACGCCAAAGGTTAAGTCTTTGCATGGTGATGGCGGGAATGCTAAATATTCATCTGCCGTTCAGGCTGCGGTGGTCATGTCCGGGCCAATGGAAATCTCAACCGGTAGTGTGGCGGAACGGTCGCTAACTGCGAAAAATCCCGTAGCCAATGCAATCTTCCTGTTTGGTGGGACGGTCAAGGAAGAGCCTGAGCTTTACAAACTAGCGGATGCCCACCTCCATATTAATAAAGAAACGCCACCAATTCTTTTTCAATTTGGTGGAAAAGAAGATCCGTCTAAAGTACAACCTTCGATTGATAAACTGAAAAAGCTGGGTGTGCCCACTCAATTGCTGACTCATTACCAAGATGGCAAGCATGGATGCTGGAACCGGCATCCATGGTTTTTACCGATAATTGAAGATATTGATTCCTGGTTTCAGGAGCACCTTTAATAAGAGATTTTGGCTTTAACGAGGGTCGACCAATTCAATCCGCTTCAGGATGGAG